>FLSB01005257.1_pt1 | contig 10635 bp, 15 predicted proteins | sample 1550551 | NCBI WGS metagenome assembly FLSB01 (sample SAMEA4031774, study PRJEB14383) | metagenome | biome: human; feature: oral; material: saliva | place: Philippines | collected 2014 | reverse complement strand
ATTAATTTAATAAATTATTACCCTAAAAATATATCTAAAAATAATAATAAAAAATTATAATCTGCCAGCGCTGCCAGAGGCCATGAATAGGATTTAATTTTATAGGTACATTTTTAACCTATAACCTTATTCATCCTTCGGATGAAAGTAACTACCTCGTAAACTCGGTAGTTACGATAGTATACATTTCTTAAACCATTTACCTACTTGATATACAGATCCTTTAGCAATTGTATATCTTGCTTTATTCAACCAATATAAGTAATTATCCTTATCCATGTATATTTTATATTCATCTGGGAAACCCATGATATTTTTGAAATCTTTTATACCTAAGGGATAACCATCAGGTCTAAACTGTCTATCGGCAGGTCTTAAAGTCAATGGAGGTTTATCATTCTCTAATCTATATACTCCAGGTAGGGTAGACATCTTAGCTGTTTTAATAGGCCATTTCTTTTCATCCTTGAAATCAGTTCTCCAAAGTTTCTTAATCTGTTTAACTGTAAGATTTTTCTTTTCAGGTAAGGCCCTATAATCATACATCGCTAATACTTTATTTAATGGCGGCATATAATTATCATTATTTTCCTTAAAATAAGGACATTCTAGTAATTTTCTAGAGCTTACTGGAGTGTCTACTCTAAATATATTATCGAACCTATTTAAGTAACTCTTAGATTTAATTTTAATTCCTATGATGATTAACCTTTTCCTTGATACTTGGGAATTACCAAAATCTACTACAGAACGTTGGTGATAAATTAATTTATAACCTGGTACCTGTATTTCGAAAAATTCCTTTGGCAATAGAGTTACCAATCTTGGTAAATTCTCTAATAAGAAAACCTTAGGCCGGTATTTATTGATGGCCTGGATAACTAAATTTAAGGATTTATTATCTTCAGGTTTACCTAATCGTTTAACCTTAGATAACCTCATTATTGAAGAAGCTCCACAATCTGGGCTTGATATAATTACATCAGCCTTAATATTATCAGGTAGTTCATTCCTTAAAAAGGGGATATTTCCAAAGTTTAACCTCCATTGTTCTTCATTTTTAGTATGAAATACAGCTCTTGGTTCTATATTAGCAACTAAATTCTCTTTAAACGGAAACAGCAGAGCTCCTTGCCCTGCTGATACTCCTAAAACCTTTAAGTGTTTCATTATAATTTATATTAGTGCTAATAAAGCTGAAACAATTACACCATATAGGCCATACCTAATATCTACTTTACTAAAGAAATCCTCAGGTTGTGAATCATCCCATAACTCTTTAAGGTAGGTAATACCTAAACCTAAGATAATACTTAGAAACCAATCTAGCCAAAATATACCAAATAATAAAGTAAATACCTTAAAGGATATTTCGGTTACTAGGAAACCTGCTATACTGTGCCATAGAAGTTCTTGATCTATCTTACATAACCTCTCAGCAATTTTTTGATAAAACTTTCTCATTTGTAAGTGTCTTTATATTTAGAATAAGCCTGAGCTAATTTGGTATCATATTTATTAGTTGCATAAGAAGGACCATTATAAGATCTTGCAAAAGAGGCCCAGTTATGGTTATTCAAATAGAATAATAATGAGTTATTCTTTAGGAATTTGATAGTTAACATCAATTGATCTTCTTCTGAAGACTTCATCTTATCTACAAATTCTTCAATATCTTTACAACCACATTGAGCATAATTCATACCCATTACCTGGAACATACCCCAGGAAGCCGATTTTAAGGCTGCTGCTCTATTGATATTAATTGCAGTAGTTAATCTAAGGTATTCTCTTTCTCCTCCAAAATATTTCGATCTATTCCATGTAGGATAAACTACATTAGGATATTGCTTACACAATTGATTTAGACGAGCTAGGTTTAGTAATGGAGTTAATAACCGATAGAAAATATGACCCTCGAATAAAATCTTAGGTTTACCAGTAGGTAAGAAACCTCCTCCATTAGATTCTACATCTTTTACAGCTAATAATGCAGCAGGATCAATTTGATTTTCCCTGGCTATATCAGCTATTTTTTCGTTAGTTAGTTTTTCCATATTTACAAAATTGGTTTATATACCTTATAAGCAGTGAGTATTGCTGAAACACTATCTAGATTGAGCTTAAACTATAGAATTATAACCAAATTATATGCAAAAATAACCCTAATCTACCTACAGCCTACGCAAGGATTTAAGTTGTTATCATAGGTTCATTGCATATATAAAATAAATGTAGTATATTTGCAATCAAATAAAATAATTATTAAACATTATTTATATATGGAAATATTAAAAACAAACGACCAGGTCCTCTTTTATGATGGTAATACTATCTTAGAGTTAACCACTGTAATTCAAGAATTAGAGGATTCAACAGTTAAACTCAGTAATGGAGTTATCTGTAGTAATGAACCAGTTAAAAAATCAGGTATCTACAAAAGGAAAGATTACCTTAAAGGATCAAAATTCCAAGGTTGGATTAAAAAATATGAAGGTCCTTTAGAAGATATTTACCAGGCTAACCTTTTCCTTAAAAGTTATAAGAAGAAAATCGATAGTCTGAAGGTAGATCTTAGTTCTATCCAATTAGCAGATATTATTTATGGTAATGTATCTGCCCAGGAAGTATTAAACATTAGTAAGTCACTTAATAAAGTTATATCTAAATGCAAACCGTTTGTAAAATAATCCTCTGGATATACATTATATGTCTTCCAATTTCTCTAGTTCTCACCATAATAAGGGAATATCAGAATTATAAGATTAAAGATGCTCCTAATAGGATATTAGGATTTATATTTCACTTCATCACCGTTTGGTTAATTACACCGTTATTCATAGTTCACTTAGTTAACAATAAAATAAAGAAATCATGAGATTATTTTTCGATAGGAAATTTAGGTTTAGTGGATACTCCCAAACTCCTCAGGAATTATTTGATGGGTACTCAAGGTTCGCAGGTATGGGTTGCGCATGGATAATCGTTACTATCTTAGGTCCCATGGTAGGAATAGGTATGCTACTCTGGTTGAAGAAAAAGGATAGGGAAGCTGCAGCATTAAGAGCAAAGGGAAGGAAAGGTCCCTATGCTCAACCGGTTTCTAAATCAGATTATGCCTTAGCATATTTTTATATCTTTGTAGGCCTAATATGCTGGTTTGGAGTATATTGTAATTTACGTCAAAATTAAATGTTATGGTTTGTAAGAAGTGCTTATGCAATTATGAGTTAGATGAATTTGATCCTAACTTGGAGATCCCAAAACTTATGAAGGAAAAAGGGTACTGCTTTAATTGTGCCTATTGGGCATACCGTCATCAGAATCTGTATAATAGATCTGATTTTAAGAGGCCAGAGGATTTAGGTTATGTAGAAACTAGATTATCAGCTTTACGTTTAGGTTTAGAAGATACATTGCAGGTAGTAGATAATAACTTCGATCTGATTACCTTGCATATAGATAACCCTGCTCCAATTAACCTAGATCAGCAACCTATTTATAGGGTACTGGGTAGAGATGGAATCTACCTATTCAATGTAAAGAGGGTAACCTTCCAAGGCAAGATAAGTTTAATAGAACATTTTATATCTAATGCAACCCTCTTAGATAATGATCTAGCTCTAGAATTAATCGATAGGCAGTCAACTAAAATCATAAACCAATTATATTATAAGCTATGAAGTTCAGAATAGTAGAAGTAGATAGTAACTATGACCTTATTAAGGTATGGTATATTTCTCCTAATATTGATACTGATGATATCATTAGTGAATTAGAGAAATGTTATGAAGATGTATTGATACTATTAGCAGAAACCTATGACCTATTCAATAGAGGTAAGAAGTTAGAGACCCAGTATACTGAAGATAACGTCACCTGGCGGTATTATGGTAATCCTTATAATGAATGGTTTGATCCTCAACATTTAGTTAAAAATTTTTAAGATGATAGAAGTTTATTGGTTATTGCATTGGGATAATGAACATCAAATGTTTATTGCCTATCCTAAATCTAAGGATTTGAAGGAATTAAGTGATAAGAGTTTATATAACTTACTTGATAAGATTAAGGATTATACTATGGTTAGTGTAGAACCTTTTAATCACTACGGTAAGGATATATGTATTTATTATTATATCGATGAGGAATTCCTTGATAGGATTCATATATTAGAAGGTATGACCAAATTTAAGTTTAAGGTATTAGCTAAATTCGTAGTAGTTTGGTTATTCGCTTTAGGTATTACTATGAGCTTAATAGGTTATATCTTTGTAATGTTAGGACTTATTACATTTAATCTTTAATTATGAAGAGAACAGTTAACAGTTGTTGTGTATCCTTTAATCCCTTTACACAGCAAAGGCAGAGCTTGGAACATTTAGTGCCTAGATTTTATGGTACTAACGTTAGTAATATTCCATTTCATCGAAAGCTATTGAATATATTATTGATACCGTTTTGTGTTACTCAACGATTATCGATAGCAGAGCAATTATTAAAGGGTGTAGATCATTTAGATTTAGGGATATCTTATTATCGAGGTAGTTGGGTTATCACTAATGGTTTATATATTACACCTTATACTGTCGAGGATGTTCTTCAGGTGATAAATAGGGTGAGTAATGTTTTTCCTTTAACGATTGGTAATAAAACTATAACGGTTACCCTAAGATTGGATTATAGCTTTTGTCCTAAAAAGAATATTAGGGATTTATTTGATCGTTATGAAGATAAGATGTTTAGGAAAGGATTGGTTATTACTAAGGTGGAATATAGTTGGAAACAGAACTTCTTTAATTGGGTAAAGGAAAGGTTTACTACTCGATTGCTGTTAGGATTTTTCTTCTTAGGTTTGTAGGTTTTCAAGGAAGCCCTTAATACGAAGGCCAAAAATTTCCAGGCAGTTGGAGGGGGGCACGGTTTCCTGCATTGCAAATGCAAGCATATAAAAATAAGGGACAAATTTATTTTATCCCTTTATCTTTTTCTTTTTGCTTTTTTATTCTACCCTATTAGAATAGTGAAGTAAAATATTATAATTGGTTGATGATTCATATTTATTTAGAAATGGATAGAATATTTTTTGATTATGCTTCAAATCACTTATTTCTCTATCTAAATATAGAATATAATCTAATAATCTATTACATGATATATTAGATATTAATCCTAAAATATCATCGTTTATTTTATGAGATTTAGGAATAGTTATAAAAATATTTTTTACTTTTATACTATCTACTTCATTCTCAACTATCATATAATCTAAATCAGTTTGTAGGATATAATTAACCCAATTGATTATATTAATTACAAATCCCTTAGAATTATAACTATTGCATTTATAGACCATGTGCAAAAATAAACTTTTACAATAGTTATTAAATTCTTTTTGAAAGATTTTGAAAATAAAGTTATCTAACTTAGAATCTGTATTTTGATACTTTTGTATCATTTTTTTAATATTCTTATTATTCATACCAAAAAGATTTTTTGCGTCCTACTACTATACCTAAAATATAACCAACTAATAAAGATAAAATAATCACTTCTAACATATTCTTTTAATTTATATTAGAGTGCTTAACTTTAAGCACTCTAATAAGTTAGATTTTACTTTTTACAAATATCTAATGCTTTTTGCAAAGTTTCTTTTTTCTCTGCTTTCAAATTTTCGTTACAAACAGATTGCAAAGAATAATCATTATTTACGTAAACTTGTTTATAAAAGTCGTTGAAAGACTTAATCAATTTATTTTTCTTTGTTTCGTCCTTTTCGTCAATTAGAGAAGAACAAAGAGAAAATAAAGTATTTCTCAACTTTTTACGTAAAGATTTTTTTTCTTTTTCTGTTGTATCTGCAAAAATTTCTACTTTGTAGATACTTTCCCTTTTTGTACCCAAAGAAGTTTTTAATAGTCCGCTTGTTTCTTTTTGCAAATTTGATAAAATATCTTTTGCAGATACTTTGTTGTTAACTACTACGTTTGCATTCTCAACTTTTTTGTTTGTTTTCTTTGTCATAAATGTGCTTTCGTTCGTTTTTTATTTTATATTAGTATTTTCAGTTAGACGATTGAAAGACTTTTTAACTATTAACTAACTTTCTAATACTTTTATTTATTAACTTCGTTGCAAAGATACAGACTATTTTTGAAATAAACAAGATTTTTAGAGAAAAAATTTTCAGAAAATTATTATTTTTGATATAAATCAAGAAATTATTTATTTTTTAATTTTTTAATTATAAAAATTTGCATATTTCAAAAATTATATTATTTATGCGTATGCGTGTATATTCTTTATTAGAATAAGATTCTATTTCAAAAATTCGATTATAATTATTTTATTTGCGTTCTAACGAATTATTTTTTAAGATGGGTATAATTATATCATTTAATTATTTTAATTCGTTAGAATCAAAATTTCTCTATTAGTTTATTTTCTCAAATTTTCTCTAAAATTTTGTGTAAATTTGTCAAAAAATTTGCAGAGGTTGGCAGGGGTTGTGTAGAGGTGATGGTTGTGTAAATTGAGGCCATTGTTGGTGTAATTTAGATGTTATTGAAAGTGATTAAGGCAGAGTTGGCGGGGATTTGTGAAAAAGGTCCTGTTAAATTTCGATTTCTCTTCTAAGCAATATATGTATATAAACTGTATGAGGCAATGATAAATGTAGTTAGTAGTTTAAGTAACTTAGATATGTAACTTGGATCAGCTCTTTAGGTAACTTGGATTAGCGTTATATCAAATTTTGAGTACGTTGGGAATTCTTCTAGTGCTCTATATTATGTTTTACATTAATTTACTTTGCTGGTAAGCAAGCATATTACTATGTAACTGAGTTAGCGAAATGGGGAAACATAGTTAGTGATATTTAAGGCCATCAATTGTACCTATGCTACATACAATAAAAAGCCCTTATGAGGAATATCATAAGGGCTAGAGTTGGATTTACCAGTAAAGAATAAATGATTTGTTTTCTTGATCTGTTTTCCAGTTGAAGTTTTCTAATAGTTCTGGAACTGAGGAGTGATCCATCCAGTTTGCGATGGTATCATCGAGTTCTGCAGGTTCTTCGATTGAAGTGTAAGATCTGAATATTAGAGAGTTTTCAAAGAGTTGAAAATTGAAGAACTCTTTGTTGAAGTTCTCTGATAGAATAGAGATGAGTTCGAAGATTTCTGAGAGGATCTGGGGATTTAATTTAATTGTTTGCATAATTGTTAAAATTTAATTTGTTAATACATTAATTATTTAATTCACTACAAAAGTACTAATAATATTCTATATATGCAAATATTATATTAAAAATATAAATCCAGCTGAAGCTCTGAGTTACCCTTGAAGGCCTCTGTTTATTTCATTGCTTAATAGGGCCATCTAAGGTCTATATGAACATATATCAAAAAATAAAGCCAGCCTATTCGCATAGACTGACTTCCGACGTAATAATTAAATAATCTAATGAAAGTATAGAATGTTCTTGAGTAACGCTTTACTCAATTGCAAACAATTCCTATTATATTATAGTTTTTTGTCTCCAGAGATTTACTTTGAACTTGATTTTTGTTATGTTCTCTTTATCTTTGCTGCAGATAGAGAACATATCTAAGTTGCCTAGTAACTCTTTCTCTGTCCATAGTGCAAACTGCAATCTTAGAAATTCTTTTGAACTATACGGAATTCCCTGAGATAGTTCTAAAGTGAATTCTACATCTTCCCATTTCTCATCATTTAATCTAATTGCAGCGTTAAAATCAGGTAAGAAGAGTTTATTGAGAGATTTGTCTGCAAAGTATGCAAAGACTTTGACTTGAAGTTCATTCTCTCCGATGATAGTTAATGTATTTATCATAATTGTAATGTTTATGTTATATGAACTCTGACATTAGAATCAGAGTTCATATTTGTTGTTAGAATATTATTTTAGAAGATAGTGATTCTTTTGAGAATTTATCGATTTCTGTTGCTAATGCTAAGACATCATATAATTCTAGAGATTGATTTATGTCTTGCAATGCAGCAAGATTTTGAAATAAATCTGGGATAATATCGTAGAGATAGTAATCTGATATAGATCTTTGTTCTATGATCTTATCTAGTATTTCTTTTAGATAAGCTTTTAGTTTATTAGAGTAGTCTGAGACTTTCTCTTGTGGGATGATTGCAATAGTATAATAAGAATCTCCGAGTTCTCTTATCTGATTTTGTATTTCAGTAGGGAGATTATCTGAGATATTCTCTGGAGTAGATTCTTCGAATTGATATTCAGGGAAGTCTTTGATATAAGTACTCTTGTAATAGTTCTCTGTGCAAAGATAATGAATGTTGTTCATTGTGAAAAGCGGAGATTTTGAGAATGTTTGCATAACGTTTAATTTTTAATTAATACTATATTATTTAATATCACACTGCAAAAGTAATACATTTATATTATATATGCAAATTATTTATTAAAATATTTATTTCTTACTGGAGCTCTGAAGATCTATCTAAGGCCAGTAGAGATAAAGATATATAAGCTCCTTGAGGCCATTGATGGTAAATTAAATATCTCATAGAGTGGGTAAGTTCGATGTGATTACACAATTAAGCCCAGATTATTAGTCTGGGCTTAGGATAAGGGTTATTGTTGATCGTTAGGGAATTCTTTGAGGATCTCCTGGATAGTTTTCTGTTCCTCGATTAGATTAGTGTATAAGAAGTTGCAGTTATCTTGGAGTTTGTATTTATGAAAACCTTTGTTATCGTACTCCTGGATAAGTTCTTTGATATGCTCCGGAGATAATTGGTTTTCAGGGAAGTTGTGATTATAGTAAAGGATGATGTGCAGTATTTGATTGACTAAGTCTGGGATGTAATCTTCGAAATCGTCATCTCCGATGAAATCTGATTGTAAGAGTTCCATGAGTTGATCTAGCAATTCGTTGTAAGCCTGGTGGGCTTCCTTGATATTGAGGGAATAGATTAATTCGATTCCGTTATCTTGTAAGAAATCAAAGAGTTCTTCGTTGATTTCTTCCGCGTCTGTAGCAGCATAAATGATGGAAATGTTTGTTGGGAGATATTCTCCGGTTGAACTTGGGATGAGGAACTCTGAGGTTGAGAGGAATTGATTGTTAATTGTTAAATTTTTCATTTTGACTAAAATTTAATTAATACTTATATTATCATTGCAAAAATACAAATAATATTTGAATCTACAAAATTTTTATATTATTATTTTAATAGGGCTGAGGATCTGATTGATGATGTGAGGAATCTCTGGGCCATCAATAGTATACTGGAAGCCTTCACCTAAAAATTGAGGCTATATCAACGTACACCTGCGTTGTTGAGTAGAGGATAACTAAATAGTATTTGAGGCCTTATATCCCTAATTCCTATGATAGTTAAGTCTCCAGGGCCTTTATCCATAATCTATACAGCTGAGCCTTGAACCTAAGTAAGAAGATATTTACCTGCTCCAACCTGCTCAAAACAAAGGTAATTCTAAAAACCTAATGTAATGCTTCTAGTACTTATATTATATATCTATATAAGTAACTGAGATAGCTCTTTTAGTAATACTGAGTTAGCTTTCCTTGATATTAGATTTTTATCCTGATTCTGAGATTAGCTTTTATCATTTTAACGTCATCGTCAACCTTTAACCTAAAGTTTTAGCTTTAACCTTAAAGGCTTATATTATATTCCCTACGTAAATATAATATATTCATATTTAGTCCTTATCTTATACCTTAAAGTATCAATCTACTATCTTCTACTATATGTGGCTATAGATTCCTGCTCATTCTCCCAGTATACTTCTTGTCTAGAGCTCTATTTTTAATTTTTAGTATAATTATATGGAGAGTTACTGGATATTTTACTAAGAATATGTCTTATTTTGGGGCCTTGAATGGTATAAATTTAACCTAAAAGGGCTCCAGGATTTATTAAATTTAGGCCTAAATATTGCCTATTTGGGGCCTTAAATCGTTAAATCCTTTGCCTAAAAAGGCTCTGATTTTATTAAAAATGTGCCTAATTTGAGCCTAAAAAGGCCCCTAATTTTGTAAAATCCTTTTATTTTTAGAGCCTTTTTGAGCCCTAAAATGTGCCTATTTTGGCTCTGGGATTTAATAAAATGAGCCCTAAAAAGTAATGGGATTTTACAAAAATAGGCTCTAAAATGTGCCCCAAATCTCCAAATTTTTGTTAAATCCTTTTACTATTTAGAGCCTAAATCCCCTAAATCCTGGCCGAGGATTTAATTAAAAAAGGTACATTTTTAGGCCTTTTTGTGTACACTTTTGGGGCCTTTCCTGGGGTACCTTTTGATGTACATCGTAAAATGACAAAAGCTGTCAAAATGAGCTACGTTGTTACAGTGGAGCCTTGTTCCCTAACTTCTCATCGAAAATATCTCAAATCCCCGGGGCACCCCCAACTACACAAACGCTCACTTTAGCTACTTCCTGACTATCTTAGATATATCAAAGTCTACTTTTTGTCTAATCCTAAAAGTGATCCTAAAATGGTAAACCTAAAACCTAAAACACAAAGAACCTAAACATTAGTTCCCTTTATATTATTCTTATATATATATATATACTACTTATATTATTTATTTAGGATTTTGTTTTG
>FLSB01010377.1_pt1 | contig 10640 bp, 6 predicted proteins | sample 1550551 | NCBI WGS metagenome assembly FLSB01 (sample SAMEA4031774, study PRJEB14383) | metagenome | biome: human; feature: oral; material: saliva | place: Philippines | collected 2014 | reverse complement strand
GGTAACGTGTTCTCTGGACAAGTGGTGGGAGAAACAGCCAAGACACTTTCTGAACGTTTTGGCAAGGTGCTTCAGCAACGACAGTCCATGACCATCAACCGAAACGACAAGTCTACTTCCATTTCTACGCAGATGGACAGTCTTATTCCAGCATCCAAAATCAGTAACCTCACACCGGGAATGTTTGTTGGTGCTGTGTCCGACAACTTCGACGAGCGTATCGACCAGAAGATTTTTCATGCTGAGATTGTGGTGGATAGTACCAAGGTATCTGCAGAAACAAAGACCTACGAACCAATTTCCACGATTGCAGACTTTACAAACGAAGATGGCTCCGATAATCTCAAATAGACCATCGAAGCCAACTATAAGCGTGTAAAACAAGAGATACTAAGCCTTGTAAAAGCTGAGAATGAGCGGATTAAGTCTAATCCTAAACTTTGTCACCTAATCAAAAACTAGCATCCTTTCCTTTTGATAAAGCCAAATCGAATGAGCGCTCTAATTCTAATTCTGGACGAGTTAGTAAAACAGGCATTCCTTCTCTATTGTCAACAACAACTTCTTCCGATGCATTCTTTGCTCTTGTCTTAGCCCATTCTCTCAAATTCGTAATTTGCTCCCTCATAGTTGTAGAAAGAGGAACTGTTTTCTCTATAGCTTCAACAATATGAGCAGCTTCCAACTTTGGTTCCTCAGGATTCTGTACATAAGCAGCGAACATTGCTTCCTTGATACACTCTTCTATTTCGGCACCATTAAAACCTTCCGTTTTTTTGGCGAAAAGCTCCATTGGAAACTTACTTGGGTCTTGACCTTTCTTTTGCAGATGAATGGAGAAAATATTCTGTCTTTCTTGTGCAGTTGGCAAATCCACAAAGAATATTTCATCAAATCTTCCCTTTCTAAGCAATTCTGGAGGTAGAAGATTTATATTATTTGCAGTTGCGACCACAAATACTGGAGAAGTTTTCTCCTGCATCCAGGTTAGGATTGTGGAAAATATACGAGAAGTCACACCGCCATCCGTAGATCCACTGGATTGCACGCCACTGAGGCCTTTCTCAATTTCATCTATCCATAAAACGCAAGGAGCAACTGCTTCAGCTGTAGCTATGGCCTTTCTAATGTTGTCCTCACTGCTACCCACTAGTCCTTGGTAAACCTTCCCAATGTCTAAACGAAGTAAAGGCATATTCCAAAATGAAGCAATACTTTTTGCAGTAAGACTTTTGCCACAACCAGGAACACCTAAAAGCAATAAACCTTTAGGTTCCTGTAGTCCAAAGTCTCGTGCCTTTTTCTCATACGCTTTCTGTCTTTTAAACAGCCAATCTTTAAGTATATCCATACCACCTACATCTTTCAGACTTTCGTTTTTGGGGAAATAATCAAGGATTCCAGATTTCTTAATAATCTGTTCCTTTTCTGATGATACGGTGTAAGGTGCATTCGAACCAAGGTCATCCTTAACAGCTGCAAGGCAAAAAGCTAAATCTGCTTCCATTGAAGTCATTCCTAATGCGGCATCAACCATTCGGTTTCTCATTTCTATAGTAAGGTTAATTTTGCATTGCCTTTCAACCACACCGAGGGTTTTTTCCATGTCCCCTCTATCTGGTAAAGGAATGTTCAGTACAGTAACATATTTCTCTAGTTCAATAGGAAGTTTATAGACCGCTGATAATACAATGGCATGAGAGTTAGTGTGTCTTGCTTTCTCGGCAATTGAACGTATATAGAATTTTACATTCTCTTCTTCAATGTAGTTATTAAAGTCCTCCAAAATAAAAATATCCTTACTTGGTTCTCTGTCGTTAAGAATATATTTAAGAGTCTCTTCTGGCTCAACAATTTCTTCTCCATCCCTATTTTTCACGGGAGATAGTTTGTCGCCAACTATTGATCTAAGTCCATCAACACAGTTCCAATTGAATAAGCGCACATTCTTATTCTTAGTTCTAAGAATATTGACAATCCCTTCAATCTTTTGCTTAGTTCTGTCGTATTCATAACTAGTAAGATATAATACCGGGTAATATGCTTTAAGCATATCCTTTATTTTTGAATAAATCGCTTCCATGTTATTTTTGATCTATAGATTGCGTATTTACTCGACGTGGTTTCATTTTTGCCAAGTACTTTGCAGGAATATTTTCTTTTTTAGTCATGATTCTCCTATTACCCAACAATTGTTCCAATACATCCATTGCATCATGAGCTCTCTCATTTACATCATTAGGGAGGTAATCAGAATCTGTTACAATTGTGCCATCCTTTAAGATGATAAATTTGATTTGGGCAATTGGTTCATCCTCGTTTTTGTCTTTTGAACGTCCGACCATAAAGAAACTGTAAACTTCCTCTGTTGTCGGTGTAAAACGATCATTTGATTTATAGGTGAATCCTTTTTTCTTAAATTCTTGGACTAACGAGTTTTTGGCATATGCTGCATTAAGTGCATAGAACTGATTTTGCAATTCTTCCACCTTTTGTTCTGCATTAGGCATATAATAAGTATTATAAGTAACTTCATTAGATGCTAGGTTAAGTTTTAATGCATATTCGCCATACAACCTTGTTCCTTGCCTGGCATCTGTTACCAATAACTCATTTCCTTTAATGGAATACGACCAGCCTAGGGTGTCGCATGCGGACTTTAAGACATCCACACGCATCACCTTTGGGTTGCGTACAAATCTAGAAGATTCGAATCTTGACATAGTTATTCTATTTCATGTTTTATTGCAATATCCAATATTTCTGTTGAGAACAAGAATGTTTTGCTTCCATCCCAACTCGATACACGATTTTCATGAGCATTAATGATTCCTATAAGATCCTCATTAACCTCAAATTTTTCGAATTGGAATTGAATACCCTCAAGATCAAATATTACATGTTTTCGAGCTTCATTATAGATAATGCTTAGGTTATCAAAATCTTCGCACTTCTTGATAACTCGACGAAGTGAATTATGAACATCCGCAAGTCTCATCTTCTTCTCAAGATTAAACTTGATTGCACAAGCTAAAACATTTGCACCGGCGAGGACTTTGAACAGTTTGTCCTCATTTTCAAGACTGAGATTCGTTGGAGAACACATCTTCTTTGCTATACTTACAAAATCCATAGTTATTCGGGCTCCTTGGATTCCATCCATTGCATCAGACGCCAACACCTTAATTTCCGATATAGAAATACGATCTGAAACAGAACGTATAGACACAGACTTTGGGGCTTTAGACTGATGATTTATTGAGCCAGGATTTCTTTGTGTCTTGCCGGGGAAAATTTTCTTATCTGGTATGACATCAAGTAATTTCTGATTACTATCCAGCAACTCTAAAGTAGATGGATCATCAATTGCGTTGGTAGAGAGTTCTTTTGATATGTTCTCTAAAGAATACTGGTACTTCTTTCTGTCTTTCGCGTTAAGGCCTCCCATATTAGACGCTACCACTAACTCTTGACCAATTTTTGTGAGTTGCTTGTAAAGATTCTCCTTTAGGTATCCTAGGGTCTTTTCCTCAAGCAAATCCTCAATCGGACTGAACAGCTTATGAATTTCTGGATTGTCAATAGCTAGGAAATAATCCAAACGCTCATTTTTATAGTTATTAAAAGATTTTATATTAAGACTTTCAATTTCTTTCATAATTCTTGATGCATATATCTCAGCAAACTCCAGTTGAAAATCTGCATATTTGTTTTTTGCAACTGTATGATGAGCTAAAGTCATTTCTTCTCTTCGAACATGCTTCTGTTGTTCAGAAACGGAGAAAGACAAGACATTAAAGCTTCCTGAGAATAAAACCTTCTGATCTCCTTTAACCTCAATTACATTCTTAAGATGGAACTCTGGCAATTGTACATAGAAGAAATTCGGATATTGATCATCTAATTGCTTGATACCAGGTTCTACCTCTTCGTCCATCATTGGCTTTCCGTCATTATTTGACGCGGGCTCAGAATAAGCGATAAAAACTCTCTTGTTTTCATCCTTCAAGAAATTTTCAATCAATGGGCCTCGGTCATGCATAAATGCCCCTTTTCTAATCCATGGACTAATAAGCCAAATTTCATCAGGATCGTCCTCATTGAAAATCTTTTGAAGTTCTAGTTCAAAAGATAAAGAATCGTAAAGAGCCTTTTTATGCAATCTTTCTTTATCTGAAGATGACTTTGTTGTGATTGGAAGTGCTTGTGTGTTGGAAGAATCTGCATTTTGAGCATTTTCCTCTTCAATGACAAGTTGTTTTTCTGCTTCCTTAATATCCTCAGAAATCTCAGACTTAGCAACTTCTACATCGTCACCTTCAAGGACAACAGTTCCTTCATCAATTTCACATTCGAACTTGATACAATTCTCAAGCAGTTCAGACATCAATTCTGCATTTGAATTGATTTGCTCAGACATGGTGGCATTCAATGTATTGGTGTTTTCATCGAAAACGAATGCACGTACCTGATCAGATGAAGCTACACTTTGGACAAAGCAAACATACACTTTGTAACTTGCCTCATGGCCTTCACTCCAAACCGCACTTTCCAACAGATAACGATTCTGTGGGAAATGTACATCCTGTGCCTGATATTCAGCAAATTGTTTAATCTGGTCCAACGTGAGGTCAAGATTATCACAAGGCGTGTTGATTTCAGTAATTTTGGAATTATTATCGCCTATGCAATTTTTGATATTTAGCCAAGACATATGGGATTTATCTACGTAAATATCAAAAATCTTGGAATAAGTATCTGGACGTTCTCCTTTGTCTGCATATGTACGTCCAGCATCTGTAAGTGCCATACATGAATCGTCACCTTCGATCGCATTAAACCCACGAAGCGTTTCTATTGCAGTCCGTAATATAGACTGTTCAGCCTTGTCGTTGACTACATCCAATCCTAAGATAAGACCAATCTTATCGAAGGAGGATGTTTCATCAACGAGAAGGATGCCAACAATTCCTTTTTCTATTGATGTGATTTTAGCTGGTCTTTGAGTCTTTCCAGCATAAGTTGCTTTTACAAAGTTGATATCGTAAGAAATATATCCAAAGATTCTTTCTGAAATCTTCTTTTCTTCGAAGACTGCCTTTGCAATACGAGTTCCTATAGGCTCTTGGGGCTTCTTAGGAGCTGTATTATTGTGTTTCTTTATCTTGCTCATCTTACAGCATCTTTAAGTTGTTCAAAACTAACAGTTTCCATGTTCGCTATGGAAGCAGCATAATTGCTATTGCTTTCAAACTGTCGCTTGTTCCCTACGACAATAAGAAGACGTCTTGCACGAGAGAATGCTACGTTTATACGTTCTATCTCCTTGGCAAAACCGATGTTATTCTTAGGATTGCTTCGTACTGTAGAAACGATAATAATATTACGTTCCATACCCTGGAATCTATCGACAACATCCATTCTGTAGTTTTTACCTTTGTACTTTTTCTTTATCTCTCGACTTTGTGCACTATAGAATGTGATAATACCAATCTCCTTATCTTCAGGCTTTTGCTGAGCATTAATAAACTCAGAATAGCCATCTGCCTGTTGAAGAGCTTTTAGAACTAAATCAATAGCCTTAAGTTCACCTTCATTCTTATAACCTGGGCTTAAATACGTTTCAGGAGTATGAACATCGATCCATACAGCATGAATGCTTGGCTCGATAATTGGGTTCAAAGTAATACCATGCCATCTACTTCCCTTATTTGCTAAATCAGGAATGTCCATAGTCTCGGTAATACCACATTTCAGACCTCCAGTAGCAGCAAGTTCTTCTTGATAGAACTGCATAATTGTATTCATGATTTGTTCATGCATACGATATTGAGTATCCAAAGTTGCGACAATGGTTTTTCGTACTTTTGCAGCAGCTTCGAACAAACGCTTAAACTGAGATTCTGCTTTCTGTAGTTTTTCGGCAATATCCTTTTTACCGATTTTCTCAAGAGCACTATCAATAGTATTTTCATCCATCATAGGAGGCAACTGTTTGTGGTCACCTATGACAATGATTTTCTTTCCTAAGACAAGAGGTACAGCCATCTCTAGTGGAGTCGCTTTACTGGCTTCGTCCATTATTACCACATCAAAGAACATGTCTGATCGTTCACTTCCTCCAAACATGTCTGAATATGATTCCATAAAATCGCGAGAACCACAAATGCTACATGTTGCTGCCACAAGATTGACATTACTACGATATAATCTACTGAACTCTGTTCGAGAATGTTTGTCTTTGACTTCTAGCTCATTTTTCCATGAACTGATAGCAGATGAATACTTAGGATCGTTAGAAATCTTCTTGACAATCCTGTCTATCCATATCCGGGTTGCATTGTCATCGCTATTTTTTGAGTCTTGAGCCCAACTATCCATGACGGGTAAAGAGAAACGTCTTCCCTCAGGTTCCAATTTGTCTGGTTTTCCTATGCGAACAGGTCTAATTCCAGCTTGACCTTGCAATCTTTCGAGTGCATTGTCGACGGCAAGGTTTGTCTGTGATGTAAGGAGAATACGACAATCTGAATTTTTGCGAATTTCTTGCCAGATAATTTCAGCAATAACGGTTGTCTTACCAGTACCTGGAGGGCCTTGGATGAGCGCAAGATCCTTTGCAAGAACAGATTTTGTTACAGCCTCAAGTTGTCTATCATTTAGATTCCCAATTTTATGTGAACGAAAGTCCTCCATAGCAGCATTAAGATCAACCATTGTTTCTCCTGCATATTTTGGATCAAAGATGAAATTTGGCAAGTTAGGATTAATTGGCCTATGATTGTATTTGCTCTCAGGTTTTAGAATACGATTCATAGCCTTACTTTGACGCATCAATTCCATGGTTTCACCCATGGCTGGGAATTGAATATAATCACCTGCTACAATCTTTAGCTCTTTTGAAGACAATAACTCCAGAATATCTTCACTAGGCTCAATGATTGCATAGTCTCTAGTTCTTCGTACACAATTCCCAATGGAAAGACTGTTTCTCTGAAGAAATTGACGACGACGGCGTCGAATAATACTTTCCTTTGAATACTGACTATGAGCCAGTTCTTCTTCATCTACTTCGCTTAACTTATCGTAACTAGAACCATTTATGAGATTAATATTCTCGTTTCTGAAATCTGATTGTAGTTTACGATCTAATTCCTGCAACAAAGAAAGATCTTCTGAAAGCGACCACTGGGTTACGCCCTTATTGTTATTATCATCATACAGAATCTTTATTCCATGGATTGACGCAAGAGCTTCCTCGATAATTGTTTCAATATTCTCTCTTTCGTCTATGCCCTCAAAATTAAATGCAAATTTCAGTTCCTTAGCATCCTTACTCAGTCTATTTGTGGTAAAATTACCACGCTTATTGGCTAATGCAACGTTGACCTTCTCGAATACACTTCTTCGATACTCCTCATTCTCGCAAAGAAACTCAATTTTTGCAGTAGGCTGATATTCTGGAGCCTCTGCATAAATAGCTTCATCAAGTTGTGCAAATATATCTTCCTTGAGAGTTGAATAATCTTCCTGTGATTTTGGAGAGAATATTACACAGGACCTAGGTACGTCGATTGAAAGAGAAGTCTTTCCATAATTATTGAGTTTTAGCTCAGCAAGTACAGACTTCTCTATTTGTGAAGCAAATGCATAGTGGTAAGTACTATTAACATATTGATTTGAATAGTTCTTTCTTACCAAATTGAATAAACGTCCAAGTTTACTCAATTCTGAAGGATTGTTCACAATCCATGTATAGGCATTATTTTTAATATTTGAACCTTCAATTTCAATATTCGTATCTATCTGTTTAGGTGCGACAGAAATCATGCAACTTGCAAAACGAAGTTTCTTAAATATTGAAAGTTCTGTATCCAAAGGGCGTTTAGAGGTAACAACAAAGTGCTTGCCATGTGGAGTAATTTGTGCATCTTCAGGAAGGTCATCCGAGAAACTATTTATATCAACAAAATCAGGTGATGGTGTCAATGGCATGATAAGTTTAGTTGTACATACAACCTCTGCAATGCCCTTGTAGTGGGTATCAACGATTTTCTGTAGGTAAACAATATCTTTGTCAGTAGCAAGTAAGAATTCACCAGATTCATCTTTCTGTAAGTTGACACCGAACTCAGTTAGTTCTGTGTCAATAGAAGAAGTGATACTTGCAAGTTCTTCAGAATCAGAAATAATAACAATTTTTCCACTAACGGTATTTGTTGGCTCCGAGTCTGCCTGGTAACAATAGTCTCTACCAATGGTTTTTATACTCTCAATAGTATCTTCTGGAATCGATTGATAACTGTCAAAAGTAATTAAACATTCCCCATTTTCAATAGAAACGTTTGTCTCTGACTCACACTTTCCTATGAGTTCATCAGTAATGGCATTATTAAGATTTTGAGCATAACTATCCATATCAAAATCCAATTTAAGTAACCCACCTTTTTGTTTGCTGATATGCTGGATTTTGATTAAGTCTCTCTTGTTTTCCAATAAAGCATTGAGACCATCAAGATAGGCCTGCCACATTTCCTTGTCCTCCTCTATTTGAATCTCAATAGGGGGGATCGGAAGCGAGAAACAATCCTTCATGAATTGGGTAATCTCTTGAACATGACCAACCCAATAAGGACCAGCTCCGTTTATCAATTTGAATGAATCCTCATATAAATCGACAAACCGGACCTCGCATTTTCTAACTATAAATTGGTCTTTTTCTTCAGGCAAGACCATATTTTTGACTGTGAAATGAGGAGCGCGTAAAGTACATTCATCCCTCGCTAATTGCGCAGTCATGCAAAAAGGAAGTTCATCGAACTTTATTGCGAGTTCTTCATATACCTTATTTCGCCCCTTTTGACGACGGTGAATAAGGTAGCACGTGTGGGTACCCGACAATTGTGCAACTGTATCTTCAAATGATACCGTCGCATCTTTGTCATGAAATTTAGCATCGTCACTTGTATATCTTACGAACAAAGGAAGAGCTTCACAATCTTCAACGTTGCTGTAGATATTGGACTCGGGGAGTCTGAGATCTAATTCTGCCATATTAAGTTAAAAAAATGTTTTATATGCTACCAATTATCATCGATATTTCTACTTCAAATATACAATACTAATATTTCTGTCATACATGTCAAGTTGTACTCGAGAAATGACTTCATTTTCAATAAGAAGAGTGATGCCATAGTCTGCAAAGGAGCCTCCTATCATATCAAAACCATAGCCTCGCAATTGTACAATATTTTTATCCGCATTTATTATACGCATACGTTTTGGCGCCATTTGAACATTGTTCTGCCATAGGGGATGAACTCCGTCTAAATTATACATAGTAATAGTGTAACCTTCATCTCCATGAATGTTTTTTTCCACTACAAGACGTCTATTACATCCATAATTGTGTCCTGATACATTTTGCCCATTTTGGAACCTTATATGATCAGAAGAATCGAAAGAGATGTAGCCTTCCGATGGATAATTATTACCTTCAAGCAAGTCCTTTATTAAATTATTCATTGTTTTTTTGTAAAATTATCTACTTGGAGCTTAGCCAACATGCAAGTATATCTTTTATGCTATTCATAAACCAGTCTCTTTCGTTGAGGTGATTAGTTTATGAATATCAATATCAAGTATCTTGGCTATTTCGATAAGATTTTCCAACGAAGGTTGTACTTTATTTGAACACCACCTTGACACTGTGTTCTCTGATTTTCCAAGTTGTTCTGCCAACCATTTACTTGTACGCTGTTTTTCAACAAGCACTATCTTTATTTTATTTATTGCTGCCATATGGTGATAATACAACATTATAATTACACTTATACAAGTGCAAAGGTACGACTTTTAAGCTGGATTAAGAAAGAAAACACCCATAAAATTCCACCAGAGCCTATTTTCTCTTTATTTCTTAGTTCTTCCCACCTTATCCTTATGTTCCACATTGTTCGTTTTATACCTGTAATTTTGCTGACATACAGTTATTTAATCAGTAAAATATAAGCATTTATGGAATCAAACAGCAATGGCAATTACGTGCTGGTCTTGGAAGACCGCACGGAAGTAAAGAACGAAAAGGAAGTGGGTAAATTGTCCGTCATTTCCAGTGTTGACGACAAGGGAAACCTTAAAACAACTGAGGCTGTCGCTGCCAATCAAGCAGCGTTCTTGAAGTTCAACAACAAGGACGGACTTCTGAAAAACTTCATGACCAACTTCCTCAAACAGTTTAATAATCCGACTCATTTCGGGTTGTACAAGGTATTGGCAGACAATGTGGAGCAGGGCGTGGACAATCTGCGTACCATGCTGCAAAACCGCGAGAAGCTCGAAAGCAAGCAGCAGCTGGCTGAGATGGACATTCCCTTTGAGGACTATCTGCCTCGGCAGAAAAATGCCACCGCTATCGACCCTGAAATGGTGGATTGGAAGCAACTCGATAATCTCGGACTTACCCGTGAGCGATTGGAGCAGAGTGGAGAATTGGAAAAGATGCTCAATTGGCAAAAGACCAACCTCGTAACGATTGCTGTTCCTATCGGCGACACCATCATCTACACTGAAGCACGTCTTGCGCTCCGTACGGACGATAACGGCAATGTCGGTTTGGCAATTCATCCTTTGAGAAAAGA
>FLSB01000790.1_pt2 | contig 10667 bp, 9 predicted proteins | sample 1550551 | NCBI WGS metagenome assembly FLSB01 (sample SAMEA4031774, study PRJEB14383) | metagenome | biome: human; feature: oral; material: saliva | place: Philippines | collected 2014 | reverse complement strand
TCGCCCTGTGCCCGCCCGCACCCGCCGCATCACGTACGCGGCGCATCCGGAACGTACGGCGGCACATGATTCGAAGGAAAACTTGTGGCTCTAACTATCGGCATTGTTGGCCTGCCTAACGTGGGCAAGTCCACCCTGTTCAACGCTCTGACCGGCAACACTGTGCTGGCGGCTAACTACCCGTTCGCGACCATTGACCCGAACGTGGGCGTGGTGAACCTGCCGGATGCGCGTCTGAACCGTCTGGCTGAGATTTTTGGTTCGGAGCGTATTCTGCCTGCGACTGTTTCGTTCGTTGATATTGCGGGCATTGTGAAGGGTGCTTCTGAGGGTGAGGGCCTGGGTAACAAGTTCCTCGCGAACATTCGTGAGGCGCACGCTATCGCCCAGGTGGTGCGTGCGTTTGATGACCCGGACGTCATTCACGTGGACGGCAAGGTCGACCCCGCCTCCGACATGGAGACCATTAACACTGAGCTGATTCTGGCTGACCTGCAGACTCTGGAGAACGCTATTCCGCGTCTGGAGAAGGCTGTGAAGATTAAGAAGGGTGACGCCGCTCAGCTGGAGACCTACAAGGCTGCGCAGAAGATCCTGGAGGATGGTGACACCATCATTTCTCGTGCGAAGGACGCGAAGCTGGAGCTGGCTCACCTGAAGGAGCTGAACCTGCTGACTGCTAAGCCGTTCATTTACGTGTTCAACGCGGATGAGGGCATTCTGGCGTCTGAGGAGAAGCAGCAGGAGCTGCGTGACATGGTGGCGCCGGCTGAGGCTGTGTTCCTGGATGCGAAGCTGGAGGCTGACCTGGTTGAGCTGTCTGAGGAGGAGGCTCGCGAGATGCTGGAGATGAACGGTCAGGATGAGTCCGGCTTGGATCAGCTGGCGCGTGTGGGCTTCTCGACTTTGGGTCTGCAGACTTACCTGACTGCCGGCCCGAAGGAGGCTCGCGCCTGGACCATTTACAAGGGTGACACTGCGCCGCAGGCTGCCGGTGTGATTCACTCTGACTTTGAGCGCGGCTTCATTAAGGCTGAGGTTGTGTCGTTCAAGGACCTGGATGAGGCCGGCTCCATGGCGGAGGCGAAGGCTCGCGGTAAGGTCCGTATGGAGGGCAAGGACTACATCATGCAGGACGGCGACGTGGTCGAGTTCCGCTTCAACGTCTAGGAGGAAGAAATGAACAACACAGATACGGGGGCGCGTTGGATCCGGGCTGCGTTGCAAGTCAACCCCTTCACCTATGAGGGGCGAAATTCGCCGAAGACATTCTTCACCGACGAGGCTACCTACAACTCCGCGCTCTTGGACGAGTGCGAGAAACTGGGCATCGGCATGATCGCTGTGACCGACCATTGGCGCGTCGACTCGGCAGAGGGTCTTATCGCTGCCGCTGAGGATCGTGGAATCGTCGCCCTTCCAGGGTTCGAGGCGAACTCGTCGGAGGGGATTCATATCCTGGTCCTCTTCGAAGCTGGGACCCCCTTCGCGACGGTGAACGCGGCCATTGGTAAGTGTGGAGCCGATCCTGGCTGTGACAACGGCACGACCGGTGAGCCCTACGCCAAGATTATGGAGCAGATGACCGCTGCCGGAGCGTTGTCCATCCCGGCCCACGTGAACGCTCCGCCAGCAGGCCTGCTGACAACCCGCTCGGGCCAGCCGCTTGCGACGATGATTCTGCACGAGGACCTTCATGCCATTGGCATATCGCCAAATGCCAAACCATCCAAGAATCAGGAGGCGGTTGTCAACGGGAGCGGGATCTTTAAGCGTGCTCACCCTTTGGCAGTGATCCACGCCGACGACGTTATGGGTCCTCGTCAGCTGCGTCAACCCGGTGCAAGCACATGGTTCAAGGTCAGTTCGTGCTCGCTTGATAGCTTGAAACTTGCAGTGAGGACACCAGAGACGAGAGTGTCCCTCGATGACCCACAGTCGAAGCCGCAGCCCCGCATCAAGAGCGTGTCGTGGGTCGGGGGATACTTCGATGGAGTAACTGTGCCGATCTCTTCTGACTTGACAGCGCTCATCGGTGGAAGGGGCGCTGGAAAGTCAACTGTGATCGAGAGTATCCGTTATGCGCTCGATATCCAGCCAATATCGGCCCAGATGGTTCGGGATCACAAGGCAATCGTTGACCAAGTGCTTAACATGGGTACGATTGTGCGCGTTGAGGTTGAGAGCGTTGCTCCGACTCTCCAGAGCTACACCATCCAACGAGAGGTACCACATCCACCAGTTGTGCTGGATTCTGCGAGCATACGTACCAGTCTCGCTCCTGCTGACGTAATCGGGGCGGTGGAGGTATTCGGCCAGCATGAGCTGGCGGAACTTTCTGGTGATTCAGATAGCATTGCCAAGCTCATCAGGCGCTTTAATGGCTCCGTCGGAGAAGATCCGGCGTTGGAGGACATCCGCAAGCGGCTGCGTGAGAATCGAGAAGAACTCAGGAAAGCTGAGGAGGCCAAGGTCAAGCTTGAAGAGGAGTTAGCGCAAGCTGACCGTCTTGAGGAGCAACTCGATCGGTATAAGGACACCGACGTGCCCGGTAAGCTTAGCGGGCACGAGCGGATTGCTCGGGATCAAGCGGTATTCAAAGAAGGGACGTCGCGGATAGCTGCGGCCAGAACCTCGCTGGACCAGTACCGAAAGTCGTCATCGCTGACGAATCTCGATGCGGTAATCGACAACATTGAAGGTGCGCCGCAGATGGAGCGACTGTCTCGCGTAAAGACCGCTCTGGAGACTCTGCGTCGAGTGCTGGAAGAACTTGGCGAGCAGGCCGCCGCCGCAATTGATACAGCGCGGGCTGAGATCCAGGCCGCCCAGGCTGATTGGGAAGCTGCTACTAGCGTTGAGAAGGAGAGCTACGGAGAGGTGCTCCGATCTCTCGCTGAGGAGGGGCTTGATCCCGGTAAGTACATCGCTGCCACGAAGAATCTGTTGTCGATTAAAGCCGCAGAGCCTCGCCTGGATGCGAACACCAAGATGATCAAGGGATTGCTCGAAGCGCGCAGCGGCATGCTTGACGAGCTCCGTGCTCACGAGACGGCCGCGACTGAGCGCTTGCACGAGGCGATCAGGTCCGCGAACAGTGCCACGGGTGGTGTTGTGGTGGTGATACCGACGCCGATTAAGGATCGTAGCTATGTCTTTGATGTCATCAAAAGCTACATTCGTGGGCAGCGATATCAGATTGAGGCAGCTATCGACAGTTCTGATTTCACTCCACTTGCACTCGCAGAAGCGATCAGAAACGGCGATAAAGCTCTCGAAAAGTTCGGAATCAAAGGGGCGCAGGCAAAACATATGCTTGAGGCTGGTGAAGAACTGGCGCGAGAGCTGGAAGAGCTGACGTTGAGCCTCGGAGTCGAGGTGCAACTTATGATCGACAGGCTACAGGGGCTCCGGAGCCTCGACCAGCTCTCGAAGGGGCAGCGAGCCACCGCTTTGCTTCTCCTTCTTCTCAGTGCTTCCGACGCGCCTCTGATCATCGATCAGCCAGAAGATGACCTTGACAACAATTTCATTTATAAGGGAATAGTCCGGCACCTGCGAGAACTGAAGGGTAAGCGGCAGATCATCGCTAGCACCCATAATGCAAACGTGCCGGTGCTTGGTGATGCAGAGCTGATTGTGGCTCTCGAGAGTGACGGGAGCCGTGGTCGCACGACTGAGGGGGGAGTTGGCTCTCTCGACGACCGTACTGTGCGTACCCTAGTGGAGGACATCCTCGAGGGTGGCCCTGCTGCCTTTGATGCCCGTCAGCATCTCTATGGGTTCTGATTTGGGCCTCGGCTCGTCCTAGGGGCAGACAGTGAATCTTCGACGGTCCCGAAAGTGGAGGTATGCCAGTTAAGGAGATGAAACATGACCTCCGGGACATCGTGGATTTCCGCTTCAACGTCTAAGTGATAAAAGCATAAAAGCGGGGCCCCGCACTGTGAACGTACAGTGCGGGGCTCCGCCCTATTAATCCTCGCGCGCCACAACAGGCAGCCGCCGGGTTTAAGCCTTATCGACCGGGATTAGTGGTCAGCACCAACCATCACGTTGGACGCCTTGATAACTGCGTAAGCAGTCTCGCCAACCTTCAGACCCAGCTCCTTGATGGACTCGTTGGTAATCGAAGCAGAGATAACAACCTCCGGAGCGATCTCAATCTTAACGATGCCGTTAGTCGCACCCTCAGTAATCTCAACAACCTTGCCAGCGAACTGGTTACGTGCAGAAAGCTTCATGAAGCCGTGCCTTTCACTACTCAAAACGTACAAATACTCTAAGCACTCTACACGCCGCAACCACTCAAAAGCACCTTCCAGCCAAAATATTACGCATGAACCATGCAAATTCTATTTTCGGCTTCACCCACGCCCCGAACCCACCCCAAAAGACCGGCAAAAACCAGCCCCACACATGCGGTTCGCACCCGCCAAATGGTATAGTCGGCACGAACGCGAGAATCCTCGCAACCCACCACCGTCGCACCCCGCCCTCGCTGACGCGCGCCCACACGCCGCAGCACCACCGCCCAACGCCGCGGTAACTAGGTGCAGGGGAGTGGCGCATCCGCACAGACAGAAGAAGGAACCATGAGCGAAAACCTCAATGAAATCGAAGCACCCGCCTGCCCCGAATGCAGCGAAAACTACACCTACGAAATGGGCGAACTCTGGGCATGCCCCATGTGCGGCCACGAGTGGGAACGCACCGCAGCAGACGAAACCGAAGAAGAAGCAGGCTCCAAGGTTCTCGACTCCGTTGGTAACGAGCTCGTCGACGGCGATTCCGTCACCATCGTCAAGGGCCTGAAGGTCAAGGGTGGCGCAGACATCAAGGCAGGCACCAAGGTGCGCGGCATCCGCCTGCTCGAATCCCCCGTGAACGGCCACGACATTGAGGCGAAGGTCCCCGGCGCAGGCCAGATGTACCTGAAGTCCTCCGTCGTGAAGAAGGCATAAGCCAAGAAGGCATAACCCAAGGCGATATAAGCCAAGAAGACATAAAACGCCTCCTGTGAGGCGCAGAAAAGGCGGCACCTCCCGCACTAGCTCACGCTAGGGGAGGTGCCGCCTTTGTACATGAGAGACTCAGTGAGCCCTCAATAGCTCAGATTGTTACTTCCTGCCGGTCATGCCCAGGTACAGGGAGATGGTCAGCATCGCTGCGAAGACCGAAAGGATCCAGCGCATCCAGTCGATGCCTGCGGTGGCGGCGACGCCCAGCTGAACTGCCGCCCAGTTGCCGACAGCCGCGCCGATAGCGCCGCAGACAATGGTCCAAAGAATCGAAATGTTCTGGCGGCCTCGCATGAAGAAGCGCGCAATCACACCGATAATTGCACCGGTAATAACCATAGTGATAAGAGCGTCCATCGTTGTCTCCAAGGGTTGTGCACCTGCCGCTGTGACAGGTGGGCTTTACCTCAAGTGTAGGCAATGCCGGTTACGGGAGGCTTAACAACGGGTATGTTAAGGTGAACGGCACCTCGGTGTTTTACGTGTAAAACACCGAGGTGCCGTTGTTCTACGGCGAAGGTGCTACTTGGAGTGGCGCCAGATCTTCAGCGCGTTGCAAATCAGCGGCAACTGCAGGGGCAGGCGCGTATACGCGATAGCCTTACGCTGAGCGGACTGCTTGCGCGTATCCCCATAATCTTAAAAAAGGGAAGCGAGAAGGGGATGGTCTTGTCGTGACAAGATCGGATAATGGTGTAGCTTGAGCTTCTCGTATTTTTCTTATTTTGTGATTGTGTCGTTATTGGCAATAGGGTTCAAAAGTTTTGTGGCCTGGTAAGAGATGTTTTAATTCGGCATAAGCAGATAAATATTTGCTGTATAATGTGTAACTATTGAAGGAGGATTTTATGGCAAAGAATGTTTTGGGGCAGTACTTTACCCCGTCCCATATAGCTCGAATTATGGTTGATTTAATTGAATCTCCCCGAGAAAGCAAAATACTTGAACCTTCCGCCGGAGAAGGGGTGTTTTTGGATGTGCTTCACGAAGCCGGTTATTCAAATATTGAAGGAATTGAAATCGACTCTTCACTGAAGCAAGATGTAATACATACTGTCTATCATGAATCGTTTGTTTCGTGGATGAAGGACGGGGAATACTCTGCCGTTATCGGAAATCCTCCATATATCCGATGGAAAAACCTTGAAGAATTCCAGAAAAACGAGATTAAAGAACATCCTTTGTGGGGTATACTATTTAACTCTTTGTCGGATTACCTGACTGTATTCATAGCTAATGCTATACGAAACCTTCGTGACGGAGGTGAATTAATTTTTATTACTCCAAGCTTTTGGATGCATACGCTCCACTCCGAGAATCTTCGGTCTTGGATGTTGAGTCAGGGGACGTTCTCTCACATTATTAACTTTGGTGAGAGTAATGTTTTTCAAGGGGTTTCAAGTTCAATTATAATTTTTAGGTTTGTTAAAAATGCCCAGATTCAGGAAATTCAGTTTTATGAATATAGTGGTCCTCGAAAGGTTTCTGAGTCAATTAGTCTAAATGGTGATGAATTTAAGAAATTTATGATTCCTCAATTTACCGCTGGGGAACAATGGATTTTTGCTGACCGGAAAACTTTGAACGATATAGCCGAACTTGAAGACGCATGCACCATGACGGCGGAGACCGATGATCTATTTGATGAGAAGGTGCAGCGTGTGGCTTTATTGGGCGATTATGTGCATATTGCTAATGGAATGGTTTCTGGATTGGATAAAGCCTTTCGTTGGGATGCACCTGTCGATAGCTTGAATGAAGCTGAACAAGCAGCTTTGGCCACTGTTGTTAAAGGTAAAGATATTAAAAATGTTTACATGGAAGGAAGTAGCAGGTACATCGATATTCCGGAGGGCCTTACAGAATCTGACGTAGCTTCAAAATACCCCTCTCTGTATGAGCAACTAGTTTCTTATAAAGAGAAGCTGGTAGAACGTTACTCGTATCAGAGGACTCTTCCGTTCTGGGAGTGGGCTTTTAAGCGGTCTCAAAAGTATTTTTATACGGAGATTCCTAAAATTTTCGTTCCATGTAAGGAGCGTGTCACGAATAAAGAATCTGCACGGTTCTGCCTTGTTCCCCCGGGTGTTGTGGCAACTCAGGACGTAACAGCTTTCTCTCCTCTGGAGGGGACGAAGGAATCAATAGAGTATATCCTGGCTTACTTGGTTCATCCGCGTGTTACGGCTTGGTACAGATACAAGGGACTTATGAAGGGCGGAATCGCTGAATTCTCGGAAAAGCCCCTCGCGTCGATACCTTTCAGATATATCGACTGGGATAATGATGAAGATATCGCGTTCCATGACCTTGTAACGAATACAATTCGAGAAAGTGTATCAGAAAATGTAGCCTATGAGGAGATTATTGTGCGTATTATTAATTTGTTTAAATCAGTTAAGAATCGCAACATTCACTATGATACTAATATTTCAGAGGAGAGCTAAGAGTGGATCTTAAAATGCAGGATGTTGAAAAAGTTATTCGAGAATATTTTGTGAATCGAGGCTATATTGATTTAAATTTAAAGCTGAATCAGGAAACCTCTGGGCATAGGATAGCAACTCCTCTTGAAGAAGAGGTCTATGACGCCCTGTCAAGGGCATATCCTGGACTGACTTTTAAGCAGCATGAGGCGGTTAATAAGTACCTCTCGGAGACTGTGGTACAGGGGAGAGTGCCTGATGGCTTTGTTTTTGGAAATGAAGCTGTCGATTCTTTGGTGAACCCTGGAAAAAAAGCGTTATCTGGTTGGCCAGAAGAGCTGGTTCCGGGTAAGCAAAGTGATACGGCCGATATAGTTCTTTTTTCGGACTCTTCTCTATTTGATGGGTCGGCAGTTTTTCTTATTGACGTTAAAAGTCATGATTTGGGTAAAAGTGATCAGCCTCCAAATATCATGTCTGCTCGCAAACTGGCTAAGGTGGCAGAAATCTGCCTTTCAAAAAATATAGACCCTAACTTCTCTCTGTATTATATTGATCTCGGATACAGAAAGAAGGACGCTGGAGTTGTTGTAGAGGATGTTCGCATGGTAGATATGATGAAAATACCACCTCTTGACTATAATGGCAAAGGAAAACCTCTGTATATTAACTGGTCTGCGGCTATTCAAGTTCAGTTTAGGCCTTCTGAGGTATCTCAGGATTTCGAGTTGAGCCAAAAGGACTGGCTGGCAATTTTTATGAAGAATTATACTTCACAAAAGAGGGATAGGATATATAAAGAGGTTCATGAACTTGGGGAGCAGGAAAAAATGCTTGCTGAATATTATGCAAAAAATGGATATGTTCTAGAAGCGAATAGAATTATCTCTGATAGGTTGGAAATTAAATCGCCCCAAGAATCCGTTGAAGGTGTGAAAAAATCTAACTCGCAACTTGGTCAAAATATTGGCGCAAGAAATGGATTGAATCAAATAAATCAACTGCGCAGACTGCAAAATGATAATAATTCACGAGGGGATTTATCTCTATAATTAGGACCACGAATATGGAGGGTGGCAGGTTGCTTAGAGCAACCTGCCACCCTCTAAAACACAAATGTACTACTTGGAGCGGCGCCAGATCTTCAGCGCGCTACAAATCAGCGGCAACTGCAGGGGCAAGCGACCGTATGCAATAGCCTTACGCTGAGCGGACTGGTGTCGCGCATCCAGAGCCATCTGAATATTCGCGGGGAACACCGCAACGAACAGCAGCGCGGCCAGCAGACCACCGGCACGGCGGGTCTTATCGCTCGACAGCAGGGCGGCGGTGCCCAGCTCAGCCACACCGGAACCGTGCGTGTACGCATGCGGAGGGCCCGGCAGGTACTTCGGAATAATCGAATCGAAGGGCTCGGGGATAATGAAGTGCAGCGCACCCATCACAGCAAGACCGCGCGCCATACGAGTCGCCGAACGCTCGGCGCTGTACTCTTTCTTCTTAAAAATGCTCATGCCCCCAGTATCCTCCCCAACGAAGAGGATGCCGTGAGCCCGCGCGGCGAGTCTCGAAAATATCCACCGTCGGAAGGGGAAGCCCAGAAGCCATTGCAACCGGGCGAGGTCCAAATCCGACCACTCAAGAGGAAAAGACCCGTCAAACAGGGTATGATGTGAAGCATGGCACCGCGTGCGGTACCGACCGACGAGCGGCTCCCCACGAGCCGACGCCGATCAGGACGGACCGGGTGCACCATACCAAAAATCAAAGGAGTAACCCCCATGAAGAAGATTCTGTTCATCGCAGCACTCGCAGGCGCCGCATTCTTCATCTACAAGAAGAAGGCAGCCTAAGGTATCTCGCCCCGCAGGGCGTAATAATCCTAAGCATAAGAAGCCCGCCCCTCGAAACATTCGAGGGGCGGGCTTCGTCGTATCCGCAGAATTTACGGACGGAGCGGTGAACCTACTCGCCGCTGGGCGGAACCTCGCCGCCCATCACGACCTTATTCTGCGAAGAGCTCCACGTGAACGTAGCCGTCGTGCGGCCGCTCGCGTTGGCGGGGCTCTCATCGTCCTTCATGTAGCGGTAGGTCACGCTAATCGAATTATCGGCGGTACGGGTAATGGAGGGCGAGAACGAGTACGGCTCGTAGGTCGCCGTACCAATAAACTTGCCGTAGTGGAAGAGCAGGATGTGGTGGGCCATCGAGGAGATGCAGCACTCATCCGGGGAGGAGCCCGGAATCGCGTCAATCCAGGACAACTCGGCGCAGGGATCAAAACCCTCGTACGTGCGGGAAACGTTCGTCCACTGGTTCCACTTGCTCTTGTTCTTCATATCGCTCAGAGCCTTAGAGACCGTGGATGAAGCCGACACGTTGGAGCAGCTGGAGCTCTTCTTATCGCCCGAGGAGTCAGACTTCGCGGGAACGGTCGTAACGCTCGGCTCGGGGTTCACCGTAATCGTCACCACCGAGGGAGCCGGGGCGGGCGAAGACGCAGAGGCGGAGACAGAAGCAGAAGGGCTCGCCGAAGTCGTGGGGAAGATAGCCGAGGTGGCGCTCGAGGAGGAGCTCGGCGAAGCCGAAGCGGATGCGCTCGCCGAGGCAGACGAAGACACTACGGTACCGGAAAGCGCCGAATCGGTGCTTGCCGAGCAGGACGAGACGGCCAGGGCCACGGTCGCGCCCAGAGCGGGCAGGGATAGAGCGGAGCGGGTCAAACGCATGGGGACTCCTCGCGCGATGCGGCGGCGCATCGCAAGCTGATGTATGTGAACAGTGAACTTGTCCAGTATAGAGAAAAAGACGCATTGACGTGGTGTGAGTCGTCAGTGCCGGTCGTTAGCGTGCTCTTTCTGCTGCCGGTGGGCGGCAGAAAACCGGCTAGCAGACCTTATCGTCCGTCAGATAATGCACCAGCCAGGCACGTCTCGCCGTCGCAATACGCGCCGTAATCCGCGGAAAAACCCACAGGCTGATAGCGCCCTGCACCCCCAAGATCAGCGAAAACAGTAGCGGCCGGAACGCAACATCGCGCGGATCCACGCCGGGGCTGAGAAGGCGTGCGAGCGCATCCGACAGGAAAATCGACGGGAACATCAGCGACATCAGCACCGTACCCAGCACCCAGCCCGGACCGAAACAGAGCAGAACCCAGCGGGCGCTCATCCGCAGGTTCTTGCGGTGCGCCCAGCGGAACTGCCAGCCGCGCAGACG
>FLSB01001362.1_pt2 | contig 10672 bp, 10 predicted proteins | sample 1550551 | NCBI WGS metagenome assembly FLSB01 (sample SAMEA4031774, study PRJEB14383) | metagenome | biome: human; feature: oral; material: saliva | place: Philippines | collected 2014 | reverse complement strand
AATGCAGTCGGAGAAGTCTTGACCCAGTTTAACTACATGCCTGCCTTTGGCGTCGCTACGGCAACGGTCATGTTGGTAGCCCGAGCAGTTGGGGAGGATGATTGGAAAAGAGTAGCTGGTTTGAGTAATCAAACCTTTTGGCTTTCTCTGCTTCTCATGTTGCCTTTGACCTTTAGTATCTATGCCTTAGGAATACCACTGACTCATCTCTATACGACTGATCCTCTAGCGGTTGAGGCTAGTGTTCTAGTGACACTTTTTTCACTACTTGGTACTCCCATGGCGACAGGGACAGTTATTTATACGGCAGTTTGGCAGGGTTTGGGGAATGCTCGGTTTCCCTTTTATGCGACAAGTATAGGAATGTGGTGTATTCGCATTGGGACAGCCTATCTGATGGGAATTGTTCTTGGTTGGGGCTTGCCGGGTATTTGGGCAGGAACTCTTTTGGATAATGGTTTTCGCTGGTTATTTCTACGCTACCGCTACCAGCGTTATATGAGCTTGAAAGGATAGAAAATGCAAAAAACAGCTTTTATATGGGATTTAGATGGGACTTTATTGGACTCTTACGAAGCGATTTTATCAGGGATTGAGGAGACTTTTGCTCAGTTTTCTATTCCTTATGATAAGGAGAAAGTGAGAGAGTTTATCCTTAAATTTTCTGTGCAGGATTTGCTTGTGCAGGTGGCAGAAGAGAGAAAACTGGATGTGGAAGTGCTAAATCAGGTGCGTGCCCAGAGTCTTGCTGAGAAGAATGCCCAGGTAGTTTTGATGCCAGGTGCGCGTGAGGTGTTGGCTTGGGCAGACCAAGTAGGGATTTGGAACTTTGTTTACACTCATAAGGGAGACAATGCTTTTACCATTCTAAGAGACTTGGGATTGGAATCCTATTTCACAGAGATTTTAACCAGTCAGAGTGGTTTTGCGCGGAAGCCCAGTCCAGAAGCGGCTAACTATCTGTTAGACAAGTATCAGTTGGATTCTGACAAGACTTATTATATAGGGGACCGGACTCTGGATGTGGAATTCGCCCAGAATAGTGGGATTCAAAGTATCAACTGTTTAGAGTCGTCTTATGAAGGGAATCACAGGATTCAGTCGCTAACAGATATTCCTCATATTTTTGAGAGCAAGTAACGAGAAGATTGTGTCAGATTTGTGACAGAGAGCTAACAAACTATTTCAAGTAACCGAGTTTGTTACAAGGAATAGACAGTTCTGTTAAATAGGCCCGGGAGGGCTTTTTTTCTGCATTTTTTGTGTTATCATAGACAGGTACTCATTTGAAAGGAATTTGAAAGAATGAAGAAAAGAATAATATTAGCATCAACAGTAGCCTTGTCATTTGCCCCAGTATTGGCAACTCAAGCAGAAGAAGTTCTTTGGACTGCACGTAGTGTTGAGCAAATCCAAAATGATTTGACTAAAACGGACAACAAAACAAGTTATACAGTTCAGTATGGCGATACCTTGAGCACCATTGCAGACGCTTTGGGTGTAGATGTTACAGTTCTTGCGAATTTGAATAAAATCACTAATATGGACTTGATTTTCCCAGAAACTGTTTTGACAACTACTGTTAATGAAGCAGAAGAAGTAACAGAAGTTGAAATTCAAACTTCTCAAGCAAATTCTAGTGAAGAAGTGACAACTGCGACAGCAGATTTGACAACTAATCAAGTAACCGTTGATGATCAAACTGTTCAGGTTGCAGATCTTTCTCAACCGATTGCAGAAGCTCCAAAAGCGGTAGAAAATACAAGTGTAAAAGAAGTGGCATCAAGTTCAGAAGTTGCAGAGACAGTGACTGCTGCAGAAGAAGTGGCAGCATCTACAGACTCTTCTACGCCAGAGGGACAAACAGCTGAAACAACTAGTCCAGTTGAAGAAGTAGCTCCTCAGGCTGCGTCAACAGTGGCAACAACTACAACTCCAGTAGAAGAGAAATCAACCGAGACAACTGCAACAAGTTCAGAAGAAGTAAAAGAAGTAGCACCAAGTGAAGCTACACCAGCAGTTTCTACTTATCAACCAGAAGAGACAAAAACAGCTTCAACAACTTACGCAGCTTCAGCTGCGCCTGATTATGCTGGACTAGCAGTAGCAAAATCTGAAAATGCAGGTCTTCAACCACAGACGGCTGCCTTTAAAGAAGAAATTGCCAACTTGTTTGGCATCACATCCTTTAGCGGTTACCGTCCAGGAGACAGTGGAGATCACGGAAAAGGTTTGGCTATCGACTTTATGGTACCAGAAGGTTCAGAACTAGGGGATAAGATTGCGGAATACGCTATTCAAAATATGGCCAGCCGTGGCATTAGTTACATCATCTGGAAACAACGTTTTTATGCTCCATTCGATAGCAAATATGGACCAGCTAATACTTGGAACCCAATGCCAGACCGTGGTAGCGTGACAGAAAACCACTATGACCACGTTCACGTTTCAATGAATGGATAAACCAGACTTGATAATATCATTTTGACGAATGAGAAGTAGCTTTCGTGATAGGAAACGAGTCTCGTTCGTTTTTTCTTTGTCATACTCTTCGAAAATCTCTTCAAACCACGTCAGTTTTATCTGCAACCTCAAAGCTGTGCTTTGAGCAACCTGCGGCTAGCTTCCTAGTTTGCTCTTTGATTTTCATTGAGTATCAATATGAATGGAAAATGGGAAGTTAGCGTTTTGTAATGAGTTAAGCAACATTCTTGCAATCTATTTTACTTTATACTATAATTGACTAGTCAACTATTGATAAATCAATAAAAAGAGGAAGAAATGTTAAAGATTCAAGATTTACTGTACCAACTCCGCTTGTCTGAGCAAGCGAGCACGCAATTATTTGAAAAAAGGCTTGGGATTAGTTTGACACGGTATCAGATTTTACTGTTTTTACTGAAGCATTCCCCTTGTAATCAAATAGCGGTTCAGGAGCGTTTGAAGATTGATCAGGCTGCTTTAACCCGACATTTCAAGATTTTGGAAAAGGAAGGTTTGGTGGAGCGTCATCGTAATCCTGAAAATCAGCGGGAAGTCTTGGTAGAGGCTACGAAGTATGCTAAGGAGCAGTTAGTGGTGAATCCACCTCTGCAGCATATCAAGGTTAAGCAAGAGATGGAAAGTATCTTAACAGAGTCTGAAAGAACAGAACTCAGCCGTTTATTAAATAAATTGGTTTTGGGTATTGAAAATATAGAAATTTAAGGAGAAATAGATGTCAATTATTACAATCATTTTAGCAACGATTGTTGCTTTAGAGCATTTTTACATTTTTTATTTGGAAAGTATTGCAACGCAATCAGATGCAACCAGTCGTGTCTTTAATATGGACAAGGAAGAACTGGCTCGTCCGTCAGTAAGTTCATTGTTTAAAAATCAAGGGATTTATAATGCTTTGCTAGGAGTCTTTCTCTTGTATGGAATTTATTTCTCACAGAATTTAGAAATTGTGACTATTTTTGTCTTGTTTGTGATTGGTGCTGCGGCTTATGGCTCTCTTACAGCAGATAAGAAAATTATTTTGAAGCAAGGTGGTCCAGCTATTTTGGCCTTGATTAGTATTTTACTCTTTAAATAAACTCATACTCTTTGAAAATCTCTTCAAACCATGTCAGCGTCGCCTTGCCGTAGGTATGGTTACTGACTTCGTCAGTCTTTTCTACAACCTCAAAGCAGTGCTTTGAGCAACCTGCGGCTAGCTTCCTAGTTTGCTCTTTGATTTTCAGTGAGTATCAGAGACCAATCCTAGTCTAGCTAGTCCTTTTCAACTCTAGAATAAGGGAAATATGTTATACTTATTTTTAAGAAAAGAATTTCATGGAATCGTTTATAAGGAGCTAGAAATGAAAGTATTAGTGACAGGTTTTGAGCCCTTTGGAGGGGAAAAGGTTAATCCAGCCTTGGAGGCCATTAAAGGTTTACCAGCTGAAATCTATGGTGCTGAGGTCCGTTGGCTAGAAGTGCCGACAGTCTTTCACAAATCGGCCCATGTATTGGAAGAAGAGATGAACTGTTATCAACCTGACTTTGTCCTTTGTATTGGTCAAGCAGGTGGACGAACTAGCTTGACACCGGAACGAGTGGCCATTAATCAAGACGATGCACGGATTTCTGATAATGAAGGCAATCAACCGATTGATCTTCCTATTCGTCCAGATGGTGCTCCGGCCTACTTTAGTAATCTACCGATTAAAGCAATGGTTCAAGCTATAAAAAAAGAGGGATTGCCGGCCTCTGTTTCCAATACGGCAGGAACTTTTGTCTGCAATCATTTGATGTATCAGGCCCTCTATTTGGTAGAAAAGAAATTTCCACATGTTAAGGCAGGTTTTATGCATATTCCTTATATGATGGAACAGGTGGTGAATAGACCGACTACCCCAGCTATGAGTTTAGTTGACATTAGGCGAGGGATAGAAGCGGCAATCGGCGCTATTATCGAATATGGGGATGAGGACCTCAAGTTGGTAGGAGGAGAAACTCATTGATAGAAAAAAGCTTGAGGGGAAATCCTTCAAGCTTTTGGACGTTTTCGAGCCAATACTGCTCGGTAAAAAATTATTTTATTGATTTGAATATAGGGTAGGAGTGAAAAACTAGCAATTCCAAAGGTAATCCAATTGAGGAAGTACCAAGGAAGGAGTTGTAAGTCTAGGACAAAGCGCTGAAACTTGTAACCTTTTATCAGGAAACGGCTGGTTTTAAGGATTTGTCCTGGTTTGGCTTGTCCCAAGTCTAGAGTGTCACAGAGGAGAAATTCTACCTGAGAATAGGCATAGTATTGTGGAATATAGAGACTATTTCCTACAATCATCAAGAACATACTTACAAGAAAGTAGAGACCAAAGGTCATGAGGAAGCGTTCAGTTTCAACTGACGTGAGATCCAGATTAGGAAACTCAGGATGAAGGACAACGAATTTCTTTGCTAGAAAGCTACTGTAAAAGAGGAAGTAAATCCCGAGTAAACTAGGAATGCTCCATAAGAAGAGATAGAAGCGTTTGAGAAGGAGAGTCAAAAAGGTTTGTGAAAAGTGCTCTTCGCCAAAGAGAGCGAGACTATTTTTGACGGATAGTTCGGTATCAGGATTCTTGATGAGTTTCAGCGTTGTATAAACTGAACTGGTTAGAAGAATAGCTCCGATAAAGGAGACTAATAGTGGAAAAAGGTAGGCTTGGGATACATGACCAAGCACGCTTAAAAAGGGTTCTTCTAAAATAGACTCGTTGATGCGCTCTAAGGGATTGAGGAAGCCAGACAAGATGACCAGCATGCTAGGTAAGAGATAGACGAGAAAGAGGCGGGGGTTTTCAGCCTGAAATTGTCTGGCCTGCAGACGAATGGTTTTTAAATCAATTTTTGGGTATTTCATTCTCTCATTATACCATAGTTCGTGACAGTTCCAGCTTTTTTTGATAAAATCATACAGTATGCCCTTGGGCATACTGTATGAACTGGGACTGTTTTTCCCAGCTTCGGAGGTAAAAAATGTCAGATTCACCAATCAAATATCGTTTGATTAAGAAAGAAAAACACACGGGAGCTCGTTTGGGAGAAATTATCACTCCCCACGGTACCTTCCCGACACCTATGTTTATGCCAGTTGGGACTCAAGCCACTGTCAAAACTCAGTCGCCTGAAGAATTGAAGGAGATGGGTTCAGGGATCATCCTGTCAAACACCTATCATCTTTGGCTTCGTCCTGGAGATGAACTCATCGCACGCGCAGGCGGTCTCCACAAGTTCATGAACTGGGACCAGCCAATCTTGACGGATAGTGGTGGTTTTCAGGTTTATTCTTTAGCAGATAGCCGTAATATCACAGAAGAAGGAGTAACCTTTAAAAACCATCTCAATGGTTCTAAGATGTTCTTATCGCCAGAAAAAGCAATTTCTATTCAGAACAATCTGGGCTCAGACATCATGATGTCCTTTGACGAATGTCCTCAGTTCTATCAACCTTATGACTATGTTAAGAAATCAATCGAGCGTACTAGCCGTTGGGCTGAGCGTGGTTTGAAGGCTCACCGTCGTCCACATGACCAAGGTTTGTTTGGAATTGTGCAGGGGGCAGGATTTGAAGATCTTCGTCGCCAATCAGCTCACGATCTTGTCAGTATGGATTTCCCAGGCTACTCTATCGGTGGCTTGGCAGTGGGAGAAACCCATGAAGAGATGAATGCGGTTTTGGACTTTACAACCCAACTGCTTCCTGAAAATAAACCTCGCTATTTGATGGGGGTGGGAGCACCAGATAGCTTGATCGATGGGGTGATTCGTGGTGTAGATATGTTTGACTGTGTCTTGCCGACTCGAATTGCTCGTAACGGGACTTGTATGACCAGTCAGGGACGTTTGGTTGTTAAAAATGCTCAGTTTGCTGAGGACTTTACGCCACTGGATCCTGAGTGTGATTGCTACACATGTAAGAACTACACACGCGCTTACCTTCGTCACCTGCTCAAGGCTGATGAAACTTTCGGTATCCGCTTGACTAGCTACCACAATCTTTACTTCCTGCTCAACCTGATGAAGCAAGTGCGACAAGCCATCATGGATGACAATCTCTTGGAATTCCGTGAGTATTTTGTTGAAAAATATGGCTATAATAAATCAGGCCGTAATTTCTAAAATGGAATGGATATAAGCTAAAAATCCTAAGTTTTCTCTTAGGATTTTTCTTCTTTTTTTGATAGAATAAAGTGTATAACGAAAGGAAGAATAAACTCGTATGCGCATTAAATGGTTTTCCTTGATTAGGATTACAGGTTTACTCCTGGTACTCTTGTATCATTTCTTTCAGACCATCTTTCCTGGAGGATTTTTCGGGGTAGATGTCTTTTTCACGTTTTCAGGATTCCTGATTACGGCTCTACTTATCGAAGAATTTTCTAAAAATCATGAGATTGACTTGATAGAATTTTTTAGGAGACGTTTTTATCGAATCGTGCCACCTGTGGTTTTGATGGTCTTGGTAACCATGCCTTTTACTTTCCTAGTTCGCCAAGATTATGTGGCTGGAATTGGCGGTCAAATTGCTGGTGTCTTAGGTTTTATGACCAACTTCTATGAACTCCTAACAGGTGGGAGTTATGAATCTCAGTTCATTCCACATTTGTTTGTTCATAATTGGAGTTTGGCTGTTGAGGTGCACTACTATATTCTTTGGGGATTGGCAGTTTGGTTCTTATCTAAGCAGTCGAAATCAAATGGTCAGTTGAGAGGGATGGTCTTTCTCTTATCTGCTGCTGCCTTCTTGATTAGTTTCTTCTCCATGTTTATTGGTAGTTTTCTAGTAACCTCTTATTCATCTGTTTATTTCTCCAGTTTAACTCATGTCTATCCATTCTTTTTGGGAAGTATCTTAGCAACGATTGTAGGTGTTCGTCAGACGACTTCTCTCGTCAAGCAGTTGGATAAAATCTGGGATTTACGAAAGACCCTGTTGATTTTTGCAGGAGGTTTTGGCTTCTTACTCATTTTGACCTTCTTTGTCAAATTCACTTATCTTTTTGCCTATCTTATAGGCTTCTTGCTTGCCAGTCTTGCAGCTCTTGCTATGATATTGGCAGCGCGTGTCTTACATGAAAAGACTCCTAATATGCAGGAACCAAAGATTATCAGCTTTTTAGCGGATACTAGCTATGCAGTTTATCTCTTCCATTGGCCTTTCTATATCATTTTCTCACAGTTGACATCAAATCTTTTTGCTGTGTTACTGACTTTGATTTGTTCTTATAGCTTTGCCAGCCTATCATTTTATGTGTTGGAACCTTGGATTGCAGGAAAGAACACACCTGTTTTACAAACTCTTCGTCCCCTGCCTTATATTCACGCAATTCTTGCAACAAGTACAGGAATCTTGACCATCATTGTCTGCACGGTGACCTTGTTGGCTCCACAAGTGGGAGCTTTTGAGACAGATTTGACTGTCAATGGTTTGAAGCAAGCTGCAACAAATATTGGCCAGACCAAGGTGATGGCAGAACGAGCAGAAGCTGATAGTTTAGGAATTGCTGATGGCACTATGTTAATTGGTGATTCAGTGGCTCTAAGGGCCAATACAGCCCTGCAGACAGCCCTTCCAGGAGCACAGATTAATGCACAAGTTAGCAGAACAACTAAGACCGCCAATGAAATTATGCTAAATAATGGTCAGAATAAATTTCTACCAAAGATGGTGGTTATTGCAACAGGTGTGAATAATCCTGAAAATTACAAGGAAGATTGGGACAGTATCGTGAAAAATCTTCCTAAGGGCCATCATATGATTTTAGTGACTCCTTATGAGGGTGATAAGACAAAAGAGACTTATGCAATCGTTGAGAAGTCTGCTGCCTATATGAGAGAATTGGCAGAGAAGACTCCTTACATCACGATAGCAGATTGGAATCAAGTTGCTAAGGAACATCCAGAAATCTGGGCAGGTACAGACCAAGTCCATTTCGGAAGTGACACTAGTAAAATTGAAGCAGGAGCAAAATTGTATGCAGATACCATTGCTACAGCCTTGCAAACAGCTCAAGACAAGCCAGTCAAATCAAAATAACTTGTACTAAAAAGAGAAGAGTTGGAGAAATCCAGCTCTTTTAAAATATCTCTAGAAAATAGGTCTATACCATTTACAAATAAAAAAGAAAGGTTTATAATGTAATTGACATAATAAATTGTAGAATCAATCTTTTAAGGAGGTTAACATTATGCCTAACTATATTAAAGCGGATCAGTTTTTCTACCCACACGGAGTTCGTCGTGGTGGTTACTTGGAACTTGTGGACGGCAAGTTTGGAAAACATGTAGAGCAGATTCCTGAAGGAGCTGAGGTGATTGACTATACAGGCTACAGTATTGCCCCAGGACTTGTGGATACCCACATTCATGGATTTGGCGGTGTGGATATTATGGACAATAATATCGAAGGTACCCTTCATACCATGAGTGAAGGACTCCTCAGCATGGGAGTAACGAGTTTCTTACCAACCACTTTGACCTCATCTTATGAGCAATTGCTTGCGGTAACAGAAAATATTGGTGCTCGTTACCAGGAAGCAACTGGAGCCAAGATTCGTGGGATCTATTTTGAAGGGCCTTATTTCACAGAGAAATACAAGGGGGCTCAAAACCCTGCTTACATGAAAGATCCTCGTATGGATGAGTTTCGTGCTTGGCAAAAAGCAGCAAATGGTTTGCTAAATAAAATTGCTCTTGCGCCAGAGCGTGAAGGTGTAGAAGACTTTGTTCGTACGGTTACGGGCGAAGGTGTGACGGTTGCTCTTGGTCACTCAGATGCAACATTTGATGAAGCTAAAAAGGCAGTAGATGCTGGGGCTAGTGTTTGGGTACATGCCTACAATGGAATGCGTGGGTTGACGCACCGTGAACTGGGTATGGTTGGAGCCATGTATCAATTGCCACATACCTATGCAGAGTTGATCTGTGATGGTCACCACGTGGATCCAAAAGCCTGCGAAATCCTTATCAAACAAAAAGGAACAGAAAATATTGCTCTTATCACAGACTGTATGACAGCTGGTGGATTGGAAGACGGTGACTATATGTTGGGAGAATTCCCAGTTGTAGTTGCAAATGGAACTGCACGCCTCAAATCGACAGGTAACTTGGCAGGTTCTATCCTTAAACTCAAAGACGGTTTGAAAAATGTGGTTGACTGGAACATTGCCTCTCCACACGAAGCGGTTATGATGGCCAGCTTTAACCCAGCAAAATCTGTTCATATTGATGATGTTTGTGGCCAAATCCGTGAAGGCTACGACGCAGACTTTATCGTACTAGACAAAGATTTGGAATTGGTAGCAACCTACCTAGATGGCGTGAAACGTTATCAAGCATAAGAGAGAAGGCAGAAGTTAGAGATTAGCTTCTGCTTTTTTATGCATGGTACTTTACCGGTAAATAAAAAAGTAAAAAAATCACAAAAATGCTTGAAGAAGCAAATGAAAAGGCTCACATTTGTATTATAAATAATACAAATAAAAAAACGGAGGAGTGCTTTATGAAAGCCTATACTTATGTTAAACCAGGACTTGCTTCTTTTGTTGATGTAGACAAACCAGTTATTCGCAAGTCAAATTGATTATGGTGGACTTAGACGATAACCGCTTGGAAACTGCTTTATCATTCGGTGCGACTCATAAGGTTAATTCTTCAGACCCTGAAAAAGCCATTAAGGAAATTTATGATTTGACAGATGGTCGTGGTGTAGATGTTTCTATCGAAGCTGTTGGTATTCCTGCAACATTTGACTTCTGTCAAAAGATTATCGGTATAGACGGAACAGTTGCCAACTGTGGTGTACATGGTAAACCAGTTGAATTCGATTTGGACAAACTTTGGATTCGCAACATCAATGTAACAACTGGTTTGGCATCTACAAATACAACTCCACAATTGTTGAAAGCACTTGAAAGTCATAAGATTGAACCAGAAAAATTGGTAACTCACTATTTCAAACTCAGTGAAATTGAAAAAGCCTACGAAGTCTTCAGCAAGGCAGCAGACCACCATGCCATTAAGGTCATTATCGAAAACGATATCTCAGAAGCCTAGATAGTAAAAAGATTTTATACTCTTCGAAAATCAAATTCAGTCATCCATCAGATGGCTGGATTTTTTATCAAAAAATTAAGAAATGAGCATATTTCTTTCCTTG
>FLSB01001560.1_pt2 | contig 10692 bp, 9 predicted proteins | sample 1550551 | NCBI WGS metagenome assembly FLSB01 (sample SAMEA4031774, study PRJEB14383) | metagenome | biome: human; feature: oral; material: saliva | place: Philippines | collected 2014 | reverse complement strand
CCACATCTGTCCAACCGAATTTCTCAGAAAGACTATTAAGTAATTCAGAAGCAACGACAAATTTGCGGTCTTCTCCGGCAGGTTTTACGAGAACGTATTCAATATCAGCACCAACAGTCAAACCACGTGAAGCTGTTACTGTAAATGGTGTTGTTGTCCAAACTACGATATATGTATCTGTGTCTAGTACTCCTTTACCATCCTTAACCTTATTGGCATAGTAAAGGGAAGTTGAAACTAAATCATGGTACTCGATTTCGGCTTCAGCAAGTGCTGACTCTGATGACCATGACCAATAAACTGGTTTTGCACCTTGATAGATGTAACCTTTTTTAGCCATCTCACCAAAGACACGGATTTGTGCAGCCTCATAGTCTGGTGTCAAAGTAACATATGGGTTATCCCAATCAGCCGAAACACCAAGACGTTTGAAATCTTCACGTTGTTTGTCAACTTGTGAAAGTGCATAATCACGACACATCTTAAGGTATTCAGCACGATCAAGTTCTTTACGTTTCACACCTTGTTTTGCCAACACTTGCTCAATTGGAAGACCATGCGTATCCCAACCAGGAACGTAAGGAGCATAGAAACCAGACATTGATTTTGAACGAACAATGATATCCTTAGAAATTTTATTCATCGCATGTCCAACGTGAATATTACCATTGGCATACGGAGGACCATCATGAAGAGTGAAGTGAGGTTTACCTTGGTTCAACTCTTGACGACGTTGATACATCTTAGCATCTTCCCACTCTTTTTGCCAGATTGGTTCTTTGTTAGGAAGTTCAGCTCGCATTGGAAAGGCTGTCTTACCTAGATTTAAGGTTTCTTTGAGTTTCATTATATCTCCTCTTTAAATTAATTTACTAAATAAAAAGAGCCTTCATCAAAAAGGACGAAAGCTCGTGGTACCACCTTAATTCAGAGCAAAAAAACATTTGCTCCCTCATATGTCCGTAAGGAGGACCATCCTTCTAACTTACTTAGTTCAGTTAGAATGCTTGAAAATGATAACTATCCAAATAGGGAATGTGGGACTCACACCATCTCCCACTCGCTGTTAATATACTTGGTAAGTTGTATTTTTCTTATTCGCTAATATTCAATTTAAACGTTTGTGTTTCGTTAAGATTAATTTCACCTGTTGACTCAGGTTGCAAATCAAAATCTTCATCTACTGGTGCTGAAGTTGGGAAATCTGCTACTTCACTCTCGAAAGTATCTGGAATACCAAAATCAACTGGAGTTGAAACAACTTCGTTTGTTTCATCAACTTCTGGACTAGAGAAATCTTCAACTTGCTTATTACTTTCAGCAACGCGACGTTGAAGTTCAGCCATTTCATCAGGAGTGAATTGACGAGTTGCATCAAATGAAGCTGCATCATTTGAATCAGGTACATGCTCATCCAAAACTTTTTCAACAACTTCTTTAAAGGCAGCATCTGAATTTTGAAGATAAATAGCTGTTGGTTGCAACAATTCACCCCATTCTGGAGCACTTGCTAAGCTAAGTTGACCTTCAACTGCAGCCAATAGGCGTTGGTGGAAGACACGACTTTGACGTTTAAGTTCTTCCGTTTCGATGGCAACACGTTTGGCTTCATCTGTTGCATCACGAAGAATTTCAGATGCCTTAGATTTAGCTTCTTCAACCAAATGAGTAGCATTGAAGTTAGCCTTATTAATCAAGTTAGCTGATTCGTCAGCCGCTGAAGCTTTAACTTTTTCAGCTGTTTCTTGAGCCAAAATAACTGATTGACTCAATGATTCTTTCATTTCATCAAAATAAGCCAATTTTTCTTCAAGCTCTTTTACACGAGCAGCAAGTTCACGATTATCACGAACCAAATCTTCGTAATCATCTACAATAATATCAAGAAATTCATCAACTTCTTGCTCATTATATCCACGAAATTTAGTTGTAAACTGTTTATCTTTAATATCAAGTGCTGTAATAGCCATTACAGGCCTCCTTTATTTTTCATTACCATATCTGATGGTTTAAATTAAATAACTACTTTTTTCTCCGTCTTAACAGACTTTCAATAACGATTTTAGCTTTCCCGGACTTTGAAAATCCGTCTTGTTGAGCTAGTCGAAATCGACCATAACCTCTAACCGAAATCATATCACCAATCATAACCGTCTGATTAGCCTTCTCAATTTGTCTATAATTTAATTTAACTTTTCCAGAAGCAATAAGTTTTAAGGCGTTAGAACGGGATAGGTTTAATACCGTCGCCAACACATTATCAAGACGCATACTGGAAAGTAAAACAAAAGATTGTGAATAGTTTTCTTGATTTGAAATCCAATCGTCTTTGCTTACTTCTTTTAGAGTAACCGAAACATTACCAATCTTAGTAATAGTCATTATCGCATAACTTGCTAAATGAGAAGCAATGGAAAATTGAACACGTCCTTCTTCATCAAGAATAATATCTCCAAATACTTGACGATCAAGACCAAGTTGATTAATCAGTGCTCCCAAAACTTTTGGGTGTGTCAATTTATTGAACTGTCTCGCATAAGAGATTTCTAGTCGTTTAATTTCAAAGTCATCGTCATCAAGCTCGTAATATTCGGGAGCAAGAATAACTCTTCCATATTCTTCAGATTCAGGAGTAGAACTCACAAAAAATTTTAAATTGTAGTAATGAGCTAACTCTTCAACAATCTGAATTTCACGAGGATTCAAGAAATCAGTTAAGTAAGGACTGTACCTATCATCAACTAATTGACAAAATCCCCTAACCTTCTCTAGAAAAGGACGTTCATCTAACGAGTAATGCTGTTCAATATTTTTAATATCTGACATCAGAGTAGAATAAATCTAAGAATTCTAAGTGAAAAGTTTAGTAGAAGTACAATTACCAATATTGAAAAATCAATACCAGCAAAAGCTAAATTCAGGCGACGAAATGGTGCGAGAATCGGTTGAACAATTTGTCTAATGATTCTTCCAAGGCTAGTATCATAGGCCCCTGGGAACCATGATAAGAACGCATAGACTACAAGAAGAATCTCTATCACGTTAACAACACGTGCCCAAATAACATAAAGTAATACAGACATTGCTTAACGTCTCTTCATGTCGAAGTCAAAATTAGCTTCTTGGTTGCCATGCGCCAACCCAATCTCTTCGATGTCAACAACGACATTAATTGGCGTAAGCAAATACATTGAAGAACCAACTTTTTGCAAGTTGCCTGTAAGCACCTTGCTAGCACCATCAATAAAATCAAGACAACGACGAGCTTGCGCTTCCAACATATATTGAAAATCGATTAAAACACATTCGTTTTCAATCAATAGTTCTACAATTTCCTGAGCATCTTCATACTTTTTAGGATATTTAATTGCAATTGTTGTTTTAGTTGTATTCATTTGTTGTGGTCCCTGATTTGCTTGTGAACGACTCAGAGGTAAACTACGAAGGACTTGAGTTTCCTGTAAGTCTGAATGAACATGTTGGCGACGAGGAGGGACTGTAGCCTGATAACGCTCAGGTTGACGTTGCTGACGAGGAGGTGGTGTCTGCACAGGTTTCTGTGCTTTTACTGGACGTTCTTTAGCCTCTTCTTTAGCAGCATCTTCATAATCTGTTACTTCGTCGGTATCAAAATATGAAACAATTTTATCAATTGCGTCTTTTAATGCCATAAGGTTATTCTCCGTTCTCTTTAAAGAATGCACTGCCTATTCTGACAAAGGTTGATCCATTTTGAATAGCCATGTCATAGTCTCGACTCATCCCCATGCTTAACTGATCACAAGGAACATTCTTTAGTTTTTTCTCTTGAATTGATTGTCTAAGTTCATTTGTCTCAGCAAAAATCTTATCAAGTTCTTGAGCATCTGCATCAATTGGAGCCATAGTCATGAGTCCAACTATACAAATCTTATCAAGATTTTCAATTTGTTTTAGAACAGTATCAAGTTCTTCTGGAGAAAAACCATGTTTTGACTCTTCACCTGAAACGTTTACTTGTAGGAAGCAATTAATGGTGTGGTCGGCACGCTTTTGAATTTCCTCTGCCAATTTAACAGAATCCAAAGCATGAAAATAATCAACTAAATTAATAACATCCTTTACTTTACGACGTTGCAGGGTACCAATGAGGTGCCAAGTCAAATCATAATTTTTTAAAGCTTGATACTTATCTAAGAATTTATCAACGCGATTTTCAGCAATGTGCTTGATTCCCGTTTTAACCAATTCTTCAGCGACATCACTTGAAACATATTTGGTTACGGCAATAATATTGACTTCATCGCTAGAGCGATTAGCCTTTTCACAAGCTTTTTTTACCGCCTGATAAACATTATTTTTATTCTCTTCTATAGTCATTATTAACGATTTTTAAAGAATGGTGGTGTCTCCAATTCATCATCATCTTCAACATCACTTGAGAATGTAGACATAGTCAATTGACTATCTAGTTGACCAGTTTCAGGACGAGAAATATTATCACGTCTCAAATCCCAATTACCAAAAGCTGACTGCTCTTGTTGAGGAGCTGCCGCTGCAGGACGAACTCCTGCTTGAGGCATTGAAGGTGTTTCATTATAGTCAAAATTTGGTTGACGTTCAAATGAAGGTTGAGAAACTGGACGTTGCTCTCCTTGAGCAACTTGCTGAGTAGGAGCTGATGGTTGTGAAGGAGCTGTAGTCACTTTACGTGGCTGAGCTTTCATACCAGATACTTTTTCAGCACGATCTTGACGAACTCCAGTTGCAACAACAGTTACACGGATTTCATCTTTCAATGTATCATCGATTGATGTACCAAGCCAAATGTTAACACCGCTACCAGCTGCTTGACCAACAATTTCAGATGCTTCTTCTGCTTCTGTAAGCGTCATATCAAGACCACCAGTTACGTTAACGATAACATCTTCTGCACCATCAATAGTAGTTTCAAGAAGTGGTGAATAGATTGCTTTGCGCGCAGCTTCAACAATACGTTCTTCACCTGAACCAATACCAATACCCATAAGTGCATTACCTTTATTTGCCATAACTGTTTTCACATCGGCAAAGTCGAGGTTGATCAAACCTGGGTTAGTGATAAGGTCTGTAATACCTTGGACCCCTTGACGAAGAACATTATCTGCTTCACTAAGAGCTTCAAGAAGTGGTGTTTTCTTATCAACGATTTCAAGAAGGTTATTGTTAGAGATAATAAGAAGGGTATCAACTTGCTCACGCAACTCTTGAATACCTTCGACAGCGAAGGCACCACGTTTGTTACCTTCGAATCCAAATGGACGTGTCACAACTGCAACTGTCAATGCACCCAAGCTTTTCGCAATACGTGCAATAACTGGTGCTGCCCCTGTACCAGAGCCACCACCCATACCAGCAGTGATAAAGACCATATCAGCTCCTGTAAGTGCTTCTGTAAGTGTTTCTTCACTTTCTTCAGCTGCCTTACGACCAACTTCAGGTTGACCTCCGGCACCAAGGCCACGAGTCAATTTAGGACCCAATTGGATTACTGTTTCTGCTTTAGAAGAGCTGAGTGCTTGAATATCAGTATTAGCTGCAATAAATTCAACACCAGCAAGACCTTCTTCAATCATTCGGTTGATGGCGTTTCCGCCACCTCCACCGACACCGATAACTTTAATTACCGCACCTTGAACTGATGCGCTATCAAATGAAAAACTCATTTTATTTCCTCGCTTTTACTAGATTCAATTAATCAAACATACTGCCGAAAATACCACGAACACGATCACCAAGTTTTTGTTTTTGTTCATGATTTTCTTCTTCAACTGGCAGAGGTACCTCAATGGTGTTCTCAACTGGAACAGGATTTGGCTGAGGAGCCACTCGAGGTGCTGGAGTAGGAGTTCTATCAAAACTCAAGGCAGGAGCCTCATTGTCGATTGGTTTACGACGAAGATACTCTTCACCAGACACAGCCTGTTGTGCGATGATATCAACTTCTGTAAGAAGACCAACATACTCAACAAGACTAATCACATTTGCAAACATTGGATTACGGATACCAACTTGATTTGGCACGTAAAGTTTAACATTTGTCTCAAAAATTTCTTGAGCAACTTCAACCACACCTGGCATGATAGCTGTTCCACCTACAAGGACAATGCCACCAGGCAAATCAAGTAGACGTCCTCGAGTCAAGTCTTGTTTAACTCTATCAAGGATATGCTTCACACGAGCTGAGATAATCTCAGCAAGGTATTTTTCTGTAATCTCAACTGGTGAATTCTCACCTACAACTTCTACTTGGACAGTTTCTGTTTCGCTTGCTTCTTCAATATCTGCATTACCAAAATTGAACTTAAGTGCTTCAGCAATCTGCATTGAAGTCTTCAAAACTTTTGAAATATCCTTAGTGATGTACTCGCCACCTTCAGAATAAATATTGGTAAATTGAAGTTCTTGAGCACGCATGCTTGCAACAGTTGTTTGACCGCCACCCATATCAATAACAGTAGCACCAAACTCACGTTCACCTTCATTTAGAACAGCACGTGTCATTGCAAGAGGAGAGATGATAATATTCTCTACTTGAATACCCGCACGTTCAACTGTCTTACGAAGGTTGTGAAGAATCGTTGTTGGACCTGTGTAAATGAGACCTCTCATTTCAAGACGAATCCCCATCATTCCACGAGGATCACGAATTCCTTGGAAGCCATCAACAATAAACTCTTCAGGAACTAGTGAGATAACCTCACGCTCAGGTGTAATGCTCTTTGTCAAGGCTGAGCGAACAACACTTTCAACATCTTCATCTTTGATTTCTTTTGATTCACTTGTTACAGGAATCATACCTTGTGTAGGCTCAATTTGAAGAAGATTAGCTGGAAGCCCAACGTTCACTTGCTCAATAACAATCCCAGCTTTTTCTTCTGCTTGTTCAATAGCTGTTTTGATTGATTTCGCTGCAGCGTCAATGTCAACAATGATGCCATCTTTCACACCAGAACTCTTAACATTACTTACTCCGATGACATTCATTGATCCATCAATAAACTCAGCAACAAGAACCTTAATCGAGCTAGTTCCTATATCTAATCCTGTAAAAAAGCCATCTCTAGCCATTCACTCGACCTCTCAATCTTTCCATTCAATATCTTTGTAAACTGTATAAAAACAGAATTATTCGGATACTATTGTACCATAAAAAAACGTAAAATGTCAGCATTTTACGTTTTTTATTATTCAATATTAGCCTTGAGCAGGGGAAGTCCGAAGAGTTGTTTCTTGACCAACACTTGGTTTTTCTTCTGGTTGCATACCTGAATTTTCAGAATTAGTTTCTTCTTCAGAATGCTGTTCCGTTGATGTTGTAGTATCTTGACCTTCTTCAGAAGTTGCATTTTCTTCTTTTTTATCAGTCTTATCTTTATCTTTCTTTTTATCCCCATCAGTTTTTGATGATTCAACTTCAGGAGTCGTTGTATAAAGTCCAACTTCCATATCTACAATACTTCCATCTGAAAGTTGACTCTTAATTTTCTCGTAGTAAGGAAGCTTAACTGTTAATTGAGAAAGTGGAACACGAATGGAATTGCCATCATACAGCTCAATCGTTAGTAAATCTGAAGTTGCTTTAGTAGGCGTAAGATTAATAATTTGAATATTATTCTTGATTTTTGTATCAAGTTTATTTAATTCTTTTACTAACTCTTCAATTTTCTTCTCGTCATCCATCTTTAAGGTGATGAATTTATCAGGTAGATTACTAGTTGAAACTGTTCCTCCTGTCTTACCACTTTGAAGAATAGAAACATAACCATTTGTAGTTTGACGATAAGCCACGATTGGGTATTCTTTTACTGCAATATTAAATTGATTTGGAAAACTATATGTAACTGTAGCCTTTTTAACCCAAACATTAGTTTTTTCAACAGTTGATGCAACCTTTCCTTGGTTGAAAAAGACATGAGTGATATAGTCTGTATCAAGAATACCACTTGCAACTTTCACATCTTCTGGTAAAGCATTTTTTGTTCCTGATACAGTGAGAACCTTTTGTTTTGACCAAGGTGAAATAAAGAAAAGTGAAAATACGATTAGGAGTGCAGCGATAAAAATAACTAGTCCTGCAAGATTTTGTTGTGCAATTGGAATATTACTAGCCGTGTTCCCTTTTTTTCGTTTCTTCCTTTTGGTCTTTTTTTTCTTTCTAACCTTCTTTTTCACTGGTGGCTGGTTCTCATTTGAAGTCGCTTCTTCTGAATGCACGACCTTTCCATTCGCAAATTCTTCAGAATCTTCGGTTTCTTTTTTTCTCAAAAATTCGAGGTTTCTCTTCTGCCACTCTGTGAGAACTTGTTTTTCTTGTGATTCTTGATCCTTTTTTGCCATGAAATTCCTTTATTTTTTTGAAATACTAGTCACTAATAGGTTATAAAAATCATCAGGAGAAGTGATTTCCTCAGATTTAGCCATCGCTTCTTTGTAAGTCTCTGCATGTTCAACAAGTTGTTCAAGCTCATGATTTAAGGTTTCCCAACTTAATTCTGTTTCCTGTAATTGACGTGCGTAACCTTTTCGTTCAAAATAAGCAGCATTTTCAAGTTGGTCTCCTCGGCTAGCTTCTTTCCCTAAAGGAATAATTAAATGAAGTTTTTTCATAGCCAACAATTCGAAAATCGTATTTGAGCCACCACGAGTTACAACTAAATCTGCCGTATCCATAAGAGGTTGGTACAAATCTGTCACATAATCAACTCTATAAAGATGACGTTCTAAGGTATTCAATGAAGAGTCCCCAGAAATATTAATGACATTATATTTTTCCGTCAGTTGTGGAGTATTACTAATAAAATCATTAAATACCTTTGCACCAGCTGAACCACCAATGAAAAGGACAGTTTTTAAGTTGTCATCAAACTGTTCTTTAATCTTATCAAGGGCACCAGACTGATTAGATGTCGCCATTCCTACCTTTGTAATAGCACCTACATGTTTTGTCTTTGCCAATCCTTTTGATTGTTCAAAAGTCGTAAACATAGTAGTCGCAAATTTATAGGCAATTTTATTGGCCAAGCCCATAGAAAGGTCAGACTCATGCACATATACAGGAACTCCTAATAATTTAGAAGCAATTACCGGTGGCACTGAGACAAATCCACCCTTTGAAAAGAGTGCTTGGGGGCGAATCTTGGCAATAATTGCAATAGACTGAAGAATCCCCCAACCAACTTTAAAGACATCCAACATATTTTGCCATGAGAAATAACGACGTAGTTTACCTGTAGCAATACTATGGAAAGTCACATCTAAGCCAGATTTATCAATCTGCTCATGTTCAATCCCGTGCTTATCACCGATATAGTGCACTTCCCATCCATCTTTGAGAAATTTTGGAATTAAGATAAGATTTAAAGTCACATGTCCAACGGTTCCACCACCGGTAAAAACAATCTTTTTCGCTTTTGCCATAGACTATCCCTTCAATTGCTCAACAGTTGTAATAAATTCGTCACCACGCACTTCGAAATTCTTGTACATATCCCAGCTTGCGTTTGCAGGACTCAACAAGACAACATCTCCTGCACTGGCTTGATCAAAGGCAATACGTGTCGCATCTGCCACATCTTTGGCATCAAGATAAGTCACGCCCGCTTTATCAGCAGCACGTTTGACACGAGGAGCTGATTCCCCTAAAATCACCATTTTCTTAAGACCAGTAATGTCAGGAATGAGTTCATCAAATTCATTACCACGGTCCAAACCACCGGCAATCAAAATGACTTTACTATTATCAAACCCAGAAAGTGCTTTTTGTGTCGCTAAAATGTTTGTTGACTTACTGTCATTGTAGAATCTTACTTCATTGATAGTGTCAACGAATTGGAGACGGTGCTTAACCCCACCAAAGCTTGCGAGGGTTTCCTTGATAGCTTGGTTTGAAATACCTGACAATTTTGCTACAGCTATAGTTGCCAAGGCATTTTCAACATTATGACTACCAGGAACGCCAATCTCATCAGCTTGCATCACCAATTCACCTTTGAAGTAGAGGCCACCATTTTCAAGATAGGCACCATCTACTTTTTCCACTGTTGAGAATGGTACTACTTGTGCTTTAGTTTGTGTAGCTAATTCCTTAGCCAAATCTTGATTGAAGTTCAAAACAACAAAATCATCCGCAGTCATCTGATTTTGAATATTCCATTTGGCAGCCACATATTCTTCAAAACTACCATGATAGTCAATATGTGTCGGCATCAAGTTAGTAATCACAGCAATATGTGGATGGAAGCTGTCAATCCCCATCAATTGGAAAGAAGACAATTCCATAACTAAGGTATCTTGAGCAGTAACTGACTGTGCAACTTCTGACGCAGGGAAACCGATATTTCCAGACAAGACACCCGATTTGCCACCATGGTTTAGGACATCAGCAATCATAGTTGTCGTTGTTGTCTTACCATTTGAGCCTGTAATACCGATAATAGGTGCTTCAGATACTAGGTAAGCTAATTCCACTTCAGTCCAAACAGGAATGCCTTTTTCAAGTGCACGAGCTACCATTGGATTGTCATAACGAATTCCAGGATTTTTCACCATTAGTTCAAAATTTTCATCCAAAAGTTCAAGAGGATGTCCGCCACAGACAACCTTAGTCCCTTCTTCAAGAAGCGCCTGTGCTGACGGATTTTCCTCAAATGGTTTACCATCATTTACTGTGAC
>FLSB01072593.1_pt1 | contig 10694 bp, 8 predicted proteins | sample 1550551 | NCBI WGS metagenome assembly FLSB01 (sample SAMEA4031774, study PRJEB14383) | metagenome | biome: human; feature: oral; material: saliva | place: Philippines | collected 2014 | reverse complement strand
GATTCTTTCTAATGATGGTTTGGTTGCTTTTCATTATAGATCTTATGGGACTTTTTTTCTACAACAAAATAGGCTCCATAATATCCATAGGGGATTTACCCACTACAAATATTATAGAGCCTTCTTTCTTTTAACAAAGATAGATGAAACGATAACAAAACGACTAGCAGACACAAACTGCTGGTCGTTTTTAGCTAAAAAAGGAACCAAAATGGTTCCTAAAATTATTAGTTACTTGCGCCAGATGTAGCGTCTGCGCCACCACCGTGGCCTCCAGCATCACCTGAATCTGAAGCTCCAGATGTAGCATCTGCTCCGCCATGTCCTCCAGCAGGAGATGGAGCATTTCCACCAACTAGACGTTGACCAGTTGTGTTGAGGTACCAGTCAAGCCATGGTTGGAAATTAAAGATGATTTCATTGATTCCAGCATATGAGCCATCTGGGTAATACATTGCTTGGTAATTATGGGTATTAATAACGCCTTCTGGTGTTCCTGGCACAATTGTACGGACATATTCTTGGTCTCCGTTACGCAGTACGCCGACAACCCATTCAACGTTTTTCATTCTAGAATCTGGCAATGAACCGTGTACAGTTCCTAAACGGTTTCCTGATTGAGCACGTACACGTTTACCAAACATTGTATTTGGATCTTGGTGTGCGTTATTAAAGTACAAGAATTGGTTATTATCATCTGCATATGTCAACTCAAATGGCATTGCTTTTAAGAACATGTCGATTTGGTTAACTGTTAAGATACCGTGGTCTAATTTAACGTAAGTATCTCCAGAAACAGCTCCAACAAGTTCAGCAGCTTTTTCTACCCATTCAGGATCATCTGGATCAACACCTTGAATGGTAGTTGCAATTGAATTTGTACAATATAAATCTTCTGGTTCAATTGGTTTTGGTTTTTTCAATTTTGAAACGACTCCCACATATTTTACAAAGTTGTCCAAGCATGTTTCAAGGAAATTAATAGTTCCTTCGTTTGTGATATTGCCCTCAGCGTCAAAAGCTTCTTTGGCTTTACCAAGGAGGAATTCGTTACCTGGAAGAGTGTAGGCATTGACACCTGGAGCGTCAAGAATCTTACGAAGGTGAACTTGGGCACGAGAAGTACCTTGGTCGTAGTAAGAAGCACCCACAATCATGACTGGTTTGTTTTCAAATGGATGAACTTCGTATGAAAGCCATTCAAGAACAGATTTAAGAGAAGCTGAGATTGTGTGGTTGTGCTCAGGAGTCGCAATAATGACACCATCAGCACGTGTAATTCTGTTATACAAGAGACGCAATTGGAAGCTTTCATCCCATTTTTCGTCTTGGTTAAACATTGGAACTTCGTCAATTTCGAGGACTTCTAATTCAAATTTGAGTTTGAAGTGACGGCGGATGAATTCCAAGAGTTTACGGTTATATGATTGATCGTAGTTTGATCCTACAAGTCCAACAAATTTCATTCTTTTTGGTCTCCTATCTTACAAATTTTCCCAGTCAAATTCTTCAGCATCTTTGCGAAGTAGTGCTTGTGCGTTACGCAATTTTTCTGTAATTTTTACAAAGATACGGAAGTCGTCAAAAGTGGCATCCAGTTTTTTAATAACATCAAGATCTACTAGATCTCCACTTGGATTAAAGGCTTGAAGAGAGTGTGAAAGCAAGAATTCATCAGGAAGGACACTTGCTTTGATTTCTGGTGCGTTTAAGATTTGACGAAGTTGTAATTGGGCGCGTGATGAACCAAGTGTACCGTAAGAAGCACCTGTAATCATGATTGGTTTGTTCAAAAGTGGGTAAATACCATATGACAGCCAAGCAAGAGCGCTCATCAAAACAGCTGGGATAGAGTGGTCGTACTCAGGAGTACCGATAATAACACCGTCTGCCTCTTCGATTCTAGCAGCAATTTCCAGAATTTCAGCAGGTATTTGCTTGTCAGCTGGTTTGTTAAAGACAGGGATATCCTTGATTTCAACAAGTTCAATTTCAGCTTTGTCAGCAAAGTGTTTTTGCATGTATTGAAGCAATTGGCGGTTTGTAGAACGTTTTGAATTTGTTCCAACAATAGCAATAAGTTTTAACATGAGATTTCCTTTCTCTTTTTACATAATACGAATTTAAAACTCCATTGAAACAGTTGTTTCTATAGAGTAGGAATTCCTGAAGAACAACTTAGGTGACCTTCCTTATCGATGAGGATAGCTTCGATGCCCTCCAAACTTTCGACTTGCCAGAGGATAGAAGCGGGTCTTTCTCCAAAGAGACGAGTTGTCCAGATTTCACCATCGACTGATTTATCAGAGATAATTGTGAGACTAGCAAGTTCCGTTTCAACAGGATAGCCTGTTTGACTATCAAAAATGTGATGGTAATCTTTTCCATCGACTGTCAGGTGACGTTCATAAATGCCTGAAGTCACGACAGATTTATCGACAACAGGGATGGTCATTAAGTGATTTCCCCTCGGATTAGCTGGGTCTTGAATCCCGATTTGCCAAGGTTGATTTCCTCTTGCCTGATTTTTTCCAATGGTCAGGATATTCCCTCCCAGATTGATCAAGGCAGAAGTCACTCCCTCTTCTCTAAAAAATTGGGCAACCTTATCCGCACTATAACCCTTGGCTAAACAACCTAGGTCTATCTTCATTCCTTTCTGTTTTAGAAACACAGTAGAAGTAGAAGAATCTAACTCGATATACTGAGGATTGATTAAAGGGAGAACCTCTTCGATTTCCTGAGGTTGGGCAACTTTGGCATCTGAAAAACCGATGCGCCAAGTTTGAATTAGTGGACCAATACTGATGTTTAGGTGGCTATAGGGCGCTAAGCTATGATCTAATCCAAGTGAAATCAATTCAAACAAATCAGGATGAACTTTGACTGGAGCTATTCCAGCTTGATGATTGATTTCCATCAACTCAGATTCTTGGCTATTGGCATTGAAGCGGTATTCGAGCTCTTTGAGTAAATCAAAGGATTGTTGGAGCAAGCTATCTGCTTGCTCATCTACTAATGAAATAGTGATAGTAGTCCCCATTAGCTGTTCGGAATGTGAACTAAGAGGCAAGCTACCAACTCCTTTCTCTTGTGAAAAGAAGGCTGAAATATAGTAAATTTATATTACATTTAACCCCTTACATTTTCTTTCCATGATACTAGCATACCATAAAGTCAGCGTTTTCACAAATAAAATTTGTAAAGATGTCAAGAAATATGCTCAGAAAATAAAGAATAATTGTAAGAAAGACTGATAAAATACAGATTATTTACATTTTTTTACAAAAAAATCGGGAAAATTAGCAAAACTCTTGTAAACGCTAACAGTAAATGTTATACTAGAAGAGTAAATTTAAAATTGAAGGTAGGAATTTTTCTATGAGTAAAATCGTTGTAGTTGGTGCTAACCACGCTGGTACAGCATGTATTAATACTATGTTGGATAATTTTGGAAATGAGAACGAGATCGTTGTATTTGACCAAAACTCTAACATCTCTTTCCTAGGTTGCGGAATGGCCCTTTGGATTGGTGAACAAATTGACGGTGCTGAAGGCTTGTTCTATTCTGATAAAGAAAAATTGGAAGCTAAAGGTGCTAAAGTTTACATGAACTCACCTGTTCTTTCAATCGACTACGATAACAAAGTAGTTACAGCAGAAGTTGAAGGAAAAGAGCACAAAGAATCATACGAGAAATTGATTTTCGCTACAGGTTCTACACCAATCTTGCCACCAATCGAAGGTGTTGAAATTGTTAAAGGGAACCGCGAATTTAAAGCAACTCTTGAAAACGTACAATTCGTAAAATTGTATCAAAACGCTGAAGAAGTTATCAATAAGCTTGCTGACAAGAGCAAACATCTTGACCGTATCGCTGTTGTTGGTGGTGGTTATATCGGTGTTGAACTTGCTGAAGCCTTTGAGCGTCTTGGAAAAGAAGTTGTCCTTGTAGACATCGTAGATACTGTCTTGAACGGTTACTATGACAAAGACTTCACACAAATGATGGCGAAGAACTTGGAAGACCACAACATCCGCTTGGCACTTGGTCAAACTGTTAAAGCAATCGAGGGTGACGGTAAAGTTGAACGCTTGATTACTGACAAAGAAAGCTTTGACGTGGATATGGTTGTTCTTGCAGTTGGTTTCCGTCCAAACACTGCCCTTGCTGATGGTAAGATTGAACTCTTCCGTAACGGTGCCTTCCTTGTAGACAAGAAACAAGAAACATCTATCCCAGGCGTTTACGCAGTAGGTGACTGTGCGACTGTTTATGACAACGCTCGTAAAGATACAAGTTACATCGCCCTTGCTTCAAACGCTGTTCGTACTGGTATCGTTGGTGCCTACAATGCTTGTGGACATGAATTGGAAGGAATCGGTGTTCAAGGTTCAAATGGTATCTCAATCTACGGTCTTCACATGGTTTCAACTGGTTTGACTCTTGAAAAAGCTAAAGCTGCTGGTTACAATGCAACTGAAACAGGCTTTAACGATCTTCAAAAACCAGAATTCATGAAACATGATAACCATGAAGTAGCAATCAAGATTGTCTTTGATAAAGATAGCCGTGAAATTCTTGGCGCTCAAATGGTATCACGTGATTCTGCTATCAGCATGGGAATCCACATGTTCTCACTTGCTATCCAAGAGCATGTGACAATTGATAAATTGGCATTGACAGACCTATTCTTCTTGCCACACTTCAACAAACCATACAACTATATCACAATGGCTGCTCTTACAGCTGAAAAATAAAATTTGATGAACTATCTGGCTTTAAGTTAAGGTCAGATAGTTTTTTAAGTCGATGTGTACCCATACAATTATGATTTTTTTATCTTGTGGTTCCTCCAAATCTGACTTAAAATGAAATAGTAGCTACCAATACAAATGATGAGGATAAAACAAATGACTAAAAATCGTTATGAACTAAATAAAAACTTGGCACAGATGCTTAAAGGCGGGGTTATTATGGATGTGCAAAATCCTGAACAGGCCCGTATTGCAGAGGCTGCTGGTGCGGCAGCTGTTATGGCCTTGGAACGAATTCCGGCTGATATTCGTGCAGCTGGTGGTGTTTCTCGTATGAGTGATCCAAAGATGATTAAGGAAATCCAAGAAGCGGTTAGCATTCCAGTAATGGCCAAGGTCAGAATCGGGCATTTTGTTGAAGCTCAGATTTTAGAGGCTATTGAGATTGACTATATCGATGAGAGTGAAGTTTTATCTCCAGCTGACGATCGTTTCCATGTGGATAAGAAAGAATTCCAAGTTCCTTTTGTTTGTGGGGCTAAGGATTTGGGTGAAGCCTTGCGTCGTATCGCTGAGGGTGCTTCCATGATTCGTACCAAAGGAGAACCGGGTACAGGAGATATTGTCCAAGCTGTTCGCCATATGCGTATGATGAATCAGGAAATTCGTCGCATTCAAAACTTACGTGAGGACGAGCTTTATGTTGCTGCCAAGGACTTGCAAGTCCCTGTTGAATTGGTTCAATACGTCCATGAACATGGGAAATTGCCAGTTGTAAACTTCGCGGCTGGAGGCGTTGCAACGCCAGCAGATGCTGCGCTGATGATGCAATTAGGGGCAGAGGGGGTCTTTGTCGGTTCAGGTATTTTCAAGTCAGGAGATCCTGTTAAACGGGCTAGTGCCATTGTTAAGGCTGTGACTAACTTCCGTAATCCTCAAATCCTAGCTCAGATCTCTGAAGATTTAGGAGAAGCCATGGTTGGTATCAATGAAAATGAAATCCAAATTCTCATGGCTGAGCGAGGAAAATAGATGAAAATCGGAATATTGGCTTTGCAAGGTGCCTTTGCAGAACATGCAAAAGTACTAGATCAATTAGGTGTCGAGAGTGTTGAAATCAGAAATCTAGATGATTTTCAGCAAGATCAGAGTGACTTGTCGGGTTTGATATTACCTGGTGGGGAATCTACAACCATGGGCAAGCTCTTACGTGACCAGAACATGTTGATTCCTATCCGAGAAGAAATTCTATCTGGCTTACCAGTGTTTGGGACCTGTGCGGGCTTGATTTTGCTGGCTAAGGAAATCATTTCTCAGAAAGAAAGTCATCTTGGAACTATGGATATGGTGGTCGAGCGCAATGCCTATGGGCGCCAACTAGGGAGTTTCTATACGGAAGCAGAATGTAAGGGAGTTGGTAAGATTCCAATGACTTTTATTCGTGGTCCGATTATCAGCAGTGTTGGAGAGGGTGTAGAAATTCTAGCAACAGTTGATAATCAAATTGTTGCAGCCCAAGAAAAAAATATGCTGGTAACTTCTTTTCATCCAGAATTGACTGATGATGTGCGTTTGCACCAGTACTTTCTCAATATGTGTAAAGAAAAGATAGTGGAATAAAAAGTGATAAATCAAGTTTCGATTCGCTTTTTCCAAAAAATCATTTTTAAGTCATCTGACAGCATTCTGTGAATTTATATTTATTTACGATAAATTAGAAAAGAATGATCGTTTTGACTTAGGGTATAGAGCTTATATACTGAATATGGTGTTCAAGTGTCTTTTATTGAAAGGCACTTTAGAGGATGGAGTTAAAATACTATTCTATCCTCCTTAATACTCTTAGAAAATCTCTTCAAACCACGTCAGCTTCACCTTATCGTAGATATGGTTACTGACTTCGTCAGTTCTATCCACAACCTCAAAACAGTGTTTTGAGCTGACTTCGTCAGTTTTATCTGCAACCTCAAAGCTGTACTTTGAGCAACCTGCGGTTAGTTTCCTAGTTTGCTCTTTGATTTTCGTTGAGTATAAAAATGATGTATAGGACTGGTCAAAAAGATCACTTCGAAAATAGAAAAAAACGGGGCTGGGAAAAAGTCTTTAAAATCAAAAAAACGCATAGTATCAGGTGTTGAAAAAACTTGATACTATGCATTTTTTTGTGGGAAGATTTACTTCATTTTCTACTGAAATTGAGTTTTTGCCCAGTTTCTGGTAATTCTCCACGGAAGACATGGGATTCGAACCCACGCACGCTGTTACACGCCTACCGCGTTTCCAACACGGCCTCTTAAGCCTCTTGAGTAATCTTCCAATACTTACTCAAATAGTCTACCATAAAGGCTCTTATCTTGCAATAAAAATTCTAGAAATAAGAAAAATGATAGAATTTGAAAGAAAATGATAAAAAATGCTTGACTTTGAAAGAAAGTGTGATAGAATGAATAGTGTAAACGATAACAGGAGGTGATTCGGTGTTAAAAACAGAGCGGAAACAACTGATTTTAGAGGAGTTAAATCAACATCATGTAGTTTCTCTAGAAAAATTAGTTAGTTTGCTAGAGACTTCAGAATCAACGGTTCGAAGAGATTTGGATGAGTTGGAAGCAGAAAACAAGCTTCGTCGCGTGCATGGTGGAGCAGAATTGCCACACTTCTTGCAGGAAGAAGAAACTATTCAAGAGAAATCTGTCAAAAACCTTCAAGAGAAGAAGTTGCTGGCTCAGAAGGCAGCTTCTCTTATTAAAGAAAAAGATGTCATCTTTATCGATGCTGGAACAACGACAGCCTTTTTGATTCATGAATTGGTTAATAAGAATGTTACAGTTGTTACCAACTCCATCCACCATGCAGCTCAGTTGGTTGAAAAGCAGATTCCGACTGTCATGGTTGGAGGAAGCGTCAAGACGGCTACGGATGCTAGTATCGGGGGCGTTGCTCTTAACCAGATTAACCAATTGCACTTTGACCGTGCCTTTATCGGAATGAATGGTGTGGACGATGGTTATTATACGACTCCTGATATGGAGGAGGGAGCTGTGAAGCGAGCTATTTTGGAGAATGCCAAACAGACTTATGTCTTGGTAGATTCGTCAAAAATTGGACAAACTTGCTTTGCTAAGGTAGCACCACTAAAACGAGCAATTGTTATCACAAGTCAAGGTCATGAGCTCTTGGGTGCTATTAAGGAGAAAACGGAGGTAATAGAAGTATGATTTATACAGTCACACTCAATCCATCTATTGACTATATCGTTCGCTTGGACCAAGTCCAAGTCGGTAGTGTCAATCGTATGGACAGTGATGATAAGTTTGCTGGTGGGAAAGGAATCAATGTCAGTCGTGTCTTGAAACGCTTGGATATTCCAAATACAGCAACCGGATTTATCGGAGGCTTTACTGGTAAATTTATCACAGATACTTTGGCAAAAGAGGAAATCGAAACGCGTTTTGTCCAAGTAGCAGAAGATACTCGTATCAATGTCAAGATTAAAGCGGATCAAGAAACAGAAATCAATGGAACGGGTCCAACTGTTGAACCGAATCAATTAGAAGAATTGAAAGCTATTTTGTCTAGTTTGACTGCAGAAGATACAGTTGTGTTTGCGGGTTCAAGTGTTAAAAACTTAGGGAATGTCATCTACAAGGATTTGATTGCCTTGACTCGTCAGACAGGTGCTCAAGTGGTCTGTGACTTCGAAGGTCAGACCTTGATTGATAGTTTGGACTACCAGCCACTTTTAGTTAAACCAAACAATCACGAACTTGGAGCTATCTTTGGAGTGAAACTTGAAAGTTTAGATGAAATCGAGAAATATGCTCGTGAGCTACTAGCTAAAGGTGCTCAAAACGTTATTATCTCTATGGCTGGTGACGGTGCCCTTCTTGTCACATCTGAGGGAGCTTACTTCGCAAAACCTATCAAGGGAACAGTCAAAAATTCAGTCGGAGCTGGTGACTCTATGGTCGCTGGATTTACAGGTGAATTTGTCAAATCAAAAGACGCAGTAGAAGCCTTCAAATGGGGAGTAGCTTGCGGAACGGCAACTACCTTCTCAGATGACTTGGCAACAGCAGAATTTATTAAAGAAACATATGAAAAAGTTGAGGTAGAAAAACGATGAAAATTCAAGACCTATTGAGAAAAGATGTCATGTTGCTAGATTTGCAAGCAACTGAAAAAACAGCTGTCATCGAAGAGATGATTAAAAGTCTGGTAGATCACGGTTACGTGACAGATTTTGAAACCTTTAAAGAAGGAATTTTGGCGCGTGAAGCTTTGACTTCTACAGGTTTGGGTGATGGAATCGCAATGCCTCACAGCAAAAATGCGGCTGTAAAAGAAGCGACAGTTCTCTTTGCTAAGTCAAACAAGGGTGTTGACTATGAGAGCTTGGATGGGCAAGCAACTGACCTCTTCTTTATGATTGCAGCTCCAGAAGGTGCCAATGATACTCACTTGGCAGCCTTGGCAGAATTGTCTCAATACTTGATGAAAGATGGTTTTGCTGACAAACTTCGTCAAGCAACATCAGCTGACCAAGTTATTGAACTTTTTGACCAAGCTTCAGAAAAAACTGAAGAGTCTGTTCAAGCGCCTGCCAATGAATCTGGTGACTTCATCGTGGCTGTTACAGCTTGTACAACAGGTATTGCCCACACTTACATGGCCCAAGAAGCTCTTCAAAAAGTGGCTGCTGAAATGGGTGTTGGGATCAAGGTTGAAACCAACGGTGCCAGTGGTGTTGGGAACCAATTGACCGCAGAAGATATCCGCAAGGCTAAAGCTGTTATCATCGCAGCAGACAAGGCTGTTGAAATGGATCGCTTCGATGGCAAACCATTGATCAATCGTCCAGTGGCTGATGGTATCCGTAAGACAGAAGAGTTGATCAACTTGGCTCTTTCTGGGGATGCTGAAGTTTACCGTGCTGCTAATGGAGCAAAAGCTGCAACCGCAAGCAATGAAAAACAAAGCCTTGGTGGTGCCTTCTACAAACACTTGATGAGTGGTGTATCTCAAATGTTGCCATTCGTTATCGGTGGTGGTATCATGATTGCCCTTGCTTTCTTGATTGATGGGGCTTTGGGTGTTCCAAATGAAAATCTTGGCAATCTTGGTTCTTACCATGAGCTAGCTTCTATGTTCATGAAAATCGGTGGTGCAGCCTTTGGTTTGATGCTTCCAGTCTTTGCAGGTTATGTTGCTTACTCTATCGCTGAAAAACCAGGTTTGGTAGCAGGTTTCGTGGCTGGTGCTATTGCCAAAGAAGGTTTTGCCTTTGGTAAAATCCCTTATGCCGCAGGTGGTGAAGCAACTTCAACTCTTGCAGGTGTCTCATCTGGTTTCCTAGGTGCCCTTGTGGGTGGGTTTATCGCAGGTGCCTTGGTTCTTGCTATCAAGAAATACGTCAAAGTTCCTCGTTCACTTGAAGGTGCTAAATCAATTCTTCTCTTGCCACTTCTTGGAACAATCTTGACTGGATTTGTCATGCTAGCTGTTAACATCCCAATGGCAGCAATCAACACTGCTATGAATGACTTCCTAGGCGGTCTTGGAGGCGGTTCAGCTGTCCTTCTTGGTATCGTTCTTGGTGGAATGATGGCTGTTGACATGGGTGGACCAGTTAACAAAGCAGCTTATGTATTTGGTACAGGTACGCTTGCAGCGACTGTTTCTTCAGGTGGTTCTGTAGCCATGGCAGCAGTTATGGCTGGAGGAATGGTACCACCACTTGCTATCTTTGTCGCAACCCTTCTTTTCAAAGATAAATTTACCAAAGAAGAACGCAACTCTGGTTTGACAAACATCATCATGGGCTTGTCATTTATCACTGAGGGAGCGATTCCATTTGGTGCCGCTGACCCAGCTCGTGCGATTCCAAGCTTCATCCTTGGTTCGGCAGTAGCAGGCGGACTCGTTGGTCTTGCTGG
>FLSB01003760.1_pt1 | contig 10699 bp, 5 predicted proteins | sample 1550551 | NCBI WGS metagenome assembly FLSB01 (sample SAMEA4031774, study PRJEB14383) | metagenome | biome: human; feature: oral; material: saliva | place: Philippines | collected 2014 | reverse complement strand
CGCTATTTTGTGCGCCAGGCCTAAAAGCCGACGCTAACACGCTGCAGAATCATAATCACCCGTATATGAATTGCCTCCCATTTCTTATGTCCAAGAAATGGGAGGCAGTTCAAATTAGAATACAGAGGCTTTGTTTGTATTTTTGCTTGATAGCTTTACAGATCAAGCTGCATCAGGCGAGCAATACTGACAATGTAAATCTTGAGGGCGCGCTTGAGCCACTCCTCAGAGATTCCCTCGTCAGGACCGTGCTCCATACCAACCCACTCTGGCAGGTCTTTTGCGGCCTTGCTGTCATAAGGACCAAAGGCAACTGCACGCTTAAAGTGACGTGCATAGGTGCCGCCACCAATAACAAACGCCTGCTCATCGCTGCCGGTATACTCATGGAAGGTATCAAGAAGGGTAGTAATCTCAGGGGAGCTTGGGTCAATGTAGAAAGGTACAGCATCGGAGAGAACCTCAAAGGTGCAGCCGTGCTCCTCGCCAAGCTCAGTCATGCGCTTAGTGATAGCCTCGCCGGTGGTGGAAGTAGGATAGCGAGAGTCAACGGTCTGTACGTAGACATCGCCCTTGGTGCGGATAGTACCAGAGATGCAGGTCAGAGGACCAAACTTGTCGTCAGCACTCTGGATGCCCGTACCAGTACCATCAGTAGTTGAGCAAAGCTGCTGCGAGAAGGTCAAGAAGCCGCGCTCTTCTTCTCCACAGAGGTTGTTGTCAAGCAGATAGGTTACAAGCAGACCAATTGCATTGACGGTTCCTTCAGGCATGGAAGCATGTCCACCCTTACCTGTTGCGTTAATGCGAGCAAGCTTGGTGCCATTATCTTCAACGCCTGCGTCCTCAACCTTGATGGAATCAGTGTCAGCCAAGGTAGATGCGTCAGCGCGGACAAGTGCGCTTGCAAGACCTGGAATAGCGTTAGGTACGGTACCACCGTCAAGCTCAACGATCTTCTCGCTGTGTGCGCCAGCAATCTTTGGAGACGTGAACTGTGCGTGATACACGCCCTTCTCTCCGCAGATAAGGGGGAACTCAGCATCTGGTGTGAAGCAGAATGCTGGCTCTGGATACTTGGAGAGGTAATAAGGGACGTCACCCATGCCGGTCTCCTCATTGTTGCCAACGATGGCACGCAGAGTGTAAGGAAGCTTCTTGCCAGTCTTTTTTACCTGCTCAACAAAGAAGTGAGCTGCCCAGAGCGAGAGTGCCAGAGGACCCTTATCGTCAAGAACACCACGACCCAGGATGAAGCCCTCACGACGGGTAACATCAAGCGGGTCTACCGTCCAACCCTTGCCCAGAGGGACAATATCGGAGTGAGCGATGGTGGCAAGGTACTTCTCGGACTCACCAGGAAGGTCGCCAAAGCCCAGGTAGCCGTCTACGTCTGTGGTCTTAAGGCCTAGGCGCTCTGCAATCTCAAGACCGCGGCGAAGTGCCTCGTAAGACTTTGGGCCCCAAGGTTTACCTGGCTCCGCAAGAGACAGATCCTCAACGGACTCTACCTGCACAAGGTAGCGGATATCCTCAATAATCTCTTCCCAGTGCTCGTTAACAAACGCCTCAGCGCTTGCTTTGAGTTCTGCATCAGTCATGAAAACTCCTTTAATTCAAACGTATGACCCTGAAACATATGGAGAGCAGTGGTTTTGGCGGCATCTCGCGTATGAAATAGACAAGGTCGGGAACAAGGTACTAGTTACACTATACTTAATACCCCTTATCAAAGGAGTTAACTATGACGAAAAAGACTTTTCTTGGAAACGCATCATTTCTTGGCGTTTTAACGGTTTTGGGAATTGTACTGATGGTTCTTAGGCAAACGCTGCCTCAAGACCCCTCTACACCGCTGTTCTATTCCTATTTTGTTGCGCCCATCATGCTGTATTTTGGCATTGCTGGCCTGGTAGGTCTGCTTATTGCACGCAATACGGGTTTCTCGTTGACTAAGACAGTGGCAGTTGTACTTCGTACGCTTGCAGCAATCCTCTTTGTACTGCCATTCTTTTTCTTCCTGATTGTGGTGCTCCCTTGGACTCTTCTCCGAGGACTTTTTGCCCTCTTGATGGTTGTCATGCTCTATGCGCCATGGTTCTGGGTGCTCTTTGGCCTGTTCTATGGCTTAAGCTGGGCTCAGCAGAAGGTTATTGAGGACGTCACTGCTGATCCATTTGCAGAGGACGCAGTAGCTCAGATCGCTGCTGGCGAGAAGAACGATGTAGCTCAGACAGTTGCTGGCGAGAAGAACGATGTAGCTGATACAGATACAGCTAACGAAGACGCAGCTAACTAACAGAAAAGTCCCGCGCTCCATACAGTTCAACAAGAAAGAAGCAACTCGTGCTTGAGCTTAAAGGTATTTCAAAGCGTTACAACACTGGTGGATTTGAACAAACTGCAATGGACCATATTTCCGTTGCGTTTAGAGATAACGAGTTTGTAGCAATCCTTGGTCCTTCGGGCTCGGGTAAGACTACTATGCTCAATGTCATTGGTGGTCTTGATCGCTTTGATTCGGGAGACTTGCTGGTAGATGGTATTTCTACCAAGAAGTTCAAAGAGCGAGACTGGGATACCTATAGAAACAACCGCATTGGTTTTGTATTCCAGGCCTATAACCTTATTCCGCATCAAAGTGTAGTAAGCAATGTTGAGCTTGCGTTGACGCTCTCTGGTGTTCCCAAGACAGAGCGTCACGAACGTGCTCTTGAAGCGCTTGATAAAGTTGGTCTCAAGGCGCATGCAAATAAGCGTCCAAATCAGCTTTCTGGCGGACAGATGCAGCGCGTGGCAATTGCTCGTGCGCTGGTAAATGACCCAGAGATTTTGCTGGCAGATGAGCCAACGGGTGCGCTTGACTCATCAACATCTGTGCAAGTTATGGACTTGCTCAAAGAGGTGGCCAAGGACCGTTTAGTTATTATGGTTACGCATAACCCAGAGCTTGCACACCAATATGCAACACGTATTGTTGAGCTGGCAGATGGCCAGGTAACTGCGGATTCAGATCCATTTGATGTTGAGAGCGTTGCTCATCGAGAAGCTAAGCCTTCTCGAAAAACCTCTATGTCGCTTCTGACTGCACTGGGCCTCTCGTTTAATAACCTCATGACCAAAAAGGGCCGTACGCTTATGACGGCGTTTGCAGGCTCAATTGGCATTATTGGTATTGCAGCAATTCTGGCGCTGGCAAATGGTGCAAACGAGTACATCAAGAAGGTTGAAGAGGATACGCTTTCAATGTATCCACTCACCATCTCTGAACAGTCCGTTAATATTTCTTCCTTTATTTCTGGAAGCGGCAGCAGTTCTGACTCGGCTGACGCTCAAGGCCAAGATGTTCAGAATGAGATGACACAAAATCAGAAGAATGCCGAGGCTGCAAAGCTTGAAAACCAACCTGCTGAGGGTGCTATTCCTACTAATGCAAGGCTGGGCATGCAGGCAGAAAGTATTGGATCAAATGATTTGGCCAGCCTGAAGGCGTTTCTCGACAATAATGGTGGAGGAATCAACACTTACGCAAGTGCTATTACGTACGGCTATTCCGTAAGCCCTTTTATATACCTGCCCGCAGGCGCTGATTCCAGCTCTTCTGATCCTGTTCAGGTGCAGCCAGACACCACGTTCTCAAAGGTGTCTCCTAAGATTCCGTCGTATAGTCCACTAGCTTCTTTTGCGAGCACCTCGCTTTTTGGCGAGCTTCCAGGAAACCCTTCTATTTACGAGGATCGATATACAGTTCGCGCTGGTAGATGGCCAACTGCTTGGAATGAAGCTGTTTTGGTACTGCGTCCAAATGGCACTATGGACGATTTTTTGGAGTACACACTTGGCCTGCGCGACTATGCTGAGCTACGTTCTGCCGTAGACAAAATTGCAAATGGTGAATCTGGAACTCTTGAAGAGCCCAATAATACGTACACCTATGAGCAGCTGATGTCTCCAACATTTAAGTTGGTTATGCCCAACCAGCGCTATGTTTGGGACGGCAATCTTGGCGTCTGGACGGATAAGTCTAATGATCAGGAGTACATGAATAATCTGATTGCCAATGCTCCTGAGCTGCATATTGTTGGCGTTGTACAGGCAAAAGATCCAACTACCACAGGCGCTCTTTCCGAGGGCATTTACTACACACCACAGCTGACACAGAAGATAATATCTGATGCCGCGGCATCTCCTATTGTTCAAGACCAGATGAATCGCCCAGACGTTGACGTTTTCACAGGCAAGACTTTTGAGGACGAGAAGAACGGTCAAACTTCTGAGGGTCTTTCTATCAGCTCGCTGATTTCTATCGATTCGAGCGTGCTTTCTTCAGCATTTAACTTTAATCCACAGGCACTGAACTTCTCGTCAATTAATCTGTCTGGTCTGGACATGTCCTCACTGGACCTCTCTGACGTGCAGTTGCCTGCCTTTGATCCCTCTCAGCTTAATTTGTCCGACAGAGATGTACTGTCTTCCATTACGTCTTCACTTGATCCATCTGCATTGGCTGCAGCTTTTCCAGAGCTCTCTGCGGCAGATATTCAGCAGATTCTTTCTGGCATTACCGTCAATTTCAAACCAGGTGGTCAAGCTGCTATTTCTTCGCTTATGGGCAATATTGCTTTGGGGTGGAATTCTTGGAGTGCAGCCAATCCTGGCAAGACTATGGCTGACTACCTTGCTACAGATCAGGTTCGTACACAGATAGCAACTACAGTCTCTTCTGCAATAGATACCGATGACCTGCAGCAACAGCTGGTTTCTGCTCTAGCAAATAAGTTGGGCACCAATCCAGACCTTCCAAGCGTTCAGGCTGAGGTTTCTCAGAGGCTTATGAGCGCATATCAGTCTCAGATTGCAAGTGCTCTTTCTGTAGCTATTACGCGTGCTATGAGCGCATACGTACAGTCCGCGTTGACAAGCGTGATGACGCAGGTTGCTTCGAGGATGCAAAATCAGATTGCAGGAGCCCTCAATGCAGCTATGCAGGGCGTTGCGGCAAATATGTCTAATGCTATGCAGGTAGATCAATCAACTCTGGCAAGAGCCTTTAAGCTCAATGCTGATCCGTCTCAGCTTGCAGCCATTGCAGCATCGATGATGCGCACAGCGCCCGCGACGTATGAATCAAACCTTGCAAAGATGGGATACGCAGATCTTGCTAAGCCTACGTCAATCAATATTTATCCTAGAGACTTTGCAAGCAAAGAAAAGATTGTTGAGATTCTTAACAGATACAATGCAGATGCAAGGGCCGCTGGTGAAGAGTCTAAGGTGGTTACCTATACCGATATTGTTGGCGCGTTGATGAGTTCTGTCACGCTCATTGTTGATATGATCTCGGCAATGCTGATTGCGTTTGTATCCATTTCGCTTGTTGTTTCTAGCATTATGATTGGCATCATTACGTTCATTTCGGTGCTTGAACGCAAAAAAGAAATTGGTATTCTGCGCTCCATTGGCGCTTCCAGGCGAGACATTGCCAACGTATTTAACGCCGAAACCTTTATCGAGGGCCTCATCTCTGGTGTTATGGGCATTGGCATTACACAGCTGCTTATTTTGCCTGCAAATGCCATAATCAAAACCATGTTTAACGTGGACAATTTGGTAATCTTGCCGCTCAATGGTGCACTCATTTTGATTCTGATTAGTGTTGTTTTGACGCTTCTTGCAGGTCTTATTCCTGCAGGTAGAGCAGCTAAGTCCGACCCAGTTCAGGCACTGAGAAGCGAGTAATCTCTTGCCCGCATGCTCTGTCTGGCGAGAAGACCGTCTACTACAATCCTCGTTTACGTGAACGAGGATTGTATATCCTACGCTGGACTTTTTACTTATTCAGACACAAGTTCTCTTGGACAATTTCCACACATTTTGCGCAAAAAGGAAGGCCACAATAAATGGCCTTCCTGTATGTAGAACATATATCTTTTTATAAAGTGGAAGCTGGTATCAAAAAGACGCTATCTTCTACTCTTTAAGCATACGTGTCTTACCTGTAAAAACAAGTACACAGAAATTGCGTACTTTCTATTCGTAGTGGTCTAAGACTTGGCGAGACTCCCAATGGCCAATTTCTTCATGGTATACATTTTTATATACCTCGCGTGTAGAGTAGGAAAGCTTTGTTTTTTTCTGATATTGCCAAGCAGCAGCACTATCAGTAAATACTGTACCATCAGTAAAAACAATTTCAGAGTGATCCAAAACCTGCTCAGTCCAAGCCTCTTGATCAACTACCCAAACCTGCTCTGTACGGTATACAGGTTTACGTTCACGAGACGGGGTAGAAGAAGAGTTAGAAGTGCTTGAAGAACTAGAGGATGAAGAAGAGCTGGAAGAGCTAGGAGTTTCTGTTGGTTCAGAAGTAGCTGGCTTTTCTGATTCAGTTGCATCTTCTGGCTTCGGGGCTGGTGCAGCAGGTACGATCTCAGTTCCTTCTGGATCTGTGACCTTAACACCACCTGACGTTCCTACATTTCCCTTTTCCTCTTCAGTGAGTCCTGCGTGTGTGTCCTCACTCATTACAAAACCGTCTGAGTTATTAAGAACCTTGTCCGTTGTTGTTTCGACAACTGGAGCTGGCTTTTCCTCTTTAGTGGAATCATCACTTTTGGTCTCGGAAGATACATCTTTGCTATCGTCTTTCTTCTCTTCTGTGGGCTTTGTATCAGCGTTCTGATCATTCTTTTCAGGAAGGGGAGTCTGCTTTCCAGCCTCTTCTGCCGCCTCGGCTTTTGGAGTATCTACAACAGCAATTTGTACCTGTGAGTTGGTATCAGCGATTACATAAGTAACGTCAACTACATTGACTGGCTTATCTTCGCTTGCTCCCTTAACGGTACTCTCAGCAATACGAGCTGCAAGTGCAGCAGCTCTGCGCGGTGCATACCAAACGTTGTTTGCAGCACTATCATCAACGGTTTCCACGACCATTACATGGCCGTCTTTAATAGAAACACTTACAGGATTTGTAACAGATACGTCCTTACCGCCATAAGATAGCTCACTAGTAGCCTGAGCTACCGCTTCTTGGCCAAGTTCAACCTCATCTTCCTTTGTAGCTTCTTGTGTGGACACAGCAGGAGGAGTTGGAGCTGCTTTAGGAGTAAATACTCCATTGGTGTAAGCAACACCAAATCCAAGTGCTGCTACTACTGCTACAGAGGCAAGGCTCATTCCGAGTGCTTTCTTAGGAAAAGGCTTGCTTTTAGTTTCAGTAGTCTCTGTTTCTTGCTTGTCCGTTGTTGATGTTTGCTTTTCTGTAGTCATGGTTACTTCTATCTATTTCATAATTTAATACCCAGTTGAAATACTTGTAATTTTATTTAATAGATTTAAGTATCTTTGGAACCAAGATAAACCAAGCTACCATTACAATAACAAGGTTTGAAATTCCAAGGATATGCCCATCTCCAGGATGTATTGCACCAGTAGAAAGGCTATAAATAACAATGAGTGGAATCATTCTTCCAATAAAGAACTTGAAAATACCCTTAATGATTTTTTTCGTATTTTCTCGTTCAATATCCTCGTCAGAATCTTCATTGGGATTATTTTCATCCTGACCGATCATACCAAAAGGATTCTGATTTAAGGTCTCAACAGTTATGTAGATTGAGGGATCAAGTAAGTCAAGATAAGGTGCGATTTCTTCATAGCTATAGGGCTCAAGATAGTCTTCTAAGTACATTTTGCATCTAAGAACATGATTTTTATCGTAAATATTTCGCCAAACCTTCATAGTGAATTCCTTAGGGTTCCATCCTTCATTTGTTTTCCGAAGGAATGATAAATATGAACGTTAGAAGAAAGATTAGATTAATTTGATAGATAAAATTAATCTAAGAATCAGTACACATAAAGAGTTCATATTCTCAGCTTGTTCTTTATTGAGAAGATGAAATAAGGGGATACAGAAACTTCTGCATCCCCTTAATTTGATTAGATTTTGTTGTAGCTACCAGACCTAGTTCTCCTGGCCGCCAAAGAGGTCGACAACCTCAAAATCAAGCTTGGAGGCTTCAATGGCATCCTTTGCGCCAAAGACAACAATCGAGAGGTCATCATAGTTTTGAGGCATAGTGCTTCCCAGTGCCTTAATGTCTTCAACCTGGGCGTGAAGGATTTTCTCGCGAAGTTTAAGCAAACGCTCTGGGTCACGGTGGTTGAAGTACTCAATGTCTTGCCTGCGAGCAAGCATGCGAGCGGGAACAGGAGCGTCAACACCTGCAACAGAGGCAACTACGTAGCCCTCAAACTCGTCAGCATCTGGAGTCCACTCAGAGAGCCAGCTGCCTGCACCAACATAGCGGTCAAGGGTTGCATCAAGCGCAGGGTCTCGGTAGGAGACAAAGCTCTGCAGACCAGCAATAGAGTTTCTGAACATGACGCCATAAGCGCCGCCCTTGACGCGAACCTCGTTCCACAGGTAATCAAGACCAAGAACTCTGGTGGCAATGAGCCAGTTACCCTGCTGTTCATTGGTTGCGTGGGCAACGTTTGGATAGGAGAGACCAACGTAGGAAACGTTTGATGGAATGAGGTATGCTACGCGCTGTAGCTTGCCTTCAGGAACAACAAGTGTCTGCGTTGCACTGTCTACCCGCGATTCATTGCCCTTCTTGAGGTTAAGATCTCCAGCTACTTGCCAGAATGCCTCACGGCTTTGAGTGGAGCCAGTAAAGCTGACAGTAACGTTATCTGCGCGGAAAATCTTACAAGTAAGCGCATCCAGGTCTTTTGCAAGCTGAGGGGCGCGCTCATCCCAGTTGGCAAGCAGGTTCTTCAGGTATTCGTAAAAACCTACGCCTGCCAGCGCATCGTTCACGCGGCTAGCAGCAGAATATGAGGTAAAGGCCTTATTCTGTGCAGCAGTATGACCAGCTCCTACAAAGTGCTGTTCCTGCGCAATACGTCGTTGAATCAGGATGTTCTTGAGGCGACCTAAGTCATCAAAACGTGTACTAGACCAGACCTCAGAAGGAATGCTTGCAAGCCCCTGGGTTTTCTCGGCAAGAGCACTTGCAGCAACAATAAAGGCAGGATGTGCCTGGTCAAGGGTGTCTCGGTCGTAGATATCCGTGAAGAACGAGAGATGACCAAGGTTGCTTTCAATAAGAATATCCAGCTCGGATGCAGTATGCGTAGCCGTATCAAGCTTGCCCAGCACCTCAGCAAGAATGCCAACAAGAGGCAGCTCCTCAAAGGTAACTGCGCTGGTCAAATCAAAGTAATGGTAGACGTAGTCAATGCCGTGTGTGTCCAGTTCATGCGCAATGCATGGTAGGGGAGCTTCAACCTCAAAGCCTGCTGGACGCTCTCTACCTGCACCGATATCACTGAGCGAGAGGGACGGTAGCTTGGCTAAGTCTTCTGGAGCATCAGGTGTTTCTTGCTCCAGGCGGAGTGCCTCTACTTCTGCACGGATTTTCTGGACATCTTCATCGGTAAGCGTTGAGCGAAGTTGTGCAAGCTCAGCAGCCTCTTCCTGAGCGTCGCCCTCGTCTGTGGGGACAAGCTCAACCTGAGCTGCGTGCTTGCTGTTGCAGATAAGCTCCAGAAGTAGCTTCTCAAAGCCCTTTTGAGCTGCAAGTTCTTTGACGTAGGCAATTGCGTCCTCGTAGCGGATGTAGTCCAGAGGACGTGCGTCGTCATAGAGCCAGCTTGAAAGCGAACGCAGCGTGTACTCAATACCGTTTGAGTACGGCTGATCATTCTCGCGCAGGTTAAACTCTGCAAGCGCAATGGAAGCATTGAGTTTCTCTGGATCAATGCCTTCAGCGGCAATTTTCTGGCAGGTGGTTTCTACCAGCTCGCGGAACTTCTGAGCCGCACCCTCTTTAAGGCCTTTAAGCTGCAAAAAGAGCATAGGCTGTGCAAGGTCATCGGAGAGATAGTAGTTAAAGTCATCACCAAGCTCTGCATCAAGAATTGCACGCTTGAGCGGCGATTCATTGGAGCCCATGAGGGTATCAAACAGAATGTCTGCTGCCATCATTTTGTTGCGCTGATCAGGCGTTCCAAGTACGTAGCCCAAGCCAACGCTGGAGTTGTCGGCTGTGGTGTTCATGCGGACCTGAGCAGGCTTGGGCAACACGGGTGCCTGCAGGTTAAGCGGATTAGGGGCACCTGCATCGCGTTTCTCGGCAGCTGCAAACCTCTGGGCAATGAAGGAGAGCTCACGCTCACAGTCAAGGTCGCCGTAGAGGAAGGTGTAGCTGTTAGAGAGGTCGTAGTGGCGAGCGTGGGTGTCCAGGAAGTTCTCGTAGGTGAGCTCGGGGATTGCACGAGGCTTACCACCGGATTCTTTGCCGTATGCGGTGTCAGGGAAGAGAGCCTCACTGACAGAATCGTAGAGAACACGGTCAGGGTCAGAGAGGGCACCCTTCATCTCGTTGAAGACAACGCCGTTATAGCTTAGATTGCCCTGCTCGTCAGCCTCTAGGTGCCAACCTTCTTGCTCAAAGATGCGCTTGCGCTTATAGATTGCAGGATGCAGAACGGCGTCTAGGTATACGCTCATCAAGTTTTCCAAGTCAGCTACATTGGTGCTGGCCACAGGGTATACCGTCTTGTCGGGGTAGGTCATTGCATTCAAGAACGTCTGCATAGAGGTCTTGAGCAGGTTAACAAAAGGCTCCTTGACAGGATAGGCATCGGATCCACAGAGAACAGAGTGCTCCAAGATGTGGAAGAC
>FLSB01239134.1_pt1 | contig 10712 bp, 9 predicted proteins | sample 1550551 | NCBI WGS metagenome assembly FLSB01 (sample SAMEA4031774, study PRJEB14383) | metagenome | biome: human; feature: oral; material: saliva | place: Philippines | collected 2014 | reverse complement strand
GAAGAATATTTCAGCCCTAAACAAAAGGGTTCCTCTGCGATGCCTCATAAACGTAATCCTATTACATGTGAAAGAATTTGCGGTATGGCTCGCTTGCTTCGTGGCTATGCTCAATCTGCTTACGAAGACCAAGCTTTGTGGCATGAACGCGACATTTCCCATAGCTCTGTAGAACGCGTTATCTTGCCAGATGCAACCATTGCATTGAACTACATGCTTCACCTTACAATCCGCACTATCGATAAATTGTTGGTATATCCTGAAACAATGCTTAAAAACCTCAACCTTACAGGCGGCCTTGTATTCAGCCAAACAATTTTGACTCACCTTGTAGATAAAGGTGCAGTACGTGATGAAGCATATCGTTGGGTTCAAAAATACGCTATGGAACGCTGGCTTGAAGGCAAAGATTTCGCTACAGGTCTTAAATCTGATGAAAACATCAAGAAATACATGACTGCTGAAGAAATCGATGCATGCTTCGATCCTCATAAATTGTTAAAACATGTTGATACAATCATGGCTCGCTTTGGCCTATAATTGTAGGGTACTTCCCATATAACATACGAAAGACTAGGGTAGGTATAGACCAATCAGCCTATGGCACGTGCATTAGGTGTTGGCTATATCTATCCTTTTTATTTTGAAAGTAATCTGTTATTTATACTGTTTTGTGGACAATTATGAGCACAATTATGAGCTGGTTTCCTAGTAAGCATCTCTGTATCTTAGGGGAAATTAGCTATTGTATTAGGAGGTTATATGAAACGTATCATACGAAAGTACGGACCGCCTATTTTTCACTGTATTAATGACTTTGGACAAGGTTCACTAGCGGCGCTCATACCGTTCTTTATCGCTAATTTTGGCCTTAATTACTATCAATCGGCATCCATTATTTTCTGTAACACCGTAGTGGCTTCCGTGGCGCAGCCTATCTTGGGCTATGTGGCGGATCGGTGGCGCGTGCCGTGGTTCATTCCTGTAGGCTTTACCGTAACATTAGTCTCTATCAGCGCCATTGCACTGGCAACGAGCTATGAAATGATATTAGCTCTATCGCTCATTGCAGGGATTGGGGCGGCACTATTCCATCCTGAGGCGGCTCTTCTCGTGAACCGCACGCAATCCAATGAACTTGGTAATGCCATGGGACGATTTGCGGTTGGGGGCAGCGCTGGTTTTGCACTGGGCCCACTCCTTGCTGGTGGTGTGTACGTCTTTGGCGGTCAATTCCTTTGGTTGTTCACGGCAATTGCATTGATTGGCGTGTTGCTGTATGTGTATGCCTTTACAGGCTCTACAGATACCGATGCTATTGGTGAAAGTAAAAGCTCTGCTAAATCTACTAATAGTGGCACTAACGATTGGGTTAGCTTTGGCAAATTATTCTTTGTCATTGCTTCTCGATCTATACTATTCTCTGTATTATCCATCTTTATCCCTATTTTATACATTACTGTTATTAACGGAGAAGCCAGTGCATCGAGTTTAGCTTTAACGATGTACTTTGCAATGGGCGCTGTTCTTACCTATATGGGCGGGGCGTTGTCAGATAAATTAGGCTTCCTTAAAACAGTTCGCTTAGGCAATCTTATCTTCTTGCCATCTGTTTTAGTCTTTATCTTTGTGCCTAATATATGGGGCTTTTTCGGCGCCATGATCCCAATGGCCTTTGGTGTATTCTCACAATACGGTCCAATTACGGTACTAGGTCAAAAATACCTGGCTAAAAATGCGGGCTTTGCATCTGGTATTACACTAGGCCTTGGTATTACCTTAGGTGGACTTGTAGCGCCATATGTAGGTCATATAGCTGATATCTATGATGTACAAACTGCATTGATGACACTGATACCTGTCGGTTTAATGGGGCTCTTAATGAGCTTCTGGTTAAAAGAGCCTAAATAGCACTTGATTGACGGGCAGACATTGATAATATAGTTGTATTAAATTACTAAAATAGAATACTTTGACTAGTTAAAATGTCAATACATGGGAGGTGACCATTGGTCACCTCCCATGTGTTTACTTTAAGGGTCTAGATATTTATATTGGATATAGTAAGACTTTAAATTTCTATATCTCTGTATCTTTACTGAATATATGTTTTAACATATAATTTATGTAAAGATTTCTTCTAGTACTAGGAGGAATATGATGGATACGTTTTCTGTTGTTTTTTATGAAACTGTAAGTGGCGAAAATCTATGAAAACACCGAGGAGTGCTATAGAATTAGCTGTTAAATATAAGAATGATTATATTGAGAGGTATACATAATATGGAAACGTTAGATCAATATTTAGAGAAACAATTGAAAAATCCGAAGTTTAAAAAAGAGTGGGATGCATTAGATGATGAGTATCAAATTATTCAGAATATAGTTGAAGCACGATTGGCAGCTCATATGACGCAAATGCAGTTATCCGAATTAACAGGTATTACTCAGTCTGATATTAGTAAGATTGAAAATGGCAATGGTAATCCATCTTTGAAGACTTTACAGAAAATAGCTCACGCTTTTGGGAAGAAACTAAAGATTGAATTTGTATAAATACTTTCACAGAGTCCGAACATTGTTGTATAATGTTAGTGAATTATTTAGACTTTCACATGGAGGATATAGATATGGCAACAAGTATGGTTATCGGCACTCAATGGGGTGACGAGGGTAAAGGTAAAATCGTTGACTGGATCGCAGAACGTGCAGACGTTGTAGTGCGCAGTCAAGGTGGTAATAATGCAGGTCATACTGTTGTAGTAGATGACAAAGCATTTGCGCTTCGCCTTTTACCAAGTGGTATCTTGTATGATGATAAACAAAATATCGTTGGTACTGGTGTTGTAATTGACCCTAAAGTTTTGTTACAAGAAATTGAAGGCCTTGAAAAACAAGGTAAATCTGCTAAATCTCTTCAAATTTCTGACCGTGCGCATGTTATTATGCCATATCATATCGCTTTAGATAATGCAGAGGAAGCATCCAAAGGTGATGCTAAAATCGGTACTACTAAAAACGGTATCGGTCCTTGCTACGCTGATAAAATTAACCGTATCGGCATCCGTATCTGCGATTTGTATGACCTTGAAACATTCAAACAAAAATTAGCATACAATGTAGAATTCAAAAACAAAATGCTTACTAAGGTGTATGATGCTGAACCAGTTAACTATGATGAAATCTTAGCGGATTACATCAAATATGCTGAAGCATTGAAACCATATGTAACAGATACTAACATCGCTGTTTTGAAAGCAGTTAAAGAGGACAAAAAGGTATTGTTCGAAGGCGCTCAAGCTACTATGCTTGACCTTGACCATGGTACATATCCATTCGTAACATCCTCTCATCCAATCGCTGGTGGTGCTTCCACAGGCGCGGGTATTGGTCCAAACTACTTGAAAAATATCTTCGGCGTTGTAAAAGCGTATGCAACACGCGTTGGTGCAGGTCCATTCCCTACAGAGCTTCTTGATGAAACTGGCGATAACCTTCGCAAACTTGGTCATGAGTTCGGTACTGTAACTGGTCGTCCTCGTCGTTGTGGTTGGTTAGACCTTATGGTTGTAAAATACGCTGCAGGTCTTAACAGCTTGGATTATCTTGCTATTACACGCTTAGATATCCTTGATTCCTTCAAAGAATTGAAAATCTGCGTAGGTTACAAATTGAATGGTAAAGATGTAGAAGGCTTCCCAGCAAACTTGAAAGATCTTGAAGCGTGCGAAGCAGTTTACGAAACATTGCCAGGTTGGGAAACAGATATCTCTGGTATCCGCAAATACGAAGATCTTCCTGAAAATGCTCGCAAATATGTAGAACGCATTGCAGAAGTAACAGGTGTACCTTTGGGTATCGTATCCGTAGGTCCTAATCGTAACCAAACAATCGATTTAGTAAACGTATTCTAAGCTATACTAATTTGGTATAATTGGTTTGCGCTAGGGGAGACTAGAATTTATCATTATAAATTCTATGTTTTTCCTACTATACAATCGACTTATAGAATTATACAGATAAGGCCCCTCTGTGAGGGGTCTTTTGTATTGAAAGTCATTAGAACACAAAATCGGTATAGTTTATATCTAATCCTTTAGATTGCTAATATAGTGCGGTATATCGAAGTATGCTATATGGTTATTAGAAAATCGCTATATCGAAAATTCTATAGAAAATAATTGCACAAAACCATTATATATACATTTTTATGTATAACTAAATAAATCTATGAGATGAAAATTTATTTAAAATATTCATAGCAAATAGCCTATAGTGTGCTGAAACTAGTTTATAATGTGGTAAAATTTACTCATATATAATTATTTGGTATTCATAATAAATTATTAAGATACAAATATAAAGAAAAAAATAGATTTACATTAAGAAATAGTATATAATAGTATCAATAAGTAGATTGACATTTTTTGATACGGATTTGAGGAGTTAAAGATATGGTTGAAGTTTCTTATGAACGTTTAGCGACGATTTTTAAGGCATTAAGCGATGAAACAAGATTACACATCATCGACATGTTGTCTTGCAATGAATTATGTGCAGCTGATATTTTAGCTAGCTTCAATTTATCCCAATCTACGTTGAGCTACCATATGAAAATCTTAATTGATGCAGGTGTAGTTAACTCTCAACGTAATGGCTTATGGACACGTTACTCCATTAACGAAGCTACATTTGGCGACATTCTAGAAATCATCCCTCAATTATATAAATCTAAGGATGAGTGCATTTGTGCGCAAATTAAATACTGCCGTATTTCTGAGCACGAAAAAGAAGCGTAACAATGAGACGTTGGATTATGCATGTTGATATGGATGCATTCTTCGCGTCCATCGAACAACTGGATCATCCAGAATATAAAGGCCACCCCGTTATCGTGGGTGGTCTTTCTTCACGTGGCGTCGTTGCTACCTGCTCTTATGAGGCGCGTAAATTCGGTGTTCACTCTGCTATGCCCATCTCAAGGGCAAAGAAATTATGTCCTGATGGTATCTATGTATACCCACGCATGAATCGCTACAAAGAGGTATCTCATCAGATTTTTTCTATTATGAAAGAATTCACTCCCTATATTGAGCCATTGTCTATCGATGAAGCCTTTCTTGAGGTGAGCGGTATGTCTACCATGTATAGTGGGCCTAAAGCGTTAGGTCGTGCCATTAAGGATCGTGTGTATGAGAAGACCGGGCTCATCATCTCGGCGGGATTAGCACCTAATAAATTTTTAGCTAAACTAGCCTCTGATTTAGACAAACCAGATGGTCTTGTAGTGATTCCTTATGGTCGTGAGAAAGAAATCCTAGCACCGTTGCCGATAAAACGTATTTGGGGTGTTGGTCCTCATACGGAAAAACGGTTGAAAGCAGGAGGTTTTCACTTAATGCGTCATATTCAAGCATTGCCTGATGAACGTAGTCTTATTCCTATTGTAGGCAATCAGGCGCGACGCATATGGGAGCTAGCGAATGGTATTGATGAACGGCCGGTGGAAACAGATCGTAAAATACAATCCATCGGAGCAGAGGAAACCTATGAAGAGGACCTCGTCGATGGCAGTGCCATTGAGCTTGAGTTTAGATACTTTGCTAATCGTCTATCAAAGCGGTTACGAAAACGCAATCTTTTGGGGCACACCGTGTCGATTAAGGTGCGCTATGATGACTTCACTACCGTATCGCGGCAGAAACGATTAGATACACCGTCAGACCATGAGCATGTATTCTTTGAAACAGCACTGCTCTTGTGGAACAAGCTTATGCAAGATAAGACGAGCAAGAAGCCTAAAGGTAGTCGTTCTAGCTATGCTGGGGCTAACTATGTTAGTTCTAATGGTGTTACCTTCATGGAGCCACCAGGCCCTATACGCTTGTTAGGTCTTACCGTAAGTGGTCTAGATGAAGAGGTACCGATGCAGGATAGCCTTTTTGAGTCGCCTCGGAATGAAAACGAAAATAAGCTGGCTGGTGTGTTAGACTCCTTAGAATCTAAGTTCGGTGAGACTGCAGTTATGAGCGGTGCTCTATGGCAGCGCTTTCACGGAGAAAATGGGGCGCGTAGAAAGAGGTCAGAACTTAAGGCTGCAGTAGATGCACAATCTACTAAAGAGGATGTGGATTCTAGTAAAGTGAATGAGACCTCTGATTACATGAAAGTAGGTTTTGAAGACGATGAGGTAGGGGATACTAACAAGGATGTATAATTTCATATAATAGACTCATAAAGTTTATATTGAATACTTTCGCTAATATAAATGTTCATGTTACAATATGGATATAGTGTTTAAAAATTACCGCAAGAGAGGTATAGATATGAGTTTATTTCGTGTAGCCATCCATTATGGCATCAACAGCAATGGTTTCTTGTCCTATGACACAGAAGCAAAAACAGTGTCCGTAGATTTACCTGAACAAGAGTGGGCTGATAAGGTTATCGCTTACTTGAACGACGAACATGCCATCGAGCATGCTACAGGTCTTGATACATATGAACGCTTGACTGTAAAACCATTAGAATCTTTGGATAACCTAAAATTAGCTTTAACACGCATGTGGGAAGCTATCGACGTACAAGTCGACTGGAGCCGTCCAGCATAAATTGAATGAAAACACCTTGTGATCTACACGTTGATGATAGAAGCAAGGTGTTTTTTATTTTGATAGAGAGATTTAGTTCGCATTTAAATATATATAATGCCACAATTCTCATTTTGGTTCTTGTAAATGATATCGTGTATACAAGATTTATAAAGGTTTAGGGTTGTTCTGTTAAAAAAAATGTGATATTCTAATTACAGATTAATGGATAATAATTATCCGTTAATAACATTTATCTTAATTGAGATATATAATCTAAAAATTATGTAAAGTAAATTACTTTCATTTTGATCTCTAAGTAGGAGTTTGTAATATGAATAATGAAAAGAAACTAACAACCGCCTTTGGTGCTCCCGTACCAGATAATCGCAACTCTGCTACAGCAGGTAAACGTGGTCCTGTACTGATGCAAGATGTTTGGCTCATGGAGAAATTAGCTCATTTTGAGCGCGAAGTGATTCCTGAACGCCGCATGCATGCTAAAGGATCTGGTGCATTTGGTACTTTCACAGTAACTAACGATATTACAAAATATACGAAAGCAAAAATTTTCTCTGAAGTAGGCAAGCAAACGCCGTTATTCGTGCGTTTCTCCACCGTTGCTGGTGAGCGTGGTGCGGCCGATGCAGAACGCGACATTCGTGGCTTTGCCGTAAAATTTTATACGGAAGAAGGAAACTGGGACCTCGTAGGTAACAATACACCGGTATTCTTTATCCGCGATCCATTGCAATTCCCTGATTTGAACCGCGCTGTAAAACGGAATCCGAAAACAAATCTTCGCGATGCGACAGCAAACTGGGATTTCTGGACTAGCTTGCCAGAGGCGATCCACCAAGTAACAATCGTCATGAGTGACCGTGGTATTCCTAAATCTTACCGTACAATGCATGGTTTTGGCAGTCATACATACAGTCTTATCAACGAAAACGATGAGCGCGTATGGGTTAAATTCCATTGGATTTGCCAACAGCCGATTGAAAATCTTTCCGACGCTGAGGCGGCTAATGTGGTAGCTAGTGACCGTGAAAGTCACCAACGTGACCTCTTTGAGGCTATTGAAAAAGGTGATTATCCTAAATGGAAATTATGCATCCAAGTGATGACGGAAGAACAAGCTGACAATATGCCATACAATCCATTCGACTTAACTAAAGTATGGTATCACGATGAGTTCCCATTGATTGAAGTTGGTGTGATGGAACTTAATCGCAACCCAGAAAATTATTTCCAAGATGTAGAACAAGCTGCATTTGCACCGACTACTATCGTTCCTGGTATCTCTTTCTCTCCTGATAGAATGCTTCAAGGTCGTTTGTTCTCCTATGCGGATGCGCAACGTTATCGTCTAGGAGCAAATTATTATCAAATCCCTGTTAATGCCGCTAAATGTCCTGTAAATATCTATCATCGCGATGGTCAAGGACGTATAGATGGAAACCATGGGTCTACAATTGGCTACGCACCAAATAGCTTTGGTGAATGGGCTGAACAACCGGAATTCAAAAATCCTCCTCTCGACGTATCTGGTCCAGCCTACCAATATGACTTCTATGAAGACGACTCTGACTTCTTTACACAACCAGGTAAATTGTTCCGCCTCATGAGCCCTGAACAACAACAAGCCTTGTTTGACAATACGGCAGCGGCTATGAATGGTGTACCTGATTTCATTAAAGAACGTCATGCAAAACATTGCTACCAATGTAATCCAGCTTATGGTGAAGGCATTGCTAAAGCTTTGGGTATGGACATTGATTTTAGCGATGTAAAATAGTATTATAAGTACTATTTACATAACAAAGATACTCTCTCTGAATAACACTGACGATTAAAAGAACTTCCTTAAATTAAAACGAAGCCCCTCCTTGCTATGTAGCTCATAGTAAGGAGGGGCTTTTGTCATGGTGAGTGTATTTAAATATTGCTAATCAAATTTCTTATTCGTTAAGTCTTGATACATAAGCTTAGCGATTTCATACTGCGGATCGCCGGCTTGTAATTGGTGTGATGGTAGTTTAAATACAGCTTCAGCTCTTTCCTCTTTCTTGATATCGATACCCTTTACATCTTCGGACCGACTTATGGAAATGGTATGTGTTGTTGGATTTATGAAGTACGCATTTACATCAATGCTGAAAGCCTTGTTTTCGTCTTTTCTCATGATTACACGTAGAATCATAGCTGAAATAGCAGTGGTACCATCTTTTTCACCTAATAGCTGTTTAGATGTGTAGTCCACATAATCTGCATAGACATAAATATCGCCAGGTTTGGCCTTGTCATAATCTTGTGTATAGGCCTCTACTAAACGCAAATCTAGTTGTCTGCCGAATGGTCTAGAGAACATTTCGCTTTGTAATACGCGTGTTTCGCTTACAGGTGGATAGGACGGTATTGGTGTTAAACCTTTTAGCATATCTGTGCGTGTTTCGTCTTTTCTTTTAGCCTGACGTTCAGCAGTGACCCTGTCTAAGCGTTTACGCTCTTTTAACATGGCTTTTTCTTGTTCTTCTTTAGTTTTGTAAGTTTTTACGGATACAACACGGTTACCAGACATAGTCACCGTTGAATAGATGGGCTTATCTTTAGTAGGTTTTCCCTTAGAAGCATCAAGCGTAGATTGCACCATAGCAGGTGTTGCGCTTTCGATAGATTTTTTTAACTCTGGAATATTAGAATAATCCATATCAACTACTGCAGCGTCTGTGCTTTCACTTGGCTGTACTGGTGTAGCCCCGTACGCAGATGATATAGCCAATACAGCTAATAGTGAACTGGTAATAATTGATCGTTTACATACTTTCATTACATATACCTCTTTTTTATAAGAACTCTCTAATACTATCAACAGCTGTATTATAGCATAGTTCTTGTTTAAATCGATTAAAATAAACAGATAGACTATAAATCTATAGAGGACTTGTGTATATCTATGTAGAATTACATTGTGTATTGTATGTATACAGAGAGCAAATGTGGATAGGAGGCAATTATGAAACGTAGTAGTTTGGCATGGTATGTAGCGGTGGCTTGCCTTGGTGGTAGCCTTTTCGTCGGTCCTGTAGTGCAGGCGGACTCTCCGACGACGGTGAAAGCAAATAGCATAGTTTCTACTACTGTTACGACTCAGGTGCAAACGGAGCAGTCTGTTAATACTACAGTGGCTAAGAAACCTGTAGCTAATAATGAAGTTGTGAATGATGCGGCAGCACAGGCAGCGCTCAAGCAAAAGCAGCAGTACCAAGCTGAAACAGAAACGATGGGATTGTTATGGATGCGTACCTCTGCCGAGTACAGAGCATTGGCATATCAAGGGTATAATGTGGCGATGAATCTTGTTAAAATGGCTGTTACTGATCCATCTCATCAGAGAAAACCTTTAGCTATCGTTCTTGATGCAGATGAAACAGTAGTAGATAATACAAAACTGATGGGTGAAAGCATTGCTAATGGCAATGGTCGTTTCGATGCTCCTTGGTGGCGTCAAGCGGTGCATCAAGGTAAATCGCAAGCCATGCCAGGAGCCGCCGAATTCTTAAACGAAGTACATAAACAAGGTGTAGAAATTTTCTACGTTTCTAACCGCTATGCACCTGTTAACTATGATGCGACAGTACAAAACTTTAAGGAATTAGGCTTCCCATCTGTTGATAAAGACCATGTACTACTATTTGAAAAAGACTCAGACAAACAACCTCGTTTTGATGCAATCACTAAGAAATACAACGTCATTTTGTATATGGGGGATAATGCCGGTGACTTCCCAATCGGCACAAAAGGGAAGACCTTAGCTGAAAGAAATGCTATCATCGATGAACATAAAGAAGACTTTGGTACTACCTTTGTTGTATTCCCAAACCCTGCCTACGGATCCTGGGTTAGTGCATTAGCAAAAGGCTACCAAAACCTAAGCCCAGAAGAACAAAAACAAGTGAATAACCAATACCTACAACAATAAGGACGCCTTGCGTATACTTTATTAAAAACGATATAATAAAGTATACATGCGTCTATAGCTCAGTAGGATAGAGCAGCAGTTTCCTAAACTGCGTGTCACTGGTTCGATTCCGGTTAGGCGCACCAGTATAGAAAAGAAGG
>FLSB01331820.1_pt1 | contig 10727 bp, 5 predicted proteins | sample 1550551 | NCBI WGS metagenome assembly FLSB01 (sample SAMEA4031774, study PRJEB14383) | metagenome | biome: human; feature: oral; material: saliva | place: Philippines | collected 2014 | reverse complement strand
CGTGGTACATTCATGATGGTATTTGACCACTACGAAGATGTACCTAAGTCAGTACAAGAAGAAATCATTAAGAAAAACAAAGGTGAAGACTAATCTGTCCTCACTCTAGAAGGAAGTCACTTAGTGGCTTCCTTTTGTCTTTAGAAAATACCTCTAAATATGGTAAAATAGTAGGAGAATAATGTGAGGAAAATGAATGTCAAACAGTTTTGAAATTTTGATGAATCAACTGGGGATGCCTGCTGAAATGAGACAGGCCCCTGCTTTATCACAGGCTGATATTGAGCGAGTTGTGGTTCATAAAATTAGTAAGGTATGGGAGTTTCATTTCGTATTTTCTAATATTTTGCCGATTGAAATCTTTTTAGAATTAAAGAAAGGTTTGAATGAGGAATTTTCTAAGACAGGCAATAAAGCTGTTTTTGAAATCAAGGCTCAATCTCAAGATTTTTCAAACCAACTCTTACAAGCATATTATAGAGAGGCTTTTTCTGAAGGGCCGTGTGCTAGTCAAGGCTTTAAATCTCTTTATCAGAATTTGCAAGTTCGTGCTGAGGGCAATCAACTCTTTATTGAAGGCTCAGAGGCGATTGATAAGGAACACTTTAAGAAAAATCATCTTCCTAATTTAGCTAAACAACTTGAAAAATTTGGTTTTCCTACTTTTAACTGTCAAGTAGAGAAGAATGATGTGCTGACTCAAGAGCAGGAAGAAGCCTTTCATGCTGAAAATGAGCAGATTGTTCAAGCTGCCAATGAGGAAGCGCTCCGTGCTATGGAGCAACTGGAACAGATGGCGCCTCCTCCAGCAGAAGAGAAACCAGCCTTTGATTTTCAGGCCAAAAAAGCTACGGCTAAACCGAAGTTGGATAAGGCGGAGATTACTCCTATGATTGAAGTGACGACTGAGGAAAATCGTTTGGTCTTTGAAGGAGTTGTTTTTGATGTAGAGCAAAAAGTGACTAGAACAGGTCGTGTTTTAATCAATTTTAAAATGACGGACTACACTTCAAGTTTTTCTATGCAAAAGTGGGTTAAAAATGAGGAAGAGGCTCAGAAATTTGACCTCATCAAGAAGAATTCTTGGCTCCGAGTACGTGGGAATGTGGAGATGAATAACTTCACACGCGATTTGACTATGAACGTGCAGGATGTGCAGGAAGTTGTTCACTATGAGCGGAAAGATTTGATGCCAGAAGGTGAGCGTCGGGTTGAGTTTCATGCTCATACTAACATGTCGACCATGGATGCTCTACCAGAAGTTGAAGAAATAGTTGCGACAGCTGCTAAGTGGGGACACAAGGCGGTTGCTATCACCGATCACGGGAATGTTCAATCCTTCCCACACGGCTACAAGGCGGCCAAGAAAGCGGGAATCCAGCTGATTTATGGAATGGAAGCCAATATTGTGGAGGACCGGGTTCCTATCGTTTACAACGAAGTGGAGATGGACTTATCAGAAGCGACCTACGTTGTCTTTGACGTGGAAACGACGGGTCTATCAGCCATCTATAATGACTTGATTCAGGTTGCGGCCTCTAAGATGTACAAGGGGAATGTCATTGCTGAATTTGATGAATTTATCAATCCTGGGCATCCCTTGTCAGCCTTTACCACGGAGTTGACTGGAATTACAGATGATCATGTCAAAAATGCCAAACCATTAGAACAAGTTCTGCAAGAATTCCAAGAATTTTGTACGGATACAGTCTTAGTTGCCCACAATGCCACCTTTGATGTTGGCTTTATGAATGCCAACTATGAGCGTTATGGTCTACCTAAGATTACTCAACCAGTTATTGATACGCTGGAGTTTGCTAGAAACCTCTATCCTGAGTATAAGCGTCATGGTTTGGGGCCTTTGACCAAGCGTTTTGGTGTGGCCTTGGAACATCACCACATGGCCAACTACGATGCGGAAGCGACTGGTCGTTTGCTTTTCATCTTTATCAAAGAGGTAGCAGAAAAACATGGTGTGACCAATCTAGCTAGACTCAACATTGATTTGATTAGTCCAGATTCTTATAAAAAAGCTCGAATTAAACATGCGACTATTTATGTCAAGAATCAGGTAGGTCTCAAAAATATCTTTAAACTGGTTTCTTTGTCTAATACCAAGTATTTTGAAGGGGTACCACGGATTCCGAGAACGGTTCTAGATGCCCATCGAGAGGGATTGATTTTAGGATCAGCTTGTTCAGAGGGGGAAGTTTTTGATGCAGTTGTTTCCCAAGGTGTGGATGCAGCGGTTGAGGTGGCCAAGTATTATGACTTTATCGAGGTCATGCCACCAGCTATCTATGCTCCCTTGATTGCTAAGGAGCAGGTCAAAGATATGGAAGAACTCCAGACCATTATCAAGAGTTTGATAGAGGTTGGAGACCGCCTTGGCAAGCCTGTTTTAGCTACGGGAAATGTCCACTATATCGAACCAGAAGAGGAGATTTACCGTGAAATTATCGTCCGTAGTTTGGGACAGGGGGCGATGATTAACCGAACTATTGGTCATGGTGAACATGCCCAACCAGCTCCTCTTCCCAAGGCTCATTTTAGAACGACTAATGAGATGTTGGATGAATTTGACTTCTTGGGAGAGGAACTGGCACGTAAACTGGTTATTGAAAATCCCAATGCCTTGGCAGAAACCTTTGAGCCTGTTGAGGTTGTTAAGGGGGACTTGTACACGCCTTTCATCGACAAGGCGGAAGAAACGGTTGCTGAGTTGACCTATAAGAAGGCCTTTGAGATTTATGGAAATCCACTGCCAGATATTGTCGATTTGCGGATTGAAAAAGAATTAACCTCTATTCTGGGGAATGGATTTGCCGTGATTTATCTGGCATCGCAGATGCTGGTACAACGTTCCAATGAAAGGGGCTACTTGGTTGGTTCTCGTGGGTCTGTCGGATCTAGTTTCGTTGCGACCATGATTGGGATTACAGAGGTTAATCCTCTCTCTCCACACTATGTCTGTGGTCAGTGTCAGTACAGTGAGTTTATAACTGATGGTTCTTACGGTTCAGGTTTTGATATGCCTAATAAGGACTGCCCAAAGTGTGGCCACAAACTCAGCAAAAATGGGCAAGATATTCCGTTTGAGACCTTCCTCGGTTTTGATGGGGACAAGGTTCCCGATATTGACTTGAACTTCTCGGGAGAAGACCAACCTAGCGCCCACTTGGATGTACGTGATATCTTTGGTGAGGAATATGCCTTCCGTGCGGGAACGGTTGGTACGGTAGCTGCTAAGACTGCCTATGGATTTGTAAAGGGCTACGAGAGAGACTATGGGAAGTTTTATCGTGATGCAGAGGTGGAACGCCTTGCTCAAGGTGCAGCTGGTGTCAAGCGGACAACGGGACAACACCCGGGGGGAATTGTTGTTATTCCTAACTACATGGATGTCTATGATTTTACGCCTGTCCAGTATCCAGCAGATGATGTGACGGCTGAATGGCAAACGACTCACTTTAACTTCCACGATATCGATGAGAACGTCCTCAAACTCGATGTACTGGGACATGATGATCCGACCATGATTCGGAAATTGCAGGACTTGTCTGGGATTGACCCTAATGAAATTCCTATGGATGATGAAGGCGTGATGGCCCTCTTTTCAGGGACTGATGTTCTTGGAGTAACACCTGAGCAAATCGGAACGCCGACGGGTATGCTGGGGATTCCAGAGTTTGGAACCAACTTTGTACGTGGGATGGTAGATGAGACGCATCCGACGACTTTTGCGGAGTTGCTGCAGTTGTCAGGGTTGTCTCACGGTACCGATGTCTGGTTGGGAAATGCCCAGGATTTGATCAAGCAAGGAATTGCAGACCTATCAACCGTTATTGGTTGTCGGGACGACATCATGGTTTACCTCATGCATGCTGGTCTCGAGCCTAAGATGGCCTTTACTATCATGGAACGGGTGCGTAAAGGCTTGTGGCTAAAGATTTCCGAAGAGGAGCGAAATGGCTACATCGAAGCCATGAAGGCCAATAAGGTACCCGAGTGGTATATCGAGTCCTGTGGGAAAATCAAGTATATGTTCCCTAAAGCCCATGCGGCAGCCTATGTTATGATGGCCTTGCGTGTGGCCTACTTCAAGGTTCACCATCCCATTTATTACTACTGTGCTTATTTCTCCATCCGAGCTAAGGCTTTTGATATCAAGACCATGGGAGGGGGCTTAGATGCTATCAAGCGTAGAATGGAAGAAATCGCTGAAAAACGGAAGAATAATGAAGCCTCTAATGTGGAAATTGACCTCTATACAACTCTTGAGATTGTCAATGAAATGTGGGAACGCGGTTTCAAATTTGGTAAACTCGATCTCTATCGTAGTCAGGCAACAGAGTTTCTCATTGATGGAGACACTCTCATTCCACCATTTGTAGCAATGGATGGTCTGGGAGAGAACGTTGCCAAGCAGTTGGTACGAGCGCGTGAAGAGGGAGAATTCCTCTCCAAAACAGAACTACGCAAACGCGGTGGCCTCTCATCTACCTTGGTTGAAAAGATGGATGAAATGGGGATTCTTGGAAATATGCCAGAGGATAATCAGTTGAGTTTGTTTGATGAGTTGTTTTAAGAAATTGCTTATTTTGATCAAGTGGACAAAATATGTCCACTTGATTTGTTATAATTCTCTTAAAAATAATAGAAAAGAGAGTATAATATGGTGGATCAAGAAATTTTAAATTCTAATGTGTCAATTGAAGAGGAGATTTATAATTTTGAAAAAGGCTTGAAAGATGATGGGAGTGATTGGACCGGATTCCCACAAATAGACTTAAAAGAAGATTCTCAATGTATTTACATTCGCGGTATTTCAGAGACTGACAGATGGCATTTGATTTATTATACGTTAACTAAAATAAAACCTGCTACTCCAATAGCATCACTTGTATATTATCGAGTGAGAGATAATTTGATTTTTTCTAAACATAGTCAATGGATAAAACTGCAAATGGGGTATACAGAGTATGACTTGATTTTTCTGGAGGGAGTTCAATTTTTGGGAGAAGCTGATCAAAGGGTACAGGAATACTGGATGCAGCAATTCAAAGAGAGTAAGAAAAGAAACAAACTCTTCATTGTATATTCAGACTGCTTACCCGAAGACTTAAAAAATATGCCTGAATCCGTAGTTGAGTTCTTCGAATCTGGCATAGTGGTACAGTTGAAATCATCTAAGGGCTAGTTTATTTTGCTTTAATCGTTTTGAATATAAAGTGCTAGTTAGACTATAGAAGTGATAATAATGTACTGGAAATAGTATTGTTTGAATAATATGTAGAAGGACTGCAAATGAATGATCAAGAGAGACTGCTAACGATTTTTTTACGTTTACAGTTTGGGACTCCGTTAGGAAAAAAGCAACTGGCTCAGGAATTTGAGGTTAGTGAAAAGACGATACAGAGAGATTTTTCGCTACTCCGTGATATTTTATATAGTCACACCAGTTATAGTGGAGATTTGCTTTATAACCGTAAAACGAATAAGTATTGTTTATCTAGTAAGTCAGTTTTTAATAAAAAGGATATTCTAGTTATTTCAAAGATTTTATTGGAAAATCGAGCACTGAACAGACCAGAAATTGCTAGCTTACTAAATAATTTACTGAACTTAGTTCCCCGTGATGATCGGAAAGAAATCGAGCAGATTATTGGAAGTGAAAAGCTTAACTATGCTCCCTTAACGGATCAACAAAATAGAATAGAGAAAATTTGGAATTTATCAGAAGCTATTTTACATGAACAGGTTCTAGACATTATCTATCAAAAACCTTATTCTGAGTCTTCTAAGAGGCAGACTGTTTTGCCAGTCTCTCTTTATTATGATAGTCATTATTTCTATCTAGTTGTCTACCAGCTGAAACATGCTACTTATATTACTTTAAGAGTAGACCGCATCCGGTCATGGTCTCTTAGTGATATAGAGAAACCCTCTATTTCTTATCGAAATAAATTTAGAGATGGTGACATTCGTAACGAGAGAGTAGATGCTTTTATCGGGAAGAAAATCAGTATTGAAATCGAGTATTTGTACGATCCGACGATTGTGATGGATCAATTTCCAAATGCAAAAATAGTTGGGAAAAATGGCAACTGGACTCATTTTAAGTTTGAAAGTCAACACACACCAGGGCTTAAACGCTGGTTGCTAGGGCAAGGGGAAGCAGTTACTGTTTTGTCTCCTCGGATTTTAGTAGAGGATATGAAGCAAACAGTTCAAGAGATGATAGATAAATATAGATGAGGATAAAATGACTATTCAATTTACTTCTAAAAAGGTTGGAGAACTATTGAAAGAAGAGGGTTTGCGGATTCCTTCTTATCAAAGACCATATAAATGGAACAGAAAACATATCCGTAATCTTTTTTATGATTTACGAGATGCTATGGGGAAAAAGGAATATCAGATTGGTTCCGTTATCTTACATAAAAATGATGGATATTTAGATATTGTCGATGGAAAGCGATATTTAGATATTGTCGATGGACAGCAACGGCTAATTTCAATTTCTTTGTTTCTTCATTTATTAGATGATTTAGTGAATTATAAGGGTGCTAAGCAACTGCTGAGTGCTGCTGTATTTGGAGAGCTATCTTGCTATCATGCGAGTGAAAATTATAATGAGTGGGAAAATTTGACTCAATTGGTTGGCGAAAATCAGGCAAAAGATATTTGCAATTTTTTATTGGAAAATTGTTCTGTCTCCGTGATTACTATGTCACAGGAACGATTATCTGAAGCCTTTCAGTTATTTGATTCTCAGAATAATCGTGGAAAATCTTTAGAACCTCATGATTTGCTCAAAGCCTATCATCTTCGCAAGGAAGATTCAGAAGATGAAAAGATTGTTGAAAAGTGGGAGCAATTTGTAGAAGATAAAGATTTAAGTCTCAAAGAGTTGTTTGATAAACATCTTTTCCGTATGAGACGTTGGTCTCGAGGAGAGACAGGATTGACAAACAAGCGTTATGGATCTTATCTGCGTTTTACAGAGGATTTTATTGACGATTTTAAAGGCGTTGATTTGAATCAGAACTTTCCATATCTAGAATTGTATCGTCATATTGAAAATCTCCCCATGTCCATTACTATGCCAATCATTGATGGAAGTAAATTTTTTGAGTATATTGAATCTGCTCATGTAACTATTAAAGAGCATAAAGATTTTTTAAATGAAGAGTTAGGATTTTCTGATGAACCTGAAGGGGAAGGAAAAAATCTAGTTTACCCAAAAGGTATGTTGAACATTTACAATAGCTCAAAGGGGCGCTACCTCAAGTGTTACAATATATTCCTAAATATTTGCTCGCTTTTTGCTGAGAGATTTGGAAAAGATGAGCTATCAAAGGAGATAGTAGAAACCTTGTTTATTTGGTCTTATTACCCTCGAGTTAAGTCTAAAGCAATATATGATGCGACGGTAGGAAACTATGTTGCTGGTGGAAGGTTTAGACAAAAAGAGGCTCAAAAGCTATTTCAACTTTTATCTCATGCTGTCACTCCGAATGATTTCATGATTAAGATAGATAGAGAATTATTTGAAAATTATACTGTGGACAAGATTATAGAAGAGGAAAAAGGTAAATGGTAGAAACACATATAAGCTTATCAGTTAATCGTTTATTAAATGAAGATACCTATGCTATTCCTCTATATCAGAGAAATTTTGCTTGGACTTATGATGAAATTGAACAATTGTTGAACGATGTGGCGGATGCTTTTCAAGAAAATAGAGACAATTACTATAAAAATAGAGACAATTACTATATTGGAACATTAGTCGTTAATAAAGAGAATGGCATTTTCAAAATCATAGATGGGCAACAACGGACAACAGCCCTTAATTTGATTGCCTTAGCTTTGAAGCATGAGTTTGGTTTTGATAGATTGAAAGCTGTCAATCTTACCTTCCCAGCTAGGCAGAAATCAAATAAGAATATTAAAGATTTATTTGCCAAGCAAGAAATTTCAGAGGACGATGAAAATGAGCTGACTAGAGGTTACAGATATGCTAAAGACGCATTGAAAAAAGTGCTAGAGGAGCGCCGTCTTGATCCTCAGTCTTTCGTTGATTATCTTTTTGAGAATGTCATCATTTTTCGGAGTATACTTCCTGAGGATTTAGATTTGAATCTTTATTTCGAACGTTTCAACTCTCGAGGAGAACAACTAGAGGCTCATGAGATTCTTAAGGCGCAAATGATGGCTAAGTTCGGTACAGATCAAGAAATGGCGCAAAAGTTTGCAAGGATTTGGGATGCCTGTGCAGAATTTGATAAGCCGGTAATCAATGCATTTACAAAAAAAGCAAAGAAAAAGCATCATGATGGAGAAAGAGAAAAAATCTTTCCTTTGAATTGGATTAAAGGAAATAATTATCAGAATAGCTTTCTTTTAAATATTGATAAGTCCTTAAGTCAAATAGAAGTTCAGTCAACTAATAAGAAATCTCTATTGTCTAGTATAGAAAATAAAGAATCTACAACAGTTAAAGTAATATCAGATACGAATGAAGTGGAAAAATACAGAACGATTATAAACTTTGAAACATTTTTATATTTCGTTTATTATATAACATTTGGTAATGTATCTCCTTCTGATATACAGCTAGATGACAAGAAATTATTAGAAACATTTGAAAATATAACTAGTGTTAATACAGGTATAGAGGATGTTACATTATTTATTAGGAATTTATTGAAATTAAAATTTATATTTGATAATTTGATCGTACGAATGTCACAAGAGACTAATAATAGAAGACAAGAAAATGATTGGTTTCTGCAGAAAGTTTATCGGAATGATTATAATAATAAAACTAGAGGAGATTTATTTGTTCAATATTATTATGATAAAAATTCTTTTGAAAAGTTCAATGATGATATTTTAATGCTTCAATCCATGTTTGCTGTGACCTTTACTGCCAATCGAGATAGTCGTTGGTTATATGAAATCTTGCAATTCTTGTTTAACCATATTGAAGAGTTAAATCAAACAGAATTTGCTAGTCTCTTTAAGGATTTTCTTGAAAAAATGGCAGTGAGATATGCTGAGGAAAGATTGTTTACCGAAGATAAAAGTATCAAAAAATATGGGGCAATTCCTGTTTACGCTTTTAACTTTGTAGATTATGTTTTATGGAAAAATCGTGCCGAATTAGAGAAAGAGTACAAGGATATTAATTTTGATCATTTCAAATTTGCTTATCGTCGCTCCGTAGAACATTGGTATCCTCAGAATCCAAATGGACAGGATGGAGAAAGCCAATTACCTGCCGAGTTTTTACATTCCTTTGGCAACCTTTGTATTACTACCGATATTCAGAACTCCAGGTTTGGCAACTCCTATCCAGAAGCTAAATTAAAACAATGGGAAAAAGAAGATATATTCCATCGTCAAAGTTTAAAATTACAGATGATGGCAGAGATAACTTCTAAAAAAAATAGATGGGATATTTGTGAGATTCAATCTATGGAAAAAGAAGTGGAAAGATATGTACAAAATTTTTGTAATAGCTAATTAAAACAAGCTTCAGTAAGCTTGTTTTTTAAAATACCAATATATGTGATATACTAGTAAGGGAAGGATTTTGTAAAAGACAAACCAGCTCAAAAAGTTTTTGACTATCAGCTAGAACTTGCTGATCAGACAATTCTTCTATCAACAGCACTCTTGTCAGGTGCTATTGCTTTAGCAGGAATATTTTTTGCTTTGAAAGAAAAATAAAAATAGGAAAGAGAAAACAACATGGTTTTACCAAATTTTAAAGAAAATCTAGAAAAATATGCGAAATTGTTGGTTGCGAACGGAATTAATGTGCAACCTGGTCACACTTTGACTCTCTCTATCGATGTGGAGCAACGTGAGTTGGCGCATTTAATCGTGAAGGAAGCTTATGCCTTGGGTGCGCATGAGGTTATCGTTCAATGGACAGATGATGTCATTAACCGTGAGAAATTTCTCCATGCGCCGATGGAGCGTCTGGATAATGTACCAGAATACAAGATCGCTGAGATGAACTATCTTTTAGAGAACAAGGCTAGCCGTCTTGGGGTTCGTTCATCTGATCCAGGTGCCTTGAACGGTGTGGATGCTGATAAGCTTTCAGCTTCTGCTAAAGCTATGGGACTTGCTATGAAGCCAATGCGCATCGCAACGCAATCCAACAAGGTTAGCTGGACTGTAGCAGCCGCTGCTGGACTTGAGTGGGCTAAGAAAGTCTTTCCAAATGCTGCGAGCGACGAAGAAGCAGTCGATCTCCTTTGGGACCAAATTTTCAAAACTTGCCGTGTCTACGAAGCAGATCCTGTTAAGGCTTGGGAAGAGCATGCAGATATCCTCAAGAGCAAGGCAGATATGCTTAATAAAGAACAATTTTCAGCCCTTCACTACACAGCGCCAGGGACCGATTTGACACTTGGTTTGCCAAAGAACCACGTTTGGGAATCAGCTGGTGCTATCAATGCACAGGGCGAAGGATTCTTGCCAAATATGCCGACAGAGGAAGTCTTCACAGCGCCTGATTTTCGTCGCGCAGATGGTTATGTCACTTCTACAAAACCGCTTAGCTATAATGGAAATATCATCGAAGGCATTAAAGTAACCTTCAAGGATGGACAAATCGTAGATATCACTGCTGAGAAGGGTGATCAGGTCATGAAAGACCTTGTCTTTGAAAATGCGGGTGCGCGTGCCTTGGGTGAATGTGCCTT
>FLSB01000521.1_pt1 | contig 10775 bp, 7 predicted proteins | sample 1550551 | NCBI WGS metagenome assembly FLSB01 (sample SAMEA4031774, study PRJEB14383) | metagenome | biome: human; feature: oral; material: saliva | place: Philippines | collected 2014 | reverse complement strand
GAGAGAGAGAGAGAGAGAGAGAGAGTATAAAATTATTTGGAACTGCCAAACAATTTAACATCTTTTCTTTATTTTCTTTCTTCAGCACCTCTCTAGCCTTGTTCGTATTGCAAGCAACAGGCACAACAACACGACTTACACCTTTATTATATAGGGTGCAAGCATTAGTGGTTGAAATAAGCTGCTTTGTTACTCTCATTATGCGTTATAGCAAGTTAATTTTCGTTTAACCGGGCGCAAAGGTAAGAAGAATTAATTAACTAGGCAAATGAAATAGAGAAAAAAGCCTCAACAATCGACCCAACCAGCCTCCCCCCCTCTCCGAACCAACGGTCACTGACCATCGGGAAGTAATGGAGAGGGGAGTAAATAGTACTGTTTGCAGGGGATTTGCTGGCTAATGGATAGGGTGTTTAGAAGCCACCAGGACCACCTATTGGTGGGCGACCACTACCCATCGCTCCACCACCTGGAGGAGGTGGTGGCATATTTGAATTAGGGCGTCCGAAGCCACGATCCTTGGGCTTAGGAGCATTCTTGCCACCAAATAGATTCAATCGATAAGTAGCACGGAACATGATGTAACTATTTATACTATTATATTCCGTGTCGGTTCTGTTTACAGCATTGATAGTGCGCGAGAGATTGCTTTGTTGATGTAAAATATCATAGAACTGTAAGCTCAATGTCAAAGCATTACCTGCTAACAAACTCTGAGAAAGCTGTGCATTCCACAACAACTCATTCGTGTTTAGTGCCGCATCATTATATCCTCGACGGCTATTCTGATGTAAATCAGTAGATAAACTCATGTTCCAAGGCAAAGAGAAGATAAGACTTCCACCATAAGAGAATTGCCATGTACTCAAGTTATTGAGACTTTGGAGATTATTCTTAGAGTGTGTGTAATCAACCGAACCATCCAATGCTAGTTCTAACCAAGAAGTGCGATAACTAGCTGATAAGCGTTCGCCAAGTGTCAAAGACTTAGTGATATTCTTCTCAACGGCACTTGTTGCATTCTGTTGTAAATAACTAGCGTAACGATTGAAACTGCCTCGTGTGAACGTATTAACATTCCATACACCTGCAGAATCAATACTTGTATTAAACATCACAGCTGCATTTGCATCCCAATTACCATTCACATTGACTGGTTGTACTGTACGAGCTCCAGTCGTTCCATCATACGTAACACTGTTTCCAATGGCGTTACGTGTAGTAGAGAAGTCCGCAAAAGTCATCACTGACTGCGCATGTTTTTGCCTAAAGGCATTGTAGAACAAGCGGAACTTATTAGTAAAGGCTGGCTTCAAATTAGGATTACCTTTCGATATATTCTGTGGATCAGTATTATCGACAATATCAAGTAACTGCGTCATAGATGGTTGCGAGACCGTGCCATTATAATTGATACGCAGGTTACTTTGCTCATTGAATTTATAGCGGAAATCGAACGTTGGACTCCAGTTCACCACTGATCGTTTATTATCCACATGCACTCCAAGATAATCCTGCATATAGGTGGAATGTTGTGGTTGTAACTTCATTCCGACATTCATTTTCCACTTTGTATGTAACATTCGCAACATCACTTGCATATCGTGAGTATAGGTTCGATACTCTGAATAACGGCTTAAATTAGAATCTAAATAACTTGCCAAAGGATTCGTCAATAAACCTAGATAATTATCCCATGATCGATAAGCTGGCTTCAAACTACCGAACGTTCCAGATGGTAATGAGGAGAAATCATAAGTATCACGATCGCTCTTTGAGAAACCATATTTGAACTGGTAACTGAATTGTAAGTATGTCTTCCGTGCAAGTGGTTCGCTATAAGTAGCCTGCAAAGCGTAATCCCAGCTCTTTGTTGGCATGAGGTTATAACGATAAGCACGATAGGTTTCATAATTCCCCAGCGCATCTCTCAACTGAAAGTATTGTAAGTCTTGTGTTGAGAAAGTCTTCGAATCTGCATCACTATAATCGCCATCCACACGCAGGGTAACGTTTCGTCCGTTCTGACTCAAGCGACGATTCACTTGGAGCATAGCTCCCAAAGCATTGTTATCACCATAAGAAATGGTTGTATTATGCTGATTGTTCACCATTACACCTTGTGCTTCTAACTGTGCAATAGCTGTTGCCGACAATGGATCATCCACAATTTCGTATGGGTCGGTATTGTAAGCTGCCGACTTACTAACAACCTGCCCATCACTCTTTGATAGTCGGATATTAGGTCGGAACATGATATTCCACATAGAGTCAGGTTTCCACTCCAAACGGAAACGACCATCCCAAGAGTTCTCACGAGTATATTCCTGCGAGCGACGATTGGCGTATGAACCTTGTGACGCAACGAAGTTCTCTATTGATACACGGGTATTCAAGTTACCATCAGAATGATTCCAACGAACACTACCATCCCATTGTAAGGTTTTACCATTATCATAGTTCATATTCAAACCAACCATCTTTGTAGCATTCAATCCTTGACGTATGCCACCCCATCCGCCACGAGGACCACCACCAAAGCCCATATCGTTGACGTTATTAGCAGACAAGAAGCCCATCATTCGGAACTTATCATTGAAATAAGCAGCCATTGCCTTCTCTGAATAACGATGCTTGGTTCCTATTCCAAGGTCAATGTTTGAGAAGAAACCTTTGTTCATTCCAGCCTTAACACCAAAGTCCAGTACAGTCGATTCGTTGCCATCATCAATACCCGTCACACGACTCAAATCACTCTTCTGGTCGTATGCTTTAATCTTATCTATTATAGAGGTAGGGAGGTTCTTGAGTGCTGTTTTAGTATCACCAGTCATGAACTCCTTACCATTAATGAGTATTTTCTTGACCTCTTTACCATTAATCTTTATCGTACCATCGTCCGACACCTCGGCTCCTGGTAGCTTTTTTACCAAGGCTTCAATAGTCGATCCCTCTGCAACACGGAATGCCGACGCATTGTATTGAAAGGTATCAGCCTTCACAACTACCTTTGGTGCACTTGCAACAACCTTAACTTCTTTCAACGTGTGCGCATCCACTTGAAAATCGAGTTGCCCTATAGCAACATCTTGATCATTAGCAATCGTAACATTCTGAAAGATCGTTTTATAACCAACATAGGATGCCTTCAGAATAAACCTGCCATTTGTTGGAGCTGTTACTTTGAAATTACCACCTTCATCGGAGGTAGATCCAACAACATAGGTGCTATCCATCTTCAATAGCTGAACAACTGCAAAAGGAACTTTCTCTTTCACTTCTCCATCAAAAAGAGAGCCTGTTATCGTCCTATTCTGTGCAAGTAACGTGATGCTACTAAACAACAAGAATACAAACAAGAATAATCTTTTTACCATAAAACTATTTCATTAACTGATTTATATGATGGTTTAACATATAAGAAGTTTAGCCTTAATCTTCACTTTTAACAGCTTATATAAGACATTTACAATTATTTTTTGTAACATTGCAGTTGATAGTTAATTTAACTAATAACAATTAAATGCGATACAACTAAACATAAAGGAGTATGGGACATAAAGTATTCGTCACAGGTATATTAATTTCATTTGCCTTATCTTCATGTAATAACACAACGAAGAAAGTGGATAACAACCCTACAAATGATAGTGCAGCTTCTATCGTCTTGGTTGATAAGAGTGCTCCCGAAAAAGTGGTAGCACAACCTGACCGATTTGTTACTTACAAGAAAACGAAACGTTACCAACTAAATACCAATTGGGGAGACGATGAAGAACACGACGACCCGAACTATAATGTGGGACACAAGAGCCTTGATCTGCAATGGCCTGTTTACCTCAATGGAGTTACACAATTACCTATCTTACAAGACCATCTAATGATTCTCATATTTGGTAAATCATGCCCTGATATACAATCAGCTATGGCAGAGTATTGGGATCTGGGAATGATAGATGAGTGCGGTCCATACGATCCAGGAGAAGATATTACATTAAAAAGAGTGAAGAGTAATAATCCTAATTTCGTCCAGTTCATATTGAAGCGCATGATTAGCTTGGGTGGAGGGACAGGTGCGTCTGTGTCGTTCACAACCCAAGGTATCACCTATGACAAGCGTGTACAAAAGATACTTCGAAAGAAAGACATCCTTAAAAACCCACATAGTCTCCAGCTCGTACAAGTTCTAAATAAAGAAATAAAGAGGATTATGAAGGTTCAAAATGAGGAATACAACCTACTCTCCAAGATGCCTGATAAAATCATTGTTGGCGATAAGGGACTAACTTTCGTATGCCCTGATTGTATACAATTTACTTATCAAGGAGACGAAATAGAGGTGTTCGTACCTTACTTCCGAATAGCAAACTTCCTCACAAATGACTTCAAGCAATCTATCAATATGCAATAACTTGCACAGATAGGACAAGTTTTTATACGGATTGGAAGTAAAGAGATAGTTTATGAAACAGCGTGTCATCATATCAAGACATCTCAAGACAGAATTGGCAAAAGCCATTGCTGAATGTGAACATGATAGAATCTTTGTTCTCGTAGACGAGACTACTAACAAACTCTGTTGGTCTCTTGTCAAGGATTATTTATGTCTGAAAGATGCCCAAACAATTATTATTGGTGCAACAGACAGACGTAAGAATCTTGACACACTCGTCCATGTATGGGAATCATTACAGCAAGGGAAAGCCACACGCCATAGTCTACTCATCAACCTTGGAGGTGGTATGGTGACCGACCTAGGTGGTTTCGCAGCCTCAACCTACAAACGGGGAATTAACTTCATCAATATTCCAACAACCTTACTTGCCATGGTGGATGCAAGTGTTGGAGGTAAAACAGGTATCAACTTTGGTGGGTTAAAGAACGAGATAGGAGTCTTTAATGATGCTGAATTTGTATTGCTTGATACCAATTGGCTCCAAACACTTGATGAAGAAAATATCCGCAGCGGTTATGCCGAGATGCTCAAACACGGTTTGATAGCTGATGAAACGATGTGGGCAGAGCTCATCAACTTCAATCTAGCACAACCTGATCTCCATCAATTAGCCTCAATGCTGGATAAGAGTGTACGCATTAAGGAACGTATCGTTGCTGAAGATCCACACGAAAAGGGTATTCGTAAAGCCTTAAACCTCGGCCACACCTTTGGACATGCGTTCGAGTCATGGGCAATGAAGCGCCAACCTGTCTTGCATGGATACGCTGTCGCCTTCGGACTGATTGCTGAGCTGTATCTTGCAACGACACTAACAGACTTCCCCACAGAGCGCATGCGCCAAACAGTAAACTTCATTCGAGCGTATTATGGAAGTCTTCCTATCACCTGTAACGACTACCCTGAGCTTATAGAACTCATGCGCCACGATAAAAAGAATCGCGGTAATGAAATCAATGTGACGCTCCTTGGTGGTATTGGAGACATCCGCATCAATCAAACCATCACAGAGAATGACATTAAGGAAGCACTCGACTTTTTCCGTGAAGGATAGACTTATGTTCGTAAGTCCTGCTTATGAAAGGTATTTTTTAACCATCTTAGTAATACAAAACCAATTCATTTATATTACATAAAACCCCTAATTAAGTTTGAAATTCATTTGCTATCAGTTTTAACACTTACACTATATCATTGATTACTAATGCCTTATATACTATTAAAAGATGACAGGAATGACAGCAAAAATGATTCCCTTCAATTTTACCAATAGTACGATATCATCTTTACCACAATGCTATACGCCCTATTCCCTGCGCTTCAAAGGAAGCACTAATTCCCATTGCTTTAAAGGCATGTACAATAGTAGCAAACATAAGAACTTCCACTTGATAGCAAACATGTTCCCTTCTGTCGCCAAATATCATTTTTTCTTTGTATCTTTGCAGCCCAAGTACAACAGCTAAAAGGCAAACATGTTCCCTTTTGTCGCCGTTGTCTCATACACAAAGACATTATGAAAGAGAAGAAGATAATTAACGGGCTTAATGATCAAGAGGTGTTAGCAAGTAGGCAGAAGTACGGTGAGAACCTCCTCACACCACCTGCGAAAGAGCCTATGTGGAAGCGTTTTATAACGAAATTTGAGGATCCTCTGATTATCATCCTACTTGTTGCTGGCGTTCTCTCTATCGCTATCTCTTTCTATGAATACTATGGTTTGCATGAAGGAACAGAGGTGTTTTTCGAGCCAGTAGGCATTTTTATCGCCATACTATTGGCTACTGGCATGGCATTCTTCTTCGAGGAGAAAGCGAACAAAGCCTTTTCTGTTCTCAACCAAGTCAATGACGAAGAACCTGTGGAGGTCATTCGCAATGGCAACACCACCCAAATAACAAAGCGAGAAGTGGTTGTTGGCGATATTGTTAGGCTCAACACGGGCTCTGAAGTGCCTGCAGATGGAGCATTACTACAAGCTATCTCTCTCAACATAGACGAGTCTTCTCTCACTGGAGAGCCTATCTGTCATAAGAGTACACATGAAGCTGATTTCGATAAAGACGCAACTTTCCCAACAAACTATGTCCTTCGTGGAACGAAGGTGATGGAAGGTCATGGTTTATTCCGTGTTGAGAAGATTGGAGATAACACCGAAAATGGTAAGGTTTTCGTAGCTTCTCAGATTGATAACAGCATTAAGACGCCTCTTACCGAGCAATTAGAACGATTAGGCAAACTTATTACTTGGGCTAGCTACACCATTGCCGCCCTTATTCTCATTGCCCGCATTATCATGTTCTTTTCGAACTTCTCCTTCGATTGGGTACGTTTCCTGCAATATCTCCTAGACTCAATTATGATTTGCGTGACGCTTATCGTCGTTGCTGTTCCCGAAGGATTACCTATGGCAGTAACGCTTTCTTTGGCTTATTCAATGCGTCGTATGCTAAAAACAAATAATCTTGTGCGCAAGATGCACGCTTGCGAAACAATGGGAGCAACGACTGTCATTTGTACAGATAAGACCGGAACGCTAACGCAGAATCAAATGCGTGTGAGTGAAATGGCTATTGACAGGGAGACTGAAGAGCACAGGGCGCTAGCAAGAGAGGCTATTGCTGTGAACTCAACAGCGTCTCTCGATTTCACTGATACTCATCACCCAACCGCCTTAGGCAACCCAACAGAAGGTGCACTCCTACTTTGGTTAAATGATCAGGGCTATGATTATCGTCAGTTGCGCACAGAGGCTGAGGTTATAGACGAACTTCCTTTCTCAACAGAACGCAAGTGCATGGGAACTTTGGTACGCTCTGCTCAACTTCCAGGGAAGACCATCTTATATATAAAAGGTGCAACTGACATCATCCGTAACTATTGTTCTTCTATCATGGGAAATCGTTCGTGGGATGAAATTAGCAACCAGTTGTTAACCTGGCAGAACCAAGCTATGCGCACATTGGGCTTCGCCTGTATGCTCATCGACGATGAGAACTTACACGAAGGGGTAATTCCAACCCTCCTCGACACCATCAAACAAACAGGGAAAGGATTAACTTTCCAAGGTATCGTAGCCATATCCGACCCTGTTCGCAAGGAGGTTCCGGCTGCTGTTCGGGAATGTCTTGATGCTGGTATAGACGTTAAGATTGTCACAGGCGATACCCCGGGAACAGCAAAAGAGATAGGTCGACAGGTGGGACTATGGACTGAGAAGGATTGTGATAACTGTGTGATAACAGGTCCGGAGTTTGAAGCTCTAAGCGACGAAGAACTTTCTAAACGTGTAAACAGTCTAAAGATCATAGCCCGCGCACGCCCAATGGATAAGAAGCGATTGGTTGAAGCCTTGCAAGCTCAGCATCAAGTCGTAGCTGTTACGGGCGATGGAACAAACGATGCACCAGCTCTCAAAGCGGCACACGTGGGTTTATCAATGGGCGATGGAACGAATGTTGCGAAAGAAGCATCCGATATCACCATCATTGATAACTCCTTCCGTTCTATCGGTCGTGCGGTAATGTGGGGGCGATCACTCTATCAGAACATCCAGAGATTCATCCTTTTTCAGATGACAGTAAACGTTGCTGCCTGCCTTATCGTTCTAGCAGGTGCACTGATGGGAACGCAGAGTCCACTGACAGTAACTCAAATGTTATGGGTCAATCTCATTATGGATACCTTCGCAGCTATGGCTCTCGCATCCCTTCCACCATCGAAAGACGTCATGCATGATAAGCCTCGCAACCGCAAGTCCTTCATTATTAATCCAGCAATGACAAGGCTCATTATCGGTGTTGGATGTTTATTCTTTGTAATCCTACTCACGTTACTTTATATGCTGGAACATGCTCCTATTCAATCAATGACCGACTTCCTTACGTGGCAAAATACGGGAAATCATGAACTAACGAACCATGAGTTGAGCATCTTCTTCACACTCTTTGTGATGATACAGTTCTGGAACATGTTTAATGCGCGAGCCTTTGCAACAGGACGCAGTGCCTTCCACTTGAAAGGTTGTAAGGGTTTTGGGGTTATAGCCTTGTTGATATTTGTGGGGCAGATCATCATTGTGCAATGTGGTGGAAAGATGTTCAACGTTACTCCACTTAGCCTTTCTGATTGGTTGATCATCGTCACTTCAACCTCTGTCGTTCTATGGATTGGAGAGTTATTCCGCCTCTTCAACAAACGAAACAAGCAATAGTCACAAATCAAGGAGAATACCAACTAATAAACAGAAGAGCCTTTCTTTCATGCAAAGAGAGGCTCTTCTTGCTGTGAAGAAAGGCTTTCCTCGCAATGAAAAGGGCGTCTCTTTGATTGGAGAAAAGACTCTCTTACAAGAGAAAGAACATCTCATAATTATGAAAAAAACATCCTGCAACTTGATTTTCATTATATTTTCACTATCTTTGCAAAATACTATTTATCGATAAACACATGGTCAGAAAAAGAAAAAACAAGCTAAGAGACGTATGGGAGTTCTTAGTGATTGCTTTTGCAATGTTGCTTGGTAGTTTTGGATGGTGCGCCTTCCTCTTACCTCACAAGATTACAATTGGTGGCATTGCGGGTATTGCCTCTGTTATCCAATGGGGTTTGGACATTCCCGTTCAATATACCTACTTGGCAATTAATGGTATCTTACTCTTTATTGCTTTGAGGATTCTTGGATGGAAGTTCTGCATTAGAACTATCTTTGCAGTGGTCACCTTCGCCATCTTTACATCGTTCTTTAGACAGGTGTTCGCAGGTCATGCACTCTTTGCCGACCAACCTTTCCTTGCCTGTGTAGTAGGAGGTGTACTATTAGGAGCTGGTGTTGCCATCGCATTACAGTACAATGCAAGCTCTGGCGGATCGGATGTCGTGGCTGCAATGATACATAAGTACCGTGACATCTCACTAGGTCGTGTCATCTTGGCATGCGACCTTTGCATTATTAGCTCAAGTTATCTCGTATTGAACAACTGGGAGAAAGTAATCTATGGATACATCGTTCTCTTTGTCATGACATACGTTGTTGATTACATGATTAATGGTATGCGAGGTTCCGTTCAGTTCTTTGTTATATCAGAGCACTGGGCAGAGATAGGAACAGCAGTCAATAATGATGTACCTCGTGGATGTACCATCATCAATGCACAAGGGTTCTATACAGGTAAGGAATTGAAGATGCTCTTCATCATAGCAAGGCGTTCGGAAGCACGTGCCATCTACCAACTCATTGATGAAATAGACCCTAACGCATTCGTTTCACAAGGGGCTGTTAATGGTGTGTATGGCGTTGGCTTTGATCGCATGAAGGTATCGCATCGCAAGAAGATAACCGAAGAACAGGTAAAAGCCTGACGGTATTTTAGATAGGAAAGGATTATAGAATGGATATTCAGGAGATAAAAGATAAACGCATCGCAGTGCTTCTCTCTGGCGGTGTAGATAGCTCGGTCGTCGTGTATGAGTTTGCTCGACTGGGCTTACACCCCGATTGTTTCTATATTAAGATAGGACCAGAAGAGAAGGAGGAATGGGATTGCAACTCTGAAGAAGACTTGGAGATGGCTACTGCCGTGGCGCATCGTTATGGCTGCAAGTTGCAGGTCATCGATTGTCATAAGGAGTATTGGGATCAGGTAACGAGCTATACTATGGAAAAGGTAAAGGCTGGTTTCACTCCAAACCCTGATGTGATGTGCAACAGACTCATAAAGTTTGGTGCCTTCGATGCGAAGATGGGGCATGATTATGACCTAATTGCAACGGGGCATTATGCGCAGACTGAATGGATTGATGGGCGTAAATGGCTTACAACAAGTCCTGACCCTGTAAAAGACCAGACCGACTTCTTAGCACAAATATACGATTGGCAACTAAAGAAAGCGATATTTCCTATAGGGCATTATGCGAAGAATGAGGTGAGAGAAATTGCCGAACAGGAGCACTTAATCAATGCTCGTAGGAAGGACTCACAGGGTATCTGCTTCCTTGGTAACATTGACTACAATGAGTATGTACGTCGTTATCTGGGGGAACAGATGGGTGACATCATCGAATTAGAGACTGGTAAGAAGATTGGTGAGCACCGTGGACTATGGTTCCACACCATCGGACAACGCAAAGGATTGGGTCTTGGCGGTGGTCCTTGGTTCGTTGTTAAGAAGGATGTGGCGCAGAATATTCTCTATGTAAGCCATGGTTATGATCCAGCAACAGCTTATAAGAAGGACTTCCCACTGCATGATTTCCACTTCCTAACCGAAGGTATCACAGAACTACCCGCTAAGGTGACTTTCAAGATACGCCATACACC
>FLSB01000185.1_pt1 | contig 10789 bp, 10 predicted proteins | sample 1550551 | NCBI WGS metagenome assembly FLSB01 (sample SAMEA4031774, study PRJEB14383) | metagenome | biome: human; feature: oral; material: saliva | place: Philippines | collected 2014 | reverse complement strand
ACCTGGTATGAAGACTTACTCAATGCGTATTTGGCTCCAGCCAGATAAGATGAAGCAGTATGGTCTTGTTCCTTCTGATATCTCTGGTGCTCTTGCAGAACAGAATATTGAGGCAGCACCAGGTTCCTTTGGTGAGCAAAGTAAGCTCAAGTTTGAGTACACTATGCGCTATAAGGGACGTTTGAAGACGCCAGAAGAATATGGAAATATCATTATCTCAAGCAATACAAATGGGCAGACACTTCACTTGCGTGATGTGGCAAAGGTTGAGTTAGGTGGTTTGATGTATTCAGTAGCTATGCGTAACAATGGTCAACCAGCCGTATTAGGTATGGTTAACCAGGTGGCTGGTTCAAATGCTACACAGATTGCCGATGATGTAAAAGCAGCCTTGGCTGATGCACAGAAACAGATGCCTCCAGGGATGAAAGTGACGATAGAACAGGATGTAACAGAGTTCCTTTTTGCATCTATAGAGGAAGTTATTCGTACACTGGTTATCACACTTGTGTTGGTATTCTTCGTTGTGTATGTCTTCTTGCAAGACTTCCGTTCGACAGTAATTCCTATGATTGCTGTGCCAGTGGCATTGATTGGTACATTCTTCTTCCTATGGGTGTTTGGATTCTCCATCAACCTTTTGACCTTGTCAGCATTGTTATTAGCGATTGCCATTGTGGTTGATGATGCCATTGTGGTGGTTGAGGCTGTCCATGCAAAGCTCGATTTAGGTTATAAGAGCGCGATGACTGCAGCCATTGATGCAATGAATGAGATTTCAGGAGCTATCATCTCTATTACTTTGGTGATGTCAGCAGTGTTCGTGCCAGTATCATTTATTGGTGGAACATCAGGTACTTTCTATCGTGAGTTCGGTGTAACTATGGCGGTATCAATCGTTATCTCTGCTCTGAATGCTTTGACATTGTCACCTGCACTATGTGCTATCTTCTTGAAGCCACACAGTGATGACGAGGAACACAAGAAGCTGTCACGCATTGACAGATTCCACATGGCATTCAATACACAGTATGATAAGATCAATGCTAAGTATCAGAAAAAAGTTGAGAAGATTATCAACCATCGTTGGATAGCAGGCTCTGCTGTAGTCGTAGGTTTCGTAGCTCTTGTGCTTACAATGACCTTCACAAAGACAGGTCTTGTACCTGATGAGGATACAGGAACATTGTTCGCTATGGTCAGTATGCCTCCAGGGACATCACAAGAAGAGACTCAGAAAGTGACCGATCAGGTGGATAAGATGTTGGCAAGTAATCCTTACATTGAACGTCGTGAGCAGATAGTTGGTTACAACTTCTTGGCTGGACAGGGTTCTAACCAGTCAACCTTTATTGTTAAGTTGAAGCCTTTTGCTGAGCGTGAATATGGTATGTTTGATCGTATTAAATCAGTATTCACGGGTGCTGGTATTGCTGGATTGTTCATTGACCCAACCTCTTCTAACATGATTTTGGGTATGATTTATAAGCAAACAGCTAGTATTAAGGGCGCACAGATACTTGCCTTTGCACCACCAATGATTCCTGGTTATGGTATGTCGAATGGTCTTTCCTTCTCTTTACAGGATAAGACAGGTGGCGACTTGAATAAGTTCTTTAAAGTAGCACAGGATTACCTCGCTGCTTTGAACAAGCGTCCGGAGTTCAGCCGAGCACTTACCACTTACAACCCGAACTATCCTCAATACATGGTGGATGTAGATGTTGCGAAAGCAAAGCAGGCAGGAACATCACCGGCAGCTATTCTTTCTGTATTGCAGGGATACTATGGTGGTATGTATGCTTCCAACTTCAATGCATACGGTAAGCTCTTCCGTGTGATGATACAAGGAACAGCAGAGAGCCGCATGGACGAGTCGAGCATGAATAACATCTATGTTCGAACAGCAGCAGGTATGGCTCCAGTAAGTGAGTTCTGTACGTTGAAGCGTGTTTATGGACCGTCAAATATCACTCGTTTCAACCTCTTTACCTCTATTGCTGTTAATGCGACACCAGCAAATGGGGTCTCTTCTGGAGAGGCTATTAAGGCTGCAGAGGAAGTGGCAAAACAAGTGTTACCACAGGGATATGGCTATGAGTTCTCTGGCTTGACACGTTCAGAGCAAGAGTCTTCTAACTCAACAGCGATGATCTTCGTCCTTTGTATCGTGTTTGTCTACTTGATTCTTAGTGCACAATATGAGAGTTATATCCTCCCATTAGCCGTTATCTTGTCTATACCATTTGGTCTTGCAGGAGCGTTCATATTCACGATGATCTTCGGGCATAGCAACGATATCTACATGCAAATATCCTTGATTATGTTGATTGGATTGTTGGCTAAGAATGCCATCCTTATCGTTGAGTTTGCTCTTGAGCGTCGTCGAACAGGTATGGCAATCAAGTATGCAGCCATCTTAGGTGCTGGTGCACGTCTTCGTCCTATCTTGATGACGTCTTTAGCGATGATCATTGGATTATTACCATTGATGTTTGCAAGCGGTGTAGGTCATAATGGTAACCAGACATTAGGTGCTGCTGCCGTCGGAGGTATGTTGATTGGTACACTCTGTCAGGTGTTTGTTGTACCAGCTCTGTTCGCTGGCTTCCAGTACTTACAAGAGCGTATTAAGCCTATCGAGTTTGAAGATGAGGCTAATCATGATGTCATAAAGGAACTTGAGCAATTTGCGAAAGGATCTGCACATGATTATAAGGTAGAAGAGTAGTACTATATTAAAAGAACAATAATGAAGAATAAGAATATAATCATCATAGCCCTTGCAGCCCTGTCATTGACAGGCTGTAAGAGTCTCTATGGCAATTACGAGCGTCCCGATGTGAAGACGAATGGGATTGTGAGAGACCCTGTTGATGACAAGGGAACGCTTGAAGGAGCCAATGATTTTGGTAATCTCCCATGGCGTAGTGTCTTCACTGACCCACATTTGCAGTCTCTTATCGAAAGAGCTCTTACAAATAATCCCGACCTGCTCAATGCTGCATTGAACATAGATATTGCCGAGCAGCAGGTTAAGACATCGAATCTCTCTTTCTTACCATCTGTGGTTTTCGCACCGACGGGTACAATCTCTCACTTTGGTTCGCACACACCTTCCACCAAGTCTTACACACTCCCAGTTTCTGCGAGTTGGGATGTTGATCTCTTTGGAAAGCTCCGTTCGGAGAAGAAAGCTGCACAAATGCTCCTTCTTCAGTCAAAAGATTATAAGGTAGCAGTGCAGACCAGTCTGATTTGTAACGTAGCTAATCTCTATTACACATTGTTAATGCTCGATCGTCAGAAGCAGATAGTAGATGATATGTCAGGGCTGACAAAGAATACTTGGGACATGATGAAACTCCAAATGGAGTATGGTCGTGCTCGTTCAACGAGTGTTCAGAGTGCCGAGGCTGCTTACTATAGTGTACAGACACAGGGCGCAGACATCCGTCGTCAGATACGTGAGACAGAGAACTCTCTTAGTCTTCTTCTTGGCGAACCAGCGCAAGGTATTGCTCGTGGCAGTCTAGCCAATCAGAGCTTACCAGCGAATTTAGCAGGTGGTATTGGTGTACAACTTCTAAGCAATCGTGCCGATGTACATGCAAACGAAATGGCGTTGGCTCAATGCTTCTATAATATTCAGCAGGCACGCAGTCGTTTCTATCCAGCATTGAACATATCACCTACTGGTGCGTGGACGAATAGCAATGGTATGGTTAACCCTGGCAAGTTGCTCTTGAGTGTAGTCGGTAGTTTGACACAGCCCATCTTCATGCGTGGACAACTGAAAGCAGGTTTGCGTGTTGCAGAAGATAAGTATAAGCAAGCATATAACACATGGCAGAATAGTATTCTCAAGGCTGGTTCTGAAGTGAGCAACGCTCTTGTTGCTTATAATTCTGCTGGTGAGAAAGAAAAGTTGCAGCAACAACAAATAGATGTTCTGAAGCAGAATGTAGAGCACACACAGATGCTCTATGCACAAAGTTCAAGTACCTATCTTGAAGTTATCACTGCTCAACAGAGCTTACTTAACGCAGAAATATCACAAGTGAAAGAGCAGTTTACGAAACTACAATCTATCGTCAATCTGTATAATGCACTTGGTGGTGGTTCTAAGTAAATCGTTTGTTTAATTCTTAGTATTCAAGAGTATGAGTAGCGTAATTAGTCCAAAAGCCGAAGTCTCTCCGAAGGCAAAGATTGGAGACGGCTGTAAGATATTCCCATTTGTGTATATAGAAGACGATGTCGTCATCGGTGATAACTGCGTTATCTTCCCCTTTGTTAGTATCTTGAATGGTACTCGAATGGGAAGTGGAAACAAGATTCACCAAGGTTCGGTGCTTGCTGCTTTGCCACAGGATTTCAATTTCGTGGGTGAGAAAAGCGAACTGGTGATGGGTGATAACAACATTGTTCGAGAGAACGTGGTTATCAATCGTGCCACACATTGTGGCTGCAAAACCATTATTGGATCAAATAACTTCCTCATGGAAGGTGCACATATTAGCCACGATACCATTGTAGGTGACAAGTGCGTCTTTGGCTATGGTGCGAAGATTGCAGGTGATTGTAAGATTGGAACTGGAGCGATTATCTCTTCAAACGTTGTAGAGAAAGCGAACACACGGGTAGGTGAGTATGCTGTGGTACAAGCGGGTACTACCTTCTCGAAGGACGTTCCTCCTTATATTATCGCTGGCGGTGCACCGATTGAGTATCATGGTGTGAATACAACTATTGGTAAGCGAGCTGGTGTTGATGAGAAGATTCTCAAACACATTGCCAATGCTTATCGTCTGTTGTTCCATGGTCAGACATCAGTTTTCGATGCTTGTATTCAGATAGAACAACAAGTGCCCGCTTCGCACGAGATTCGTAATATCGTTGACTTTGTGCGAGCAACGGAAGAAGGAATCATTAGTAAAATCTAATTTTATTTTCAATAGTTTTTTGAGGAGAGGGAAGACTGGCCGTGAGGTTAGTCTTTCTGTTTTATATTCCTTCTTATGTCTATTTCTAAAAGCTTAAGAGCTTTTGGGAAATAAGGGCTTACATATATAATCTATGGATATGGATTGTTTTATAAAATATCTAGTAGGATGCAGTGCAAGGAATGCCCATGGCAATTACTTTGTCACGAATGGTATTTAGTTCTTCGGGAGAAGCCTTGAGAAGATGCTGATCAGGGGTTTCACGATCAATGGTGTAAATCATTACCTCACGTGGAGCAATCTCTTTCACAACCTTGAGCCATGGAGCAACGAAAGAATCAGAAGTGTTGTCAACATCAACCCCTTCATCAGTCGTTCCTTTTAGAAACATTGTTTGAATGATAGCCTGTCCGTTAAAAGCCTTGATGTCAGCAATGATACGATTCACGTCGTAGGATGGTTGTGTCGGTCGATCCACCTTTTTTATATATTCCATGTCAATCGTGTCTAGCTTCAAAATGTTGTTATCCACCTTTGATAATGCTTCATGAACCTTTGGACGATGAATGAATGTAGAATTACTGAGGACAGAAATCTTTGCTTGGGGGCAGTACTTATCACGTAGACGGATAGTGTCATCAATAATTTCAGCGAAATGAGGATGCGAAGTTGGCTCTCCGTTACCAGCGAAAGTTAGTACGTCAGGATGGATGTTATCCTTAATCATCTCTTTGAGTTTGTCCTCCAATGCGGTAGCAACAAGTTCACGGGCAGGGTGGGGCGTCTTCGTTCGATGATCTTCGTTAAATCCACATTCGCAATAAATGCAATCGAAGGTGCATATCTTACCATCGGCTGGCATAAGATTAATACCAAGAGAAACGCCCAAACGACGGCTATGTACGGGTCCAAAGATAGGTGATGGATAAATAATCGTACTCATTATACTTTTTGTTTTAATGTTTGAAAAGGAGGTGCGAGTGCAAAGATAAGATAAATAAATGGTATCGTTAAGAGGCATAAAGATAAATAAAAGGAGAAGTCTAAATAAACTATAATTTCTTTTGCTGTTCTTTTATTTTGCTGTATCTTTGCAACAATTTCGGTGAATTATACCCTTTTCAGAAATGGCAAAAAAAAGAAATAAAGCCCGCAACCGTCATAGTTTGCAGGTTATTACGCTATGTATTAGCACGGCGATGGTGCTGATGCTCATCGGTATGGTTGTACTGACAGGCTTCACCAGTCGTAACCTTAGTTCATACGTAAAGGAGAATCTGACCATTACGATGATTCTTCAACCTGATATGAGTACGGAAGAGAGTGCCGCGCTTTGTCAGCGTGTACGCTCGTTACATTATATCAATAGTTTGAATTTTGTCAGTAAGGAAGAAGCCTTGAAAGAGGGGACTCGTGAATTGGGGGCTAATCCAGCGGAGTTTGCTGGTGAGAATCCATTTACGGGTGAGATAGAGTTGCAATTGAAAGCGAACTATGCGAACAATGATTCTATTAAGACGATAGCACAGGAATTACGCACTTATCGGGGGGTGAGTGATATTACTTATCCTCAAAACTTGGTAGAGAGTGTGAACAACACTTTGGCTAAGATTAGTCTTGTTTTGTTGGTTATTGCAGTTCTGTTGACGATTGTTTCGTTCTCCTTGATTAATAATACAATCAGGTTGAGTATTTACGCACGTCGTTTCTCCATTCATACAATGAAACTGGTTGGTGCTTCTTGGGGCTTTATTCGTGCTCCCTTCCTTCGTAGAGCGGTGCTAGAAGGACTGGTTTCAGCATTAATGGCAATTGTTGCTTTGGGTATTGGGATGTGCTTCTTATATGATTATGAACCTGATATTACAAAGGTCTTATCGTTAGAAGCCTTACTCATTACAGCAGTTGTGATGGTGGCTTTTGGCGTGTTAATTGCTACATTCTGCTCATGGTTATCGGTAAATAAGTTCCTGCGAATGAAGGCTGGTGACTTGTACAAGATATAATCACCTCCTTTCACTCCTCATAATTCCTCAAATAAATATGGATAAAAGAAATTTAGCCTTTGGTAAGGTCAACTTTATCATGTTGGCAATTGGACTTGCTATTGTTATCATTGGATTCATTCTTTTGAGTGGCGGTAGCTCAACAGAAACAGCATTTGATCCAAGTATTTTCAGTGCACGTCACATCAAGGTGGCACCAGTAGTGACTTTCATCGGATTTATTTCTATCATCGGCGCAATTATCTATAAGCCGAAGGATACAAATGATAAGGAGGTATAATGACACTTATACAAACTATCATTATCTCCATTGTGGAAGGATTAACAGAGTTTCTTCCTGTTTCTTCTACAGGTCATATGATAATCACCCAACATCTCTTGGGCGTTTCACAAGGTAGTCCCTTTGTACATGCCTTTACATTCATTATTCAGTTTGGCGCAATCCTTTCTGTTGTATGTCTGTATTGGAAACGCTTCTTCCACATTGACCGTACACCTGTTCCAGCTGATGTAGAGAATCCGTTTTTGCGTTTTATTTATCCATTAAGATTCTATTGGTTGCTCTTTGTTGGAGTTTTGCCAGCTGTAGTAATAGGTTTAGCTGCAAAGAAGAGTGGTTTACTCGACTGGTTGCTCGATTCTATTTGGGCTGTAGCAATTATGTTGGTTGTTGGTGGAATCTTCATGCTTTTTTGTGACAAGATATTCAATAAAGGTAGAGAAGAAAATAAGGTGAACGAAAAACGTGCCTTCAATATTGGTTTGTGGCAGTGTTTATCCGTGATTCCAGGAACGAGCCGTTCTATGGCAACGATTGTTGGAGGTATGGCAAACGGACTCACACGTAAGCGTGCAGCAGAATACTCTTTCTTCTTGGCAGTACCAACAATGGCTGGTGCTACACTGCTAGATCTTCTAGATATACTGAAAGAAGATGCTACATGGGTGAATACTCATGATTTGCTAATGCTCGCTGTTGGCTGTGTTGTATCCTTTGTAGTCGCATTGTTAGCCATGAAGTGGTTTGTTAGCTTCCTTACTAAGTATGGCTTTAAAGTCTTTGGCTGGTATAGAATCATTATTGGTATTATCATTATCGTGATGTTGCTCTCTGGCATATCATTGAATATGGTTGATTAATCCACCTTATATTATATAGCGATCCTTATGAACTTCAAAGAAGGAGTAATCATCCCGATTGATAAACCCTACGGCATAACAAGTTTCAAAGCGTTGGCACATGTACGTTATCTCTGTACACAGGCTAATGATGGAAAAGTGAAGATTGGTCATGCAGGAACGTTAGATCCCTTGGCAACGGGTGTACTGATTCTTGCTACGGGGAAGATGACAAAGCAAATAGAAACATTGCAGGCGCACACGAAGGAATATGTTGCTACATTACAATTGGGAGCTACAACTCCTAGTTATGATATGGAGCATGAGGTGAACGAGAAATTTCCTGTAGAGCATATCACACGTGAATTGATAGATAAAGCTTTGCCACAATTCGTGGGTGATATAGAACAGATTCCTCCAACCTATAGTGCTGTGAAGGTGGATGGAAAACGTGCTTTTGACTATCGTCGTAGTGGAAAAGAGGTCGTATTGAAGGCTAAAAATATCCATATAGATGAGATAGAAGTCTTGAACTTTGATTCTGATAAGATGCAATTGACGATTCGGGTTGGATGTGGTAAGGGGTCTTACATTCGTGCGTTGGCACGTGATCTAGGACGAGCAATGAATAGCGGGGCCTATCTTACGGCATTGCGACGTACAAGAGTTGGTGACGTAAAAGTTGAAGATTGTGTTAATTATGACCAGTTTGAGACATGGCTCCAACAACAAATAATAGATAAATAAAACTCTCCCAAAATATTAATATGAAGCTTTCACAATTCAAATTCAATTTACCTAAAGAGCAGGTTGCCCTATATCCTCATTCTTCTAAACGTGTATTGACACGTACTGATGGTAGTACGCAGACTTTCACAATCACTCGCCGAGATGAAAGCCGGTTAATGGTTGTACATCGTAAGTCTGGTAAGATTGATATGTTCAAGGGTGAAGTGAATGGAGATCCGACAGAGGATGATTATATCCGCTTCAAAGATGTCTTCGATTACTTTGAAGAGGGTGATGCCTTTATATTCAATGATACAAAGGTGTTCCCTGCTCGTTTATATGGTACTAAGGAGAAGACTGATGCAAAGATAGAGGTGTTCTTGCTTAGAGAACTTAATCAAGAGATGCGCCTATGGGATGTGTTGGTTGAGCCTGCCCGTAAGATTCGTATTGGTAATAAACTCTTCTTTGATGAATCAGGAACAATGGTCGCAGAGGTAATTGACAATACTACCTCACGTGGTCGTACACTTCGTTTCCTATATGATTGTCCTCACGAAGAGTTTAAACGAAAGTTATTCGCTTTAGGTGAAGCACCATTACCACGTTACATCATTGATAATCGTCCAAAGGAAGAAGGAGAAGAATTCGCTCATGCAACGAAAGAAGATATGGAGAACTTCCAGTCAGTCTTTGCAAAGAATGAGGGAGCAGTATCTGCGCCAGGTACTAATATTCACTTCTCTGAGCACATGATGAAGATGATGGAGATTCGTGGAATAAAGAAATCGTTTATCACTTTGCATTGTGGTTTGGGTAACTTCCATGATATAGAGGTGGAGGATCTGACTAAACATAAGATGGATTCTGAAGAGATGCATATCAATGCTGAGGCTTGTGAGATTGCTAACAATGCAAAGAAAGCAGGACATCATTTATGTGCTGTTGGTGCGAGTGTTGTAAAAGCGACAGAGACAGCTGTTGGTACTGATGGTATGTTGAAGGAATATGATGGTTGGACTAATGAGTTTATCTTCCCTCCTTATAACTTTGGTTTTGCAGATTCTATGTTGGTTAACTTCTATCAACCTTATTCAACTCTATTGATGGAAACAGCAGCTTTTGGAGGTTATGACCTTATAATGGAAGCGTATGACAAAGCTGTGAAGAATGGTTATATGTTTGGTTGCTTCGGTGATTCATTGTTGATTCTCAACGATTAGTATGCATATAGTTTATTTATCCCTCGGTACAAACCTTGGAAACAGAAAGGCTATTATGCACGAGGCAATAACACGAATAGGAGAAAAGATTGGCACAGTATTGCGCCAATCTTCTTTTCACGAGACAGAGCCTTGGGGATTTGAAAGTCCTAATCTCTTTCTCAATGCTTGTGTATGTGTGTCTACTTCTCTTGCTCCCCGACAGTTATTAGAGGCAACACAAGCCATAGAAATAGAGATGGGAAGAGTGAAGAAGTCAATCAATGCACAATATACAGACCGTATCATAGATATTGATATTCTACTTTATGACAACCTAAATATCAACGAACCAAACCTTGTTATCCCTCATCCTTTGATGGAAGAACGCGATTTTGTGATGTTACCTTTAAAGGAAATATGGGATGACTGAATCGTCTACATGCAACAATATAAACTAAATCTATTTGTTTTGAGAACTCTCAAACACAATAATCTTGATATAAATATAACAAACCAATATACTTGACTAATAATATAAACAAATGAAAAGAACAATCTTACTGATGTTAACTGTGTGTGCAAATATTTTATTAGCTAACGCAGATCCTATCACCAAAGCACAGGCTTTGAGTATTGCCTCAAAATATATCAATAAACCAATACTCTCTGGCAATTCTCCTAAGACTCGCTCATCACAAACAAATGAGCAACCAGCTTATTACATTTTTACTAATCCAAACAACAAGAAATTCGTTATTATCTCTGGAGAAAGTAAACTCAACGA
>FLSB01006484.1_pt1 | contig 10899 bp, 10 predicted proteins | sample 1550551 | NCBI WGS metagenome assembly FLSB01 (sample SAMEA4031774, study PRJEB14383) | metagenome | biome: human; feature: oral; material: saliva | place: Philippines | collected 2014 | reverse complement strand
TGGAAGCACAAGCTGAAGTTCCTAAAGCATTGGCAGAAGCTTTCAGAAACGGTAATCTTGGCGTTATGGATTACTACAATATGAATAATATTATTGCAGACACTAAAATGCGTGAAAACTTAGCAGATAGTGAATAGGAGTAGCTATGGACTCTATTTTGTCTACAGTGCTATCCATCTTTTCGCATAATCCTATTATTGTTTTAGGTATCATCGCCTATGTTGCTTTTTCTATTATAAGAGGCAAGAATACCGAAGAGGCTGATGAGTATGATAACTATGGAACTTCAAGTTCTGGCCAGACTTGGGAGGATATGGAGCGCGAATACGGCATCTCCATAGAACGCAAACCTGTAGAACCTTCAGCTGAGGACTTGTTGCATGATGTTTTAGAGTCATCTGCAAAACATGTTGAAGCTCCCCAAAATGCTGACAAATCTAAAACAGTGTTAGCTGGGAATCAGCATTACGATGAACCGGTTACAACTCAACAAGGTACCGATATTTCATCAAAGAGTACATCAAGTAAATCAACTAGCTTTAGTACTCATGAGACTCGTTCGGATCGAGAATCTGTTACAGGTCCTTCCTTGAATGAGCGATTGGCCGAGTTTAAGCGAGATAAAGCCTCTAAAGAGGGGCGTGTCCTTGTTGAAAAGGCCGCTGTTACAACTGCACCAGCTGTAACATCGACTCGCAGTCGCAAATCTAATCATGCTCTAAAAGAGGGGATGAAGTGGTCTATTATTTTAGGTAAGCCTAAAGCTCTTGAGCGAAGATATCGCTAGTCAAATTTCCAGTATAATAATCGTACTGATAATTGGTTAGCACATAGATATATTGATGGTTTGTGCACAGATATTGTGATAGCAACTAGAATTACACCTATCGTATGCGGTGCATATAATTACATATTGAAAGAGGTTCCTATTGTTCACCTATGTGACTATTAGGAACCTCTTTTGTATTGTCTTTTCTTGATGGAACTTTCACAATAATATAGAAGGGAGTTCGTCCATAAGGAAAGGTGATGTTATGTATCGTAATGTACGCGTTATACCAAAACAGTTATTAGAGCAATTATATGTAGAAAAGCAGTGGAGTGTTCGGGATGTGGCAGATTATTTTCAGTGTAGTGTGGATACGATTATGCGCCGTATGAAAGCGTATGATATTGAGCGGCGGCCCCTTAAAAAGGAAATTAATATGGTTCACGTACAGGCCTTGTATGAGACGGGGAAGTGGTCCCTACATTCCTTGGCGAAGCGGTATGATGTGTCCATAACGACAATGGCAAACCGAATGAGAGAATATGGCTTGGCTTGTCAGCGGTCGAGTAAGAATGTATCTGTAGATGTAGTACGCATTTGTAGGGCTTATAAAAGTGGGAATAGTACAGATGCTATTGCTCGAATGTATGGTGTATCTCGTTGGAAGGTGCACCATGTGTTGCGACATATGGGTGTTAGTATGACCCCTAAGGCTCGTAAGTCTCAACGAGTAGAGGAGATGGCTTATTTATATATGCAGCACCATATGAGCACCGATGATATCGGTCTGGCCTATGGGATTCGGGGCTCTACGGTGGCAATGTATTTGCGCGACCGAGGTATAGAAATACGGACCAATACTCTAGATTTAGACGAAAATAAGATTAAAAAGCTCCGCGCTCAAGGGTATGGAGTGGCCAAGATAGCACAGGTGATGGGCTGTTCTGCCACCGCGGTGCGAAAGCGACTAGCTATGAAAAAATATATCTCTCCTTGATGTAGTGTAGTAGATACTATATACTTAAATTTATACAATGATGGGAGGATTATTATGTTCGAAATTATCTCTGCTTTAATACCGTTTTTATTGTTGGGCTTAGCAGCCGCTGGACTATCTCGCGTCTCTGGAGTGGCTTTATCTATGATTATAGTGCCTACTCTATTGATTTGGGGGGCTACTGCCGTTGATGTAATCGCCTTTATGTTGCTCTTTGTAGTGTACAACAACTTTACTATGGAAACACAAGATGTTCGCTTGGATTATAAAGACCTTGTGTTATTCCCAAAATGGCGCTTGTGCATTCCCTTTATTTTGAGTTTGGTTGCAGCGTTCTTTGTGCCTGCAGCGGGTATTGCCATTTTTATGGCTTGCTTTGTATTAGAATTGCTAGCTACTGTATATAAACGCATTCCTGAAAACAAACGACCTCGTTTACACCGTGTGGTAGTAACATCTATCTTGAGTGCAGTAGTCACAGCGGTAGGCGCATATGCAGGTCCTAAAATTCCTAGTGACTACTACTTTATCTGTGCGGGCTTGGCGATTTTAATCATTACAGGCTTTGCTTGGTACGCAGGCAATCATCGCGATGCTTTTAGAGGTCCTTGGGAAACGATATGGGCTGACTTTAATCTATTCTTAGGGATGTTTGGTGTAGAGGCTTCTTACTATCCAGCTGCTCTTACTCGTTCCATTCCAAATCCTATGGATCGCATGTTGCCTATGATTACTGTAGTAGGTGGTTATGCAGGTCTCATGGTAGTATTTGGTTTCTACAATATTTTCTCTATTCCTTCTTTGATTACTGCTATCGGTGCTGCTATAGGTATTCGCCTCTTTGGCCTATATGAATTCCCTCGCAATGGCAGCTTCTCTTACTTAGCGATTGGCTTTGCCGTAGCTGCCGTAGTGTGCTTGTACCTAGTATCTCCAACGCCAGTTGGCTTTGACCATATCAATACCTTGGTATCTCAGCCAATCGGTCAATAATGGTTGATATGTGACATAGTTCATTTGTTATGGTGAAAGTTGAGTTCATAATAGATTGTGAAAGGAGTTGATACTCAGTGGCAGACGTAATTGAAACGAGACCGTTTCCGCCATTCTTGCCAAAGAATGCAACGGTCATGACGATGGGGACATTCCCGCCAGCTTCTGAAAAACGATCTATGGAATTCCACTATCCTAACTTCCAAAATGATATGTGGCGCGTATACGGTATAGTATTCTTTGGTGATAAGGATTACTTTAGAAAAGGTGAGGAAAAGGCTTTTGATGCGGATAAGATAAAAGCATTCTTATCTGAGATTGGCATTGCCTCTTGCCCTACCGTTTTAAAAGCGATTCGAGAAAAGGGGAATGCATCTGATGCGTTTCTAAAGGTTGTTGAACCTGTGCCACTCGCTGAAGTACTTGAACAAGTACCACAGTGTAAACATATTGGTACCACCGGAGGTAAGGCTACAGAAATATTATTAAGCCTTTTACCGGAGAAGGTAAAACTACCTAAAACGGGCGAAACCATACCATATGTATATAATGGTCGTGAGCTAACATTAACTCGGTTGCCGTCTACATCGCGGGCGTACCCCTTGAGCCTTGCAAAAAAGGCGGAAGCTTATAAGAATTTCTTCAAGGCTTGTGGTTTAAAAACTAAATAGCTTAAAAGTAAATAGATCTAAAAATAACACCTTTAATGGTTGAAGTGGAGTTTTTTGAACTCGCTGTTAACTGTTAAAGGTGTTTTATTATCGTAAATTTATATGAGATTCAAAAATGGAAATAAATAGAAATAATATTGCTTTATGTTGCGTGTCATAAATAATATTTATGAGGTGTATAACATTTTAATTCTTGTTTTTTGAAATGAGAGGTCTATAATTAATCGTTGTCATCAATTGGTTGACAATCATTTTGGAAAATGGAGTTGATATTATGGATAAGGCTAAAGATGCCTTATGGACAAAATCCTTTGTCCTCGATACTTTGATTAATTTCTTAGTATTTTTGATTTACTATTTATTGATTGTTATTATAGCCGTTGTAGCAAAGGATAATCTCCATGCTACGGCGAGTCAAGCTGGTTTAGCGGTAGGTATCTATATTATCGGTACCGTTGTAGCCCGTTTATTGGCAGGGCGGTTTATAAGTGTTTTAGGCTGTCGTAAAATGCTGTATCTTGGTCTATTAATCTATTTAGTATCTACAGCCATGTACTTCTACACACCTAATTTATTGATGCTTGATAGTGTTCGTTTCTTAAATGGTTTTGCTTATGGCATTACATCGACTGCTACCAGTACAATCGTAGCAGCTATCATTCCTCAGTCTCGCCGGGGTGAAGGGATTAACTACTATGGTTTATCTACGTCTCTTGCTGCTGCTGTAGGTCCGTTTTTGGGCATTTTAATGCTTCATAACCTTGGCTATGATTTTATTATTGCCTTTTGTGTAGGTCTTATCGTTCTTTGTGGGATCGGTTCTGTTATTATGAAGTTTGACGAACCTAAGCTCGCTATTGATTCAGAAGCGCATAAGGGAATTAGAATTTCCGACTATATTGAACCACGAATGAACTCCATTAGTCTTGTTTCTGTACTAGTAGGCTTTGCATACTCTGGTGTTATCGGCTTTATGGCAGCGTACACAAAAGATTTAGATCTTATTATGGCAGGGACATTCTTCTTCGTTGTGTATGCCGTAGTCATTACTATAACAAGACCGTTACTTGGTATTCTCTTTGATATGAAAGGGGAAAACTTTGTTCTCTATCCTTGTTTCGTATCCTTAGCGCTTGGTATCTTCTTGTTATCCATCGCTCATTCTACATGGCTCGTACTTTTATCTGCTGTATTTGTTGGCCTTGGCTATGGTACATTTATGTCTAACGGACAAGCGGTAACTGTTAAAATTGTTCCTGTTCACCGCATTGGTGTTGCTACATCTACGTACTTCATCGCTTTAGATATGGGGCTAGGCTTTGGTCCTTATATCTTGGGTGCTATTAAAGAGGTTGTAGGCTATACAAGTATGTTCCATGTAACTGTTGTTGTAGCACTTCTAGCACTTGTGGCTTACTACTTGTTCTATGGACGTTATGTAGGTACTGAAAAAGATCTTTCCTTGAAAGCTCGCGCTGAAGAAGAAAGAATTAGAAATCGTAAAAATAATGGACAGCTTGCATAGCGATTAACCTGATACATATAATAATCTTATATTTTAAATAATTAAGTAGATTAAATAAAATCAGTAATCCAAATTTAAAGGACTATACGAGATAACTCGTATAGTCCTTTTGCTATGGGCGAACCCATAGATTGGTTCAGTATTTTTTATTTTTCGATGTTTACAATGTTAATGATAACTTCAACAGCTTTTTTCATATCATCGATACATGCAAATTCATGACGACCATGTAGGTTTTCTACGCCTGTAAAGACATTTGGTGTAGGAATGCCCATGAAAGAGATTTTAGATCCATCTGTACCGCCGCGGATAGGATCGCAAAGAGGAGTGATACCCGCTTTTTCCATCGCTGCTTTAGCCACATTAACGCATTCCATATTATCTTTGATGACATCGTACATGTTGTAATATTGGTCTTTTACAGATACTTCACATACCTCGCGACCGTAAATATCGTTTAATGTTTGACCTGCTTGTAAGAAGAAGGCTTTTTTCGCTTCAAATAATTCTTTATCGTGGTCGCGGATGATGTAATTCATTTTACCAGTGTCTACTTGGGTTTCCATGCTCATAAGCATGAAGAAACCTTGGCGTCCACATGTGTGTTCAGGAACAGCAGCACCTGGTAGTAAAGCATCGAATTGCATAGCTAATTTTGCACAGTTAATCATGATGCCTTTTGCCGTGCCTGTGTGAACAGATACGCCTTTGAGGATAACGGTGCCACCAGCAGCGTTAAATGTTTCGTATTCAAGCTGACCGAGGCTTTCACCATCGATAGTGTAAGCATAGTCTACAGGGAATTGTTTAACATCAAAGTGATCCGCACCAGTACCGATTTCTTCATCTGGACCGAAGGCGCACATGATTTTGCCGTGTTTGATTTCTGGATGAGCTACGAGGTAGGCGAGGGCTTCCATAATTTCGCAGATACCGGCTTTATCATCACCACCGAGTAAAGTGAGGCCATCTGTTACGACTAAGGATTTACCAATGTAATTTTTTAGATTAGGGAAGTCTGCACGACGCGTAAAGATTTGATGTTCTTCGTTAAGGCAAATATCGCCGCCATCGTAGTTTTCTACGATGCGAGGCTTGATATTTTCTGCATTGTAATCAGCTGTATCCATATGAGCAATGAAGCCGATAGCAGGGGCTTTTTCGTCTGTATTAGCATTGAGTGTACCGATAACAAAGCCGTTTTCACGATTGTAAATAACTTCGTCCAAGCCAATTGCTTTTAAATCGGGAACGAGTACGTTCGTTGCAAAATCTACTTGTGATTGCGTACTAGGAATAGTAGTGCTTTCCTCATTAGATCGGGTGTTTATACTTGTGTAGCGGACAAAACGTTCAACCATTGATTCCATAATAAAGCCTCCTCGTAAGTAAACATACCTGTTATACATGGCAGTATTCAATACTGTTACATATAGCGATTCTTAATTTACTTTCATTGTAGAACAGGGGCGCTAAAATTGCAAAATAATTATTTATAGATGAAGCGATATTTTATTCGCATAACGCATAGAAAACCATTGAACCATGTATAGTACCATGTTAGTATAAAGGTGAATAGTTATACGTTTGTACTTTTTTATGTTAGGAGGTTTTACTATGTCGGACGAAACTCGTTCAATTCCGCCCGTAGAACCAGTCTTGGATCCTAAGAAGGATTACGTAGAGATTAACTCATATGTAGTGTTCTGGGGCCTATTCTATGCGGCAATTTTCACACTGGCTGTAGGTTATCTATGTTTGAAAATAGGTCAAACTGTTGATGCCTTTGCTCCAGTATCTGTACTTGCTATGGGTACAGCAGTTATTTTGAAACGACAAAATGCTTTTGCTGAAACGGTTCACATTCAGGCGATCGCTAGTTCTAGTACAAACACATTAGCAGGGGCTATGTTCTTCTTACCAGCCCTTTATATCTGGAATGTAACAGATGTATCCTTTGTGCAAATGGCGATTCCTATCATCCTTGGCGGCGTACTTGGTGTTTTATTATGCGTTATGTTCCGTCGTTACTTCGTTGAGGAAATGCACTATGTGTATCCGTTCCCAAGTGGTCGTGCAGCGGCTGAAGTTTTGATGAGTAATGAAGGTAGCAAAGCAAAACTCATGCTTGGTTCTGGTCTCATCGCTCTCGTATATGATTTTATTCTTAACAGTCTTGGATGGTGGGAAGAAGTAATTCGTACGAGTACATTCAAGTGGGGCAGTGCACTAGCAGATCAAACTAAGTTAACTGCAGCAGTAGATACAGATGCGGCATTGCTTGGCCTTGGTTATTTCACAGGATTGCGTTATGCCGCAATTATCGCGGCAGGTTCCTTCTTCTCTTGGTTCGTATGTATTCCAATCGTATACTATTTAGCACCGGAACACATCATGCAAATTAATGGTCATGCCGTTCCACTTGCAGAAGCTCCAATTCGTAAGGTATTCCTTGATTATGTTCGTCATATTGGTATCGGTATGCTCGCTATGGCAGGTATTATCGGTCTACTCAATATGTCTAAAGTCGTAGCTAGCGTTGTTAAAAATGCAGTGCTTGATATTTTCAGCTCTAAATCTGTAGATGTTAACTTACTTCGTACACAACGTGACGTTCCTACATCTTGGATTGGTGCTGGCATCTTGTTATGTACAGTTCTATTTGCAGCATATTTCCACTTTATGTATGCTGAAAGCTTCACACAAACAATCGTAGCATTCTTAATCGTTCTTATTATGTCCTTCCTATTATCTGTAGTAGGTATTAGTTCCATCGCCTATACAGGTACTGAACCAGTATCTGGTATGACAATCTTTATGATTATCATCTCCGCTGTATGCTTAACTGCTGCAGGCATGACTGGTAAAGTAGGTATGATTGCAGTTCTTATGATGGCATCCTTTATCGGTACAACTATCGGTATGGCTGGTAACTTCATGTCTGAACTTAAAGTAGCTCATATGACAGGTGCTACACCTAAGAAAATGGAACAATGGCAAATCGTTGGTACCATTCTTTGTGCGGTCCTTTCTGTAGGCGTTATGATTCTCTTAAACGACGCATATGGCTTCGTAGGGGATCATGCATTAAATGCGCCACAAGCGAACGCTATGGCTGCCATCATTGAACCTATGATGACTGGTGGTAGTGCGCAATGGCCTCTATATATGGCTGGTGCATTATTTGCTATTATCTTGTGGATGGTAAAAGTTCCACCTTTGGCATTTGCCTTGGGTACTTACTTGCCAATGGAAATCAACACACCATTACTTATCGGTGGTTTGATTGCATACTTCGTACAAAATAGTACAAAAGATAAAGCGTTGGCAGATCTTCGCTTCTCCAAAGGTAGTACTATTGCATCTGGCCTCGTAGCTGGTGGTGCTATTGGCTCCTTGTTCAGTGCCGTACTTCGTATTGCTGGTATTGATGTATTTGCAGAAGCTTGGGTTGAAACACCTGAAGCAACATACCTCAGTATCGTAATGTACTTATTACTTTGTGTATTCTTGTACAAAGTAGCTATGTACGTAAAAGCTAAAAAAGCGTAATAATTACCGCCTTTACCAAGTTTTATCTGTGCTTGGTGAAGGCGGTCTTTTTATTATTAGTTTTAGTCGTAGTCATAGTCTTATTCCTGTGGCTATTAATTATTTCTTCGGTATAGCTAAAAACTATGTGAGTCTAAAACCTATTTATATGGTTGGATTAATTGACCTCAAGTATATCGAATGTTATCATAGTAATATAATACCTCTAGAGGTATTATTTTTATTATGTTCATATAATGTAAGTATAGATATAATGGTTGATTAAAGAGAACTCCTGTTTCTGAGTAAATAGGGTTAAGTAGGGGCAATTATGAAATTTAAGAAAATCGCAGCTCTTTTAGGAGCTTTCACCATTGCTAGCAGCTTATTTATCGCTGGTTGTGGCAATACAGGTACAAGTCAAAAGACATGGCGCGTCGGTACTGATGCGACCTATGCACCATTTGGTTTTAAAGATAAAGACAGTGGTAAGTTAGCAGGTTTTGATATAGATATTATCAATGCTATTGCAAAAGAAGAGGGCATTGAAGCGGATATTCAAAACCTGAACTTTGATGCACTGTTACCAGCATTACAAAGTAATACAATCGACATTGCTATTTCAGATATGACCATTTCTGAAGAACGAGCAAAATCTGTAGATTTCAGTAAACCATATTATATTGCGGGTAATGGCCTCGTTGTTAATATAGATAATACAAATATTAATAGCTTTAAGGATCTGGAAGGAAAGCGTATCGGTGTATCTATTGGTTCTACTGGTGCAGAAATTGCAAGTAAGATTCCTAATGCTGAAGTACGCCAGTTCAATATCATCGTCGATGCGTTCTTGGAATTGCAAAATAAAGGTGTAGACGTAGTTATTAACGATACGCCGGTAAACGAATATTATGTTAATGGTAAGGGTAAAGGTATCGCAAAAGTCACTGGAGAAGACTATGATGCGGCACCACTTGGTATTGCTGTGAAAAAAGGCAATACAGAGGTCCTTAATAAAATTAACGATGGTCTAGCTAAGATTAAAGCAAATGGCAAATATGCTGAGATTTATAAAAAATGGTTTGGTAAAGAACCACCAGCAGAGGTGTTAAAATAGTTTGTAGATAGTACCAAAACGTATTATTTGATATAATACGCTTGGTAAGCCTCAAGTTGTAAGAGGCAAGTATAGAATGGGTGATATGATGGCTAAACGAAGTGTATTTTTAGATATTATTAAGGATAAGGGCGTCCTCGTCTTAGATGGGGCTTTAGGGACTGAATTAGAGCGTTATGGCTGTAATATTCAGCATAAGCTGTGGTCCGCAAAAGTTCTCATGGAACAACCTGATGTTATCAAAAAAATACACATCTCCTATTTAGCTGCTGGCGCAGATATCATTCAAAGTTCTGGTTATCAAGCAACAGTAGCAGGGTTCAAAGGATTGGGCTTTGGTACAGAAGAAGCTATCGAACTCGTTAAATTATCTGTTCGTTTAGCGGTTCAAGCGCGTAATGAGTTTCTTGAAGCAAAAGCGAGTGGAGCACTTACGTTACGGGGTATTACCCTAGGTGAAGAAACTCCAGCCGGAGTCAAGTATTTTTCTGAAGGTGCATTGCCTAAACCATTGGTAGCGGCCTCTGTAGGTCCTTATGGGGCCTTCTTGGCTGACGGATCTGAATACCGTGGATATCCTGATGTACAAACAGAATATCTTGAGGTGTTCCATATCCCTCGATTAGCATTGTTTGCGGAAGAGAATCCAGATATACTATCCTTTGAGACGATTCCATCCTATGATGAAGCCATTGCTATTGCTCGGGCTATGTCCGATCCATATACATCAAGAGGGATTCCTGGATGGATTGCATTCTCTTGTAAAGATGGCCACCATGTTTCTAGTGGTGAAACTATCATCAAATGTGCTGAAATGATTGATAAGGTTCGTCCTGTAACAGGGATTGGTATCAATTGTACTAAACCTGAATATGTAGAGTCCTTGATTAAGGATATTCGTACTGTTACGGATAAACCAATTGCTGTATATCCTAATCTTGGTGAAAGCTATGATAGTGAAACTAAGACTTGGTATGGCGACCCTGCATCATTCGTAGATTATGTTGACGTATGGCGGAATGCGGGGGCAGAGATCATAGGTGGTTGCTGTAGAACAACACCTGAAATTATTAGAGATATAGCTAAAAAAATCCATAAATAGTAATATAAACTAATGATATAAACTAAAAAGGCTATCGATGTTGATTCGATAGCCTTTTTCTATTAGCTGATGTTTTATTGGTTTTATATAATAAAAAAGCAGTGCATAAGCACTGCTTTTACTATGGCGGAGAGACAGGGATTTGAACCCTGGGTACGGGATAACCGCACACATGATTTCCAATCATGCTCCTT
>FLSB01003726.1_pt1 | contig 10928 bp, 18 predicted proteins | sample 1550551 | NCBI WGS metagenome assembly FLSB01 (sample SAMEA4031774, study PRJEB14383) | metagenome | biome: human; feature: oral; material: saliva | place: Philippines | collected 2014 | reverse complement strand
GTACGGAGGTTGGGCGGCTTTCAACATACCCCCAAATTTGACCCCATGGTCGATTCGGTTCTGGGATGTCATATTTAATCTTCTCATCACAAGTCATAAAATCTCTTTGAAAATTTATTTTACTAGATGTATCAAAGAGGAGTTTATCAGGAATTGTGGATGGGTATAATATTTGGGCTAAGAATCGTGTATCACTATGTGTAAATATTCGTAGTGGGTCATTCTCGTATGCATGAAAAAGCTCATCACCAAACCAACGATAGCGACTAATTGCAGTCTCAATTTCTTTTTTGGTCATGTAGTTGATACTAGAGTTGACCCCCTGCAATTTTTGAGACAACAACTCTTTTACAATATGATTTGGCACCTTTTGGTGTGCTACTAATCTTTTACCACTTGGGAAATTACTGGTATCAATTTGAAGCAATTGGTCTCGATACTGGGTCAGATAATCGCGCAAAACATTAAACTGATAATAACGAGTGTCATCGAAGTATTCATAAGCGTCATCCCATGGGAGATTTGGATTTGATTCTGCTAGTTTTTTGAAGATACGGATATGTTCTGATGTCGGTGTCATTTGAATGGAACGAAGTCTTTCAATACTCGGGTCTAAGGCGAATATAATAAAAGCACTGCAAGTTAAAAAACATGGGTCACAGGAAGTACCCATATCAAATAATTTTTCTCCTATCCAATGATAACGTGCTCGTAAGTCACGCCAGTCAGAGAAATTCAATGAGCTAGAACGTCGCTGCCCTAATTTGTTACTGATATATTGGTCTAATTCTGCCTCTGTCATTCAATTCACCCTTTCTATTTTAGGTTGCCTAAAATGGTTTGCATGAAAATAAGGTCTGGTGCCAAGATATATTTAAGAGTATATGAAATTAACGATAGAATCACAAATATAAGGAACGTAATAAACATAGTTTTACGCCAAAATGCAACCTTTGATGGTTGAGAATCATAATCAAAAAGAAAGGATGCGGCCCATATAATAAAAATGGCGGATGCTGTGCAGCCACTGAAGGTTCCGAACATGTCAGTGATGTAATAAGCTGTCAATTGCTGGCGCAATTGTGGATAATTGGTAATTAGTGATTGCATGGCTTCATTGCCAATGTGAAGCGTCTTAGCTAGTTCTTGAATTAGTTCTTCCATGATTGACCTTTCTAAACAATATCATAATCTGGTGATAAAAGTTCGTCTCGATATTGGTTAATTAAATCGATAACGGAAATTTTATCATCCATGAACGGAATGAGCTCTTCTGTCATTTCACTAACATAAGGATTCTCGAGGTCATTCATTCGCTCGTCAAAATAGGCATAAAAGGCGTCCCAGTTGATGTGGTAACTCCTACCATTTGCTAGTTTTTCGTGCATTTTTTCTATGGATAGTTTATCGGAAATTGAATTGCAATCTAAATACAAACGAAGAAATGCTCGTTCTCTGTAATTCCCATAGCCAGAATCCCCACGACTGGTAATATCCGACCATTTTCGATATCGTGGGTCTTCGAAATAATGTTCACGTTGTTTAGCTCGATAACTTGATTCTTGACTTTCTCGCCTCATTTTCTACTACCTTTCTAAATTCTTTAATTAGTTCTACCATGTTTGTACTTTTCAAACAATGTCATAATCGGGTGACAATAGTTCATCTCGATATTGATTGATTAAATCAATAACAGAAATTTTATCATCCATGAATATGACGAGTTCTTCTGTCATTTCATGAATGTAAGGATTCTCGGGGTCATTCATTCTCTCATCAAAATAGGCATAGAAGGCTTCCCAGTTGATAGGATGGCTCTTACCATTTGCAAGCGTTTCACGCATTTTCGATAAGGAGAGTTTATCTGAAATGGTATTACAATCTAAATAAAAACGCAGAAAAGCGCGCTCTCTATAATCACCATAATTATCGTCTTGTCTCCTAATAACATCTGACCATTTACGATATCTTGGGTCTTCGAAATAATGTTCGCGTCGCGTGGCTCTGTAATCTGATTCATCATCTTCTGGTCTCATTTTTTACTACCTTTCTAAATCATATCATAATCAATATCATTTTTTGTCGATTTTTGTTTTGCGATGGATTCCATAAGTTCATACCAATCAGGGTAGTAGTCGCCCGCAATCCCCTTACCACCGCGGGTCTCAGCAACTATATGAACGCGTCTTGATAAATGTTGATTATATGCGCGTGCGATATTGAATTCTCGCCCTATATTACCCCATTCGTCTAACATCCATCCGCGCTGGTGATTATCGGTTAAAACACCAGTATGACTATTCATCGAGCGTTTGAGTGATGTAATAAGCTCAATTGTTGCAGTATTATCCGCAGAAATATAATCAAATTCTGTATTTGATGGGTACATGGACATTCCTTTCTAAACTATATCATATGGTACATTTGTTAATTGATTGCGATATGTGTCCAATAAATCTTTGACAGACATGGTTTCAAATTTGTCACCAACGATATCCCCGATAAATCTTGGCGACCTTAGGTCATGATTATAGTTGGATTCCGTATCTGCAAGGATAGTATCGAAATAACGGTAAAAAGCTGTCCAATTGATTGGTAATTCCAATCCCTTATCTAATTGTACGGTTATCTTTTCTAATGCATAAGACGATGATGTTGTATGACCAAAAATATAATAACAAAATAAAATGTCGTCCCACCAGTTACCGTAGGAAGCACTGTCCAAAGGTACAATATCCGACCATCTTCGATAATTTGGGTCTTCGAAATATCGTTGTCGTAGTTGTACTCTATATGTGATTTCTTCTTCGTGACTTCTAGTCATTGGTTCACAACCTTTCTAAACCATATCATATGGTGCATTTGTTAATCGGTCGCGATATACGTCCAACACTCCTTTAATAGACATCATTTCTGACCGATTGCCAATAAATTGTGGAGCCTCCAAGTCAGAATTGAATGAATATTCCCCATCTGCAATTATAGCATCAAAATAATCATAAAAAGCGGACCAATCGACTGGCAATTCCAACCCTTTATTGAGTTGTGTTGTCACCTCTTCTAGCGAATTGTGCAGTGATGATGCACGTCCTGTGACGTAATAAGAGAACAAAACGTCATCCCAACAATTACCATAAGCATAACTATCTAAAGGGAAAATATCTGACCATCTGCGATAATTTGGGTCTTCAAAATAACGTTGTCGCAGTTTGGCCCGAAAGTCGATTTCGTCTTCATAACTTCTATTCATTGGCTCACCACCTTTCTAGACGATATCGTATTCCGGTGATAGAAGGATATTGCGATATTTGTTGAGAACATCTTCGATAGTCTCTTTATTAAATGGGTTAGCTGCATATGCATACCCGTTTCTAGTCAATTCTGAACGGAAAGGGTTATCGGGGTCGTTTAAACGTTCATCGAAATACGCGTAAAAGTTAGACCAATTGATAGGTAATTCACGCCCATTTTCTAACAACTTATGCAAATATGCAACTGATATTGTAGTGATTGGGTCATTTGATATATACTCAATAAATAATACATCGTCTCGCCATTCACTATAATCTTCTTCATCGGCGACAACATCAGACCATTTGCGATAGTTTGGGTCTTCAAAATAGCGTCGCCGTAGTTCTCCGCGATAGGTTATTTCTTCTTCATAACTTCTGGTCATTGATTCACGACCTTTCTAAACAATATCATATGGTACAGATAGTAGATACTCTCTATATTCGTTAAGCAAATCAATAACAGAAATTTCATCATACATGGAATAGAAAATTCCTTTTGTTATTTCATGAGCATAAGGATTATCAGGGTCGTTTGCACGTTCATCAAAATATTCGTAAAAATGAGACCAATTGATGGGTAATTCGTGACCGTTTTCAAGTAACTTACGTAAGTCTTCAATCGATACGGTATCCATATCGGCATTTGCTACGTACTCGATAAACAAAACCTCGTCTCGAAAATCCCCATAATCATCATTGTTACCGACGATATCAGACCATCTGCGATAATTTGGGTCTTCAAAATAACGGCGTCGCTGTTTTTCGCGAAAGTCTATTTCTTCGTCTATATCTCTATGTATCTCTCTCATGTCGATTTCCTTTCTGAGTTAATTCGATATTATCTAGCCTTGAGAACATCACTGAAGATGTCTGGATAATCATTTGCTAATCTACTCATAATGGTCAATTTAGCTCTCTCGTAGGTGAGGAATCGCTGTCTATCCTTTTCTGTGATATGGGGTAAGGTCCCCTGGTCTAAATTATCACTCAAGTCTGCCAATTTGACTAGCATGGCATCCGGGTTTTCGCAAATATGGTCAATATAATCTTCATAGGATATTTGTTCTTTATCATGGGTTAGATATTCAAGAACATGTACAATTTCTGGTGAAATTCCTTTTGCAATAAGAAATTCAAATGTGATTGGTGTATCTTCAACAACATCATGAAGAATGGCAGCGGCTTTTTGCAACTTATTATGAATGTAGATGGTGTTGTTACATACTCTCATAGGGTGAAAAATATAAGGGTCGCCGTTTCGACGGGCAACCCCTTTATGAGCTATTGTCGCGATTTCAAGCGCGATTTCAAGTTGTCGGTTGTTCATGATAATTTCACCTTTCTAGGAACGATATGTTTCCATTTTCTCATGGAAATATTGTTCCATCATTCCATAAGCCGTATAAGTGATGGCGTTTGCCCCGGCATTGATAGTGGCTTCAATCGATTCATCACTCTTACCACCAGATGCAATGATTGGGATATCTGGATATTGTTCGCGAACCCATTTGACAAGTTCAATGGTATCTTTACCACCACTGACGTTGAAGATGTTGACACCTGCATCAATATAGGGTTGTAATTCTCGTGATTTGTCAATAACGGTATAAATAATAGGGATATCAACATATTGTCGGACCATTTGGGTGGTTTCAACAGTTACTGGCCCATTTAATACGATGGCTGTAGCATTATTCTCTTCAGCGTGAGACGCCAAACGAGCAGAGCGTTCACCCTGTGTCAATCCACCACCTACACCTACAAGAATTGGTGCTTTAGCAACCAATGATACAGCATTTAGAATTTGTGTATTTGGTGTGAAGGGATAAACACACAAAATAGCATCTGCATCCGTATTTGCAATAAGGGATACGTCTAATGAATATACAATAGACTTAATGCGTTTACCATAAATGACAATACCCGATGCCTTTCGAATAATGTCTGGCATTTCAATAATAGAACTGCGCAAGGGTGATACTACTTCTGGGATTTTCTTAATAGGTTTTTCTGTCATATTGATTACCTTCCTGTTGCTATAATATTAAATAACCGTGCAACCGATTATTCCAGATTACACGGCTGGATATTAAAACTCAGCGTTAAAGAGTTCTTTGAGTTTATAAGTGACGTTATCACTATCGGCATTGATAGCGACTGATTCATTGATTTTAGACAATTTGGATAGTTCTTCTAAGTCCGCATTATAACCAATGGTATTTACAGTGATACCTAATGATTCGATGATTTTTGCAGCTCGATTAAAGTCATACCCTTGGTTTGTTTTACCATCGGATAATACAAAAATAACTGGGCGAGCATCAGGATTGTTCTTCATTTCATCAAGTACCATCTTGACTGCAACAAGTAGACCGTTATAAGTTGCTGTACCACCTGCAGGTGTCAAGCCCTTGATGGCCGATGTGAAGTAGGCTTTTTGAGTACCGTCCATTGCCCCAATTGGAACATTGATAGTTACATCATCACTATAAGATACCAAACCAATTTTATTATCTTCATTGATATATTGGAGTGAGTTGAGCAATGATTTCTTCAAGTTGTTCATTGGGTCGCCTTCCATAGAACCTGAGATATCTGTCACGAATACACCTACAATAGGTCGTGCAGTATTTTTGTTCTTCTTCCAGAGTTTCTGCATGGATAGGAGCATATTACCGTCAGTCGTTTGCTCTTCAAATTTATAATCATCTAACTGATTAAAACCATAGTCAGTGGCTTTTTGTTGGTTCTCTTTATTCTTCACGAATTCCGAAAATCGCTTCAACACTGCCTGTTTCTTGCTATCATGCGTTGTGGCATATAATGGCGAATCTTGTCGGATACCAAACGGTACATATTTATAATCAGCAAATTCTGGTGTATTGATATATGTCTGATATGAAATGGACAAGATATCTGCTGTACCACCTTTTGCGGCATCGCGTAATTGAGAAGTTGTTACGAATGTAGATGGGATGTTCGACTGAAGTTTTTGGAATGCTGTTTTTGATGTGTCACTAATTGGGTTGCTACTATCAAAACTATATAATAGTTGTGAGAGTAGACTCAGGCCTGTTGATGATGAATATGGATTGGTATATCCTAATAGTTTACCATCATTAATAGCCTTCGTCACCGCATCAATTGTGACAGTGCCGTTTGGTGAAACCTCATTGTAGACTGACTGTTTCATCAATAGTCCAGATGTATTCCCAAACAATCTATCCGAAATTTCAGTAGTTGATACACCCTTGGCAGTCAATATATAATCCCATTGCTTGTTAGATGGTGTATATCCATCAGGAACATGATTACCACTAGCGATATAATCCACAGCAGTACCAGATGGGATACTACGAATGGATACGCTGATTGTTTCTCCGTCTATGCTTTGATTTTGGTTGTTAAAATCCTTTGCGATATCATTTAGGATACCATCTTTGCCACTACCTGCTTTTTCTGTGGATGCAAAAATCTCCACATTGACTTTGCCATTACCCTCAACAGTGTAAGGATATGTCTTATTCAAATCAGGTAGTTCATCTGCTGAATCTAAAGATGTGAGACTGATGTCCTTTTTAAGAGCTGCTTCATGCGGGTCAATTTTCTTATAATAAGTTTCGACCTCTGCCTTAGCTTCATCTTTTGACAAATTTCCGTATTTACCGCCACCGCTTGAACATGCTGTTAATAATACAGACACTGCCAGCATAGCGCCAGTTATTAATTTTTTATTAAATTTCATGTTATTTTCCCTTCTATAACTGTTCCAACAAATTCTGGAAGGCCTTGATAAGATTTTTCAAATCAATATCGTTAGACTCGGTCTTGGTATCCAAATAAGCAATTGCTTGTACCATCAAGTTGTTGGCGTCAGATATTAATTTATCATTTTTGGCTAATTTCTCTTCGATAACTTTGTTATCTTCTGAAATGACCAATCTCCGGTAAACTGATTTGGCATCATGCAAGACATGCAATCTAATTTCAGCTAACTTATCACCAATATCCTGAATAATGGGTAGCTCATTATTTTCGATAATTTCAGCATATTGCAGCTGCAAATCTTTTGTGGTGTTGATTTGTGTGAGCATATGGTCAACATACGCTCGGTAATCGGGTTTCACTTTGTATTTGACCGATTCCAACTTATGAATAATATCACCCTCTTCATAATAAGGGTCTGTTCGTTTCTGTTCTTCGTTATGTTCAATAACTTTTTTATCATTCCAATGAGTAGCCAAAACCCCCGCTATGGCACCGAACAAAGAGATACTGGACAATCCAGCTCCAAATTTTGCCAAAGTGACAAATCCAGCGAAGGTTTTGATACCCATATGAATAATAATGTTGTCTTTTGAATGAATAACAGAGAACCAAAATGCTAAACTAGACATCAATAACGAAAATGATATCAATGCCAAAGTTCTGAGAGGTTTAGATTTTGAATTCTTCGTCAAGTTCATTTTATTCACCTCGATGGTATTTTCGTTTCGATGTATCACGCTCAACATTGAATGGTTTTTGCGCATTAATATCACGTTTCACTTTAGCTCGATGCACGCTATCAATGACGCCATCAATTTGAGGTTTGATATTTTTCTGATATTGTTTATCAGTTTCGTGAGCAACCGCTAAGACCAACTCCTTGCTGGCCTTAATAAAATTTTGACTTGCTGTTTTTAATTCCATATTAAATACCTCGTTGACGTTCAATAGTTGTTAATAATTTTTGACGAATTTGTTCTTGGGCTTGGCCAATACGAAGACTAGCCTCTTCACGACGTTTACGACCAACAGTTTGCGCCTCATTGATTTCATCAAGCGTTTTAAGAACATTACTTGTTGCATATTCAATTGTTTCTGCTGTCAAGCCGGTACTTTCTGCATGTCGAACGACAGCTCCAACCGTTTCGCGGGCTTTATCACTAGCCTTGCGAATTGCGTCATTGATTCCGTCACTGACTTTCTTATCGACTTCATATGCATCCAAAGTTGTCTGACCAGCAATTGCAGCCGCCATTGAAATGCGCCATGCTGGAATCATATTATTGATAGTACGGTTAGTACGTTGAATCAATGCATAGTTAGCGTAATTCATATTCGTCAATTGAATAGCTAGTGACATGGATAAGGCCATTTGAGCTTCAAGGTCGGCTACTTGAAGAGCGAATAAATTAGTTGCCTGTTTGAGAGCATTTAATTTTTCAGCCTCTTCCTGGCCACCATTACTTGCTAGGGCTTCCAGCTCGGGGATGTCTTTTTCATAGGCCTCATTCAATTTTTGTTTTCCGGCGGTTACATAAACAGTCAAACGTTGATAATTTTCTTTATTAGCCTTAATCATGTCTTCCATATTAAGACTAGTTTCATTGAGAACAACAATGTTACGTTCTAGGACGGCTTTAACACGATTGATGTTGTCTTGCACGGTCTCATAACGAATTTGAAGGGCTTTAGCCTTATCACCCATAGAGCGAATAAAACCAAAGAAACCGGTTGTATCCGTGTTTTGGCCAACTGCGATTTCATTTGTTAGTTTAAGAAGAAGTGCACCGGTATCACCAGCATCCTTTGAACGAACGTTGCTGAGACTCTTTTCAGTCAATTTGTCAAGGGTTTTGGCATCTTCAAGTCCATAGGTTGTAATCATTTTACCATCTGATAAATCAATGGCTTCACATACCTGCGTAACTGCGGCTTCTTGCTCAGGTGTCAGCGCAATTTGTAGAGTCTCTTCCGTCACGCCCTGCAGCATCAGGTCTTCTTTTGCTTTTTGTTCTTCAATTTTAGCAATATCTTCCTGACTCAGGCCAGGTGTTGCTACGAGTTTATTTCCAACTTGGAATCCTTCCATAAAAGTCTTCCGCCTTTCTACCTTGTGAGGGTTTTTATATCTTAATTATATCACTTCTGTTAGCAAAACGCAATATTAAATCATATCGTAATTTCGTCCCAATAATTGGTCACGATATTTTTCGAAATAATCACTAACGATTCCAAACTCATCATGTCCGACAGCATCATAGTAAGAATAAATCCGTTCCCAATCGGTGTGCTCGTCTTTTAACATGTAACCAAAAACGCGGTTGATACTAGCAGATTTGGAAGCGATAGGTGTCGCCATTTCTAACAGGAACCATAGGTGGGTTTTACAGTAAATGTGTCTTAATTTACCACGATAGACTTTAAAAATTGCATTACCAAAGTGATGGTAACGACGCATAATCTGCTCAAGATTTGAATTATCTGGATGGACACCATGTTGATTAAAATATGATTTTAATTCGTCCCTTGTCAATTTTTCACCTGTCATATGTCACACCACCTTTTATACCATATCATATTCTGAACCTAACAATTGTTGGCGATATTTTTCTACGGTTTCAATAAATGTTGAATCCCGATAGTGGGGATGTTGGTCAAGACTGGTATCAATATATTCATAAAAAATTGTCCAATTAATGTTTGATAGGTCACCTTGATTAATAAAATCCTCAAAATATTCGTAGGCCTTTTTTGGTGATATGAGTTCTTCGGCCAAATGGGGCACTAATTGTTCAACCAGAAACCAATCATCTGTTCGGTCATATATCCAGTTCAAATGATTTTGATAAATATCAATTGAATTTGGAAATAACCCGACCCTGAATAGTAGCGCCTCGCGGTCATCGCTTGCGTGAGGATACTCCCTACCCATAATGGCTCGTAATTCTTGTTCTGTCATAGTTTTTTCCTTTCTAAACCATATCGTAGGATGAATTGAGCAATTGTTGACGATATTTTTCAACAGTTTTGATGAATGTTGAAGCCCTATAATGGGTACGCTCTTCACAAATGGTATCGATATATTCGTAAAAGGCTGACCAATCTATACTAGACACATTACCTTGGTTAATGAAATCTTCAACATATTCATATGACCTTTTTTCTGATGCGAGTTCATTGGCCAATTCAGGCATCAATTGTTCAGTCAAAAACCACTCATCTGTGCGTTCATATATCCAATTCAAATGATTTTTATAAATATTAAGTGCATTCGGAAATAACCCTACACGAAATAGGAGTGTTTCACGACTATCACTTGAAAATGGATAACGTATACCCATGAGGGATTGTAATTCTTGTTCTGTCATCGTTTTCCTTTCTAAATAATATCGTAGGATGGGGCTAGTAATTTTTCTCGGTATTCATCAAGCAAATCTTTGACGGTGCAGCTATTTACCTCATCATCAGAATAGAATTTATAACGAGTAATTTCAGAAGGCCATCGATTTTCATAGTCATCCATTTGTTCATCAAAATAGGCGTAAAACTTATCCCAATTAATAGGTTGTTCGTGACCCTTGTCCAGTATTTTGCGAAGGTTATCTGTTGACCTATCAGAGAACAGATTATTTAATAGATAAGCTGCGAAAAATGTATCATCTCTGATGGACGAATACATTGTTTGTCCATGAATCAAATCGACCTTTAAACTATCTCCCAAATCTGACCACTTGCGATATTTAGGGTCCTCAAAATAATAATGGCGTCTAACAGCTCTTATGGTCAATTCTGCATTTTCACTTCTCATCCATTTACCTTTCTAGACAATGTCATAACTGGGTGTTGCTAAGGTATCCCTGTGCTCAT
>FLSB01002986.1_pt1 | contig 10953 bp, 17 predicted proteins | sample 1550551 | NCBI WGS metagenome assembly FLSB01 (sample SAMEA4031774, study PRJEB14383) | metagenome | biome: human; feature: oral; material: saliva | place: Philippines | collected 2014 | reverse complement strand
ATAATTAAATTATAGAAAATAGCAGAAAATAACAGAGGTGAAAAATGTTTGAAGTGGCAAAAGTAAATAAAGAAATGGCATTCGATGCAAACGCTAACTTAATTATAAAATCATCTGATGATACTTTCGAAGTGAATGTAGAAGAGATGGAATTCGATTCAAAATTAGATTGCGCAAGATTTATCGAAAGCGTGGGAGCTGTGATGACTTTTACAAACTCTACGAATCGATCAGAAACTCTAACATTTGAGTTTCGAGAAGATTTCGAATCTAATCTTCTTTCACACGGTCAGACATATCGATTGTACAGAAGCTCACATTATATGAATCTTGTAAGTCACACGATCGAATCTGAAGAAAGATTAGATGCTATCGTTGAGCAACTTGAAGCAGACGTGATGATTGATCTGCAGATTATCTACGGTGTATAACTTCTTAAGACACAGTTAAAATCTGTGTCTTTTAATGTGTTTAAAAATAGTGTAACTAACAAAATGCACATTTCATAGCACAGATGAATGTTGTGTGTATCGAGTAGCTGTCGAATATTTTAGTAAAACTTAGTTACAAGTTACAACTTTTATATTTACAAACGTCACACGTCATGTTATAATATAACCATGGAACATTAGATTTATAAAAGGAGCGAACTAGCATGCTATCATTCAAAAAAGTAAGAATTAACCAAAAGAATCTACGAAACTATTTGAAATCTCATAAAGACGAGATTGAAATGGAGTTAAAACTTGACCAGAGACATAGAGTTCAAGAGATCCATGAAATCTGGAATAGCGGGAGTTCAGTCGTGGTCTGTGGAATTACTTTGAATCTTTATGATAATCCGCAATTTCTCGATATTCTCGCAATCGATTGTAACTCAGCAGATATTTGTTCTGAAATTTGTGATGGAAAGATCTTGCTCGATTATTATATTCGTATAAAAATTCAAGATCTATTCGAATACGATATCATTGATACTAAGGGTCTCGTATATGTGGTACACTCTGACTCATCTGACTCATCTGACGATTCGTGGTCTGCTGAAGATGCTATTTTCGGAGTATTTTCTAACTTCGAGAGAGCATATAGAATTGCAGATGAGAAACGATTGTCTATTAGTGCACGCTATATAGATATGAAGAAACGTCGATCTGCATCGTCGGCCACGATGAGTAGAAACGAACAAAAGAATGAGTTAAAATCTAAAAGACGCAGTTAAAAGCTATGTCTTTTTCTTTGTTTAAAGATTGGTGTAACCAAAGCTATGACAAAGCCATATGACACAGCAGAATATTTAATCTCATGCACGATAGCTAAAACTTTTGTATTTCTTAGTTACAAGTTACAATCTTTCTTATTTACAAATGTCACACGTCATGTTATAATATAACTATAGAACACTATTTATACAAAAAAAGGAGACTTATTAAAATGAGATGGAACTTAGAAACACCTGAACTTATTAAATTATTAGACGATAAAGTCATGAACATCGCAACGTATCATAGCTTTACTCCGGGATATTGCAGTACTTGCGACTTCGGGAGCATGTACGTTCAAACAATCAATGTCGAGTTTGAAGATGGTAGTAAAGTTTATTACGAAATTGAAGACGAGTATGGTTATGTTCTTAGTGAAGAAAAACTGATGCGATTTTTCACTAATAATCTGGAAAACTTCGCTCAAATGACACGTTCTGAATTTTGTGCATTCTTAAAGAGACTTGAAGAGCATAATCGTGATGATGAAGAGATCTGTGAGATCTATAGAACTTTAGAAGATTAATATTATCAAAGGAGAAACAATCATGAGAAATTCAAAAATAATCAAAGAATTTATAATTAAAAATGGACCACTGCAATTGAAACTTTCTACTGGTTACGAGTTCGATCGAATGCTAGAACGTATCTCTAGAGCAGTATTCGGAAAAGATGACGTGTCTGTTAATGAATCATTAGCAATCGGCTTTTTATTTGACAACGATCTATTTTCTAACTTGCACGTAGCAGTTAATTACGAATATTTTTACGAGTGTAAACCTGCAGATGAGATCGTTTCAGTATTTGGAAATGAATCTGACATCAAAGAGTATCAAGCAATGATCGATGAAACTATTGAATTTTTAAAGAGACGTTCAGACTTGCTACGAACTGACGAAATCTTATCATACGATGATCTAACTTATTCGAAATACGGTATGATTGCTGAAGAATTTGATACATTTCTAGTATCTCTTTTCAACAAGCACGAGAAAATTGAAAAGTTCATCTCAGTATTGAAGAAGCATTATTCTGTCGAATCATTTAAATATAGAAATATCGCTAAACGAGTGCTGCAAATGATTGGAACTTATTCTGACATCTCTAACTTTGTATTGCATATCGTCGATGGTACGAAATATTATATAGTAGTTAAAGACGTTTATGTTCCAACATCTCGAACAGAAAGATTGCAACAATGCGTCGATCAGATATTCGAATGCAACTCTGAGCTAATGAGAATGTCAGATTTGACTGAGGAAGAGTATGAGAAAGTCTATAACACTGCGATGGAGAAAGATACAGTATTAATCTCAGTCAATCTGTAACTTTCTTATTTACAAATAGCGCTCGACATGTTATAATATAACTACAGAACAAAATAACTTGCATGATTAAAAGGAGATCTTACACAATGACAAAATCATATGTATCAGTTCAATTCCAAGAAGACAAATACGATAAAAACAATTTTAATTCGAGACATTACGACTATCTTTCTTTAGACGATTCGCTAGAAGTAGGAGATTTAGTCGTAGTAGAAACTAAATTCGGTTACAGAGTCGCTAAAGTCTCAAAAATCAAGAAATTTTCGAATCTTGCTACTGCATATATAGTTCAGAAGATCGACGTTTCTGCTGTTGAAAAAGAAAAGGAGAAGATTGAAAGACGTGAAGAGATTGAAAAAGAACTAAAAGAGAGACTTGAACTTTCTAGCAAGTACGCAATGTATCAAGAACTTGCTAAACTAGATAAAGTAGCAGCAGATTTATTGAAAGAATTAGCTGAATTGCAATAGACATTTCTAACTTTAAGACACAGTTAAAGCTGTGTCTTTCTCTTTGCTCAAATATTGGTGTAACCAATGTTAAGTCAAAGTCTTATGCACAGAGACACACTGTGTCTATAGACGAGCTGTCGAATATTTTAGCAAAACTTAGTTACAAGTTACAACTTTCTTATTTACAAATAGCGCACGATATGTTATAATATAACTATAGAACAAGCAAAGGAAATTAAAGCAATGAAAATATTAACTACACTGAATAAACAATTCAAAGACTTTATACTAACTGACATTGTCGAAACAAAGAAAGAATATAAAGGCTACGTTCTAACGACAATCTCGATCGTATGTCAGCAAAGAAATGAAGATTATCGAATGATCGCGATCATACCTAAAAATTTAGACTCTTACGATTCAGAGTTTTTCACTCGAGAGCATTTGACAGGAAACGCGACTTTCAAAGACGTGATGAAAGATATAGAATCCGGTCTTATCGATGAGAAGATGACTTATAAAGATCTATTTAGCTATCTATCTAAAGAATTTAATAATCTAATAGTGATATAAATGGAGGTATCAACAAATGAGCTATTATCTAGTAACAAATGAACTAACTAAAGAATTTGCAATCGTCGAATCTGAAATTATGCAAGAGATCGACGGATTGATCGACGAACACGGCGTGCAAGACGTCTATTTCAGTCAACTTGACGACGATCAAAATTGGGACATGCTTGTAGAAGAAGAAGTTATAAAAGGCTACCGATACGTCGTGCTAGAAGTTGAGACTGACGATGCATGGGACTTTGCAATGGCAGGAACATTTCTAAGCTAAAAGGAGAAAGAATATAAATGAAAATCACAAGTAAATTAAAAATCACAAGCTATATTATTAAAGATAATGTGCTAAAAGGAATTGACTTAATCGGAACTCACATTGGCACGCCTCCGATTGAGACTGACAACGTTCGAGCAGAAATAAAGATAATCTTAAGTCTAGTGAATCAACAAATCATTCTATATCGTGAAGTAGAACGTCGAATACCTTTAGCTATATTCGATCGAATCGAGAAAGAACTTATCGAATGTCAGGCTAACTTTGAGCAAATGACTACTAACGAACTAACTCTTGCAGTTGATGCTATCCTGACAGAAGCATTTAAAGACATTCGATAAGCTGTGACTTTCTCTTTGTTTAAAGATTGGTGTAACCAATGATATGACAAAGTCATATGACACAGCTCACAGCTTCGTCTCGTAGACGATAGTTAAAATTTTAGTATTTCTTAGTTACAAGTTACAATCGATATGAAAGAAATGGAGAACTAAAAATGACACTAATTAAATTAAAAGATGACAATGTGAATTACTTAAGACCGTATTGTTACGTAGATGACTTTAATGAAAATAATGAGTTCTTTCCGATTTATTACCCTGCAACAGTTTTAGCAGTTATCGTAGAGTTTGATAATTCTGAAAGTATGGAATACGAACGTATCGTTGAAGATACAGACGGTGGAATGATCGCTGACATAATCAGCTATTTATTCTCAGATACATCTAAATTCAGTGAATTATCTGCTGAAAAATTCAAATATCTTCTGAAAAGATATTTAGATAGACTGTAAACAGCCGCTGAATCTTCTAGAAAAGATTTAGTTACAATTGATATAAAAGAAATGGAGAACTAAAAATGACACTAATTAAATTAAAAGATGACAATGTGGCAAGCGTTTTACCTTTATACTCGAGATCTTATTCAGAACCTCAGTATTTCGACGATTATTATATGGGCGGAAGTTGTGATGAATCATTCAGTGTTCAGATCGAGTTCGAGAAATCTGAATATTTCAGTTATTACAGTGACTCTTGCATGATAGACGAGTCTAACGTATCAGATTGTATCAAATATTTATTCTCAGACTCGTCTAAATTCAGCGAATTAACTGCTGAAGAATTTAAGGAAAATCTGAAAAAATATTTAGATAGCTTATAGAAATCTGTTTACATTTTGTCGAAAGTATGATATTATATATTTATCAAATACATAATATGCACTTTTATAGCTGCAATTGATCTATAGATATATTCTTTCGAACTCGGTCGTATTGCAGCTAAAACAAAATTTAATCAATGAAACAAAGGAGACATTAGAATGTCAAAAGAACACATTAACCAACATTTAATTATTTCAAAAATTGCTAAAGAACGTGAAGACTTAACTCGTCGTCAAGTTGCTGAAGTATATGAAAGCATCATTAATGAAATTGAAGCTGCTTTAGCTTCTGGTAAAGAAGTTGAATTAACTCGTTTCTTAAAATTCGAATTAATCGACCGTGATGCTAAAGTTAAACGTAACCCACAAAACGGTGAACCAGTAAACGTTCCAGCTAAAACAGTTGTACGTGTTAGAAACCGTAAACGTTTACACGAATTAACTACAGTACGTTAATTTAGTAGCTCTGCGATCCTTGGATCGCTCAGCTAAAACTACGCGAGAGGAAATTTTCTTTTTGTTGAAATAGTATGTAAATAACAACAATCATAATAATATTAATATCGATTTTTAGACAGATAATCTGTTCGGGTAAAGACATTGCCCTAAGAACACATTGTTCTTTCAAGCATAACTATCATGTGCGTGTCAAACAGCCTTTCGTAAATTTAGTGTTTTGGTAACAACTTGAAAAAGCTAACATTCTCGCGTAGTTTTAGCTGATGAAGAGTCAGCTTAATAATATTGGTTATTTTTACCTAGTACGATAATCTCATCGGACATAATACTGATAAAACATTATCTCCATTTTATAATATTAAACATGAACTATCAAACGATGAGATTATCGCTGTATTAAAAGCCTTGAATTATTCAATTATTTTATAAGTTTTCACAATAACATCATCAAGACACAGCGAAATCTGTGTCTTTTGTTACGATCTATTCTAGAACAAAGGAGTTACAAATGTATAAACTATCTCAAACTAAAGATGTCTTAATAATCTCTAACACTTATCAGACGTTCGAACTTAGAAAAGGTATCGTTCTCGTAGCTCAGATAGCCAGACTCTGTGCAGAGATCTTTCAAACTAAGAAATCTGTTGAAGTCAATCGATCGATTTTACTAGGTCTCATTTACGACGACTCTCTGCATGATGAAACCTCTATCACAATCGCTCATAGATACTTTTATAAAGGAGATGCAATGCAAAAGATTGCTGAGGAGCTCGGTCTTTCTTCTGCAAGATGCAAGTATCGTTTCGACAGACTCATTTTCTTTCTTCGCAAACACAGAGATCTTTTGCTAATGGAGAACGAGAGATATTCTGATTTGTTAGTGTCATACCTTGGTAAGCCAGCTCTGAGAACAAACTATGTAAAAGCAAATTCTCTGATGTCACTTCGACCTGAAAAGTTCATTGACACGATTATAGCATTGCTACCCGAGGAAAAATTATCATTCTGGACGACGTTGAAAGTAATTAGACTTGCTGCAACTCGCTACGAGATCGATCGAATCGCTATTTACGAATCTCCGAACCCTGCTTCTAAAGATAAAGTTCTGAATTTAGTGATTTTAGACGGATCTGTTCCGAAAGGTCTAGCATTCTTCGGTATGATCGATACGCTGGAAAAAATCACTGATAAGAAAGTCATTCTTCAAGCAGAACAGTATTTTAAATATGATCGAGATAAAAAGTTCTTTGAAGATAATATAAAACGAACAATGATTGAGATTGTTTAAAGTCTGTGTCTCTCGCTTTGAACAAAGATTGGTGTAACCAATGCTAAGACAAAGCAAGAGACACAGTAAAATATCTCATTTATCTGTCGATGGTTGAAATTCTTACATTTCTTAGTTACAGGTTACAACTTTTATATTTACAAATAGCACTCTGTATGTTATAATATAACTATACATAAGCTGAAAGGAATCTTATATATGCTAAAAGTATACGAGCTTATACCGAATGAGCTCATTCAGAAACTACTGAATTTCTCATTAGCAGTCTTAGTCGCGTCTACAATCGTAGCAGTTGTACTAATTCTGATTGAGTCGAGAACAAATCTACCGTGCGGCAAGCTGACAATCTTTCTATCGACATTGTCAATCTTGCTTCTGATCACGACAATCATTCTCAATTTTTTCGTCTTTCATTCGAAGCAATTATCTAAAGACGAGTACTCTCTGATCATCAGAGACGGTAAGTATTTGTCATTGAAAGATGCAAGTGAATCGAGAGTGATGAAGATAAAACCTGACTCTCTTGCAATCGAACGTCAAGCAGACGCGCTTGAAATAGTAGCTGAGAACGATGAATATTACTTATGTAAGGTCATCTTACATAATGCAATATCTATCGTAACAGTCTATAAAAATGAACATAACTTTATAATGAAAAAGAAAGAAGGATAAAACTATGGCAACAAATGCACACATCGGATATATCGAGAATAATGTAATCACATATACTTACTTACATTCTGACGGTTACCCAGAACATACAGGTAAAGTACTGTATGAAGAATATAGCGACCTAGAGAAAGTAAAAGAATTAGTAGCTCTAGGCTATCTATATTCGATAGACAATGGCGAAGTCGAAGCATTTCACAGAGATCTGGGTCATAACTTCGACGATGTAAAACCGAATGTAGTAAATTCGCTAGAAGATTTTATAGATTCCGAGTTCAATTATCTATTCGATGCTAAAACAAAGAAATGGACATTCTATACGAACTTAGGAATATTCGATCTCGAGACTGAGTATCTCGACGACTTTATGAAAAGCTAATCATCTCTACTAAAGAAAGGAAGACACGTACATGCAAATTCAATCAATAATTTATAACACAGAAACCACGATCTCGATCATAGCTACATTGACAGTTGCATCGTTAGTAATGATGCTGACCGGCGTAGTTTGTCTGCTTAATATAGTTCATGCAAGACATCGAAAATCTAAAAAGCTTACTGCAGATCTCTTCTTGCTAATCTGTGTGACCGTCGTAGTTCTAGCATCGTCATTTCTATTGGCTTTCAATGTAAATAGCAGAATACATTCACCTAAAGCATCATTAACATCGATCGAGAATTTCATCACAGCTGAAGGCGACAAAGTAACTATAAAATCTTGGTCTAAAGATAAAGATCTTAAGAAATTTAAGTACGACATCAATCTTTCTCGAGATTCAGATCAAGTCTTTCAACTAAAAGCAGATGAAACTTATGAAAGATATAGTTTAATCGACTCACGATCTAAAGAGTATCAGATCTCTAAAGAAGAGTATGAAATGTTGAAAGCTAAAAGACACAGTTAAAAGCTGTGTCTTTTTCTTTGTTCAAAGATCGGTGTAACCAATGCTAAGTCAAAGTCTTATGTACAGAGACACACTGTGTCTATCGGGTAGCTATCGAATATTTTAGCAAAACTGAGTTACGGGTTACAATCTTTTTTTTATTTACAAATAGCTCACGTCATGTTATAATATAACTATAGAACATTAAATATGCAAAAGGAGATTAAATGCTATGCTAACATTCAAAGATATTAAACTCAACCAAAAGAACTTATGCAAATATCTACGCTCTCATAAAGATGAGATCGAGATGACTCTGAGATCTAATCAATTCTCTAGACTTCGATCAATTGATGAAATTCTTAAGATCGACGACCGCGTCGTAGTTACTGGAACTGTACTTAACGACGACGGTAGCTTAAAACACGTCGATATTCTTTCAATCAATTGCAATTCGACTGACATCAGCTCTACTCGCGATTCTGAAGCATCGATTGTGCTAAGTGAATATATTATTCTCGACTTACGTGAATTATTTAATTATAAGATCATTGATGCTAAAAATTTAGTATACGTAGTATCTGATGACTCGTGGTTCGCCAGTTATTATTTATTCGGAGTATTCTCTAACTTCGAAACTGCTCGGATCGTAGCAAAGAATAATCAAGCTGACATTAGCGCGTTTTATATGAACAAAGAAACATCTGTTTACATCAGCGGTTACAAAGAGTAATATATCTCTATGAAAGGAGAAAAATCAATGGTATTAAATTCAACGATCTTAATGCGCGGTGATATCTGGCAAGACGAGAAAAACGTATTAGAGTTTAAATCTTCAACACTCGTCACGCTTGCGATAATCTTGTTAGCAATATCAATCTTTACAATAGTACTTCGGTTGACGATCGTCAAATCTCGAGATATTAACGGTTACGTAATAATGCTGAATCTTCTAGCAATCGGCTTTGCTTTATACTCATTTAATGCATGGCGTGATGCTAAGGGCATCGTGAACAAAGAAGTCATTCACCCAGTTTCATTAACTGAGATCAAAGATTTTATCGAAGTTAAAGATGATAAAATGATAATTGAGCCAGTCAATAGACTTCCTCATAATTCTAGGTACTTCTTAAGATCTGGAGCTAAAGATGAGAATCGAAGACCAATCTTCAAGATTGAAGAAGATCAGTTCTACGAGTCAATGTCTCTCGTGAGTCAGTATGGCGAAAAATTTGAACTCGGTGACGATGAGATCCAGATGATCAGATCGAAAAGAAGATAATCTATCTAAAAGACACAGTTAAAAGCTGTGTCTTTCTCTTTGTTCAAAGATTGGTGTAACCAATGTTAAGCCAAAGATCTATAGCTCAGCGATCGAACCTGGACACACTGTGTCTATCTCAAGATAGCTCGAGTTTTGTCAAAACTTAGTTACAAGTTACAATGTATGTAATTTTTTTTTTTTGATGATATAATAGAATTATAAATCTAATTAAAGGATGTGAAAAGAAATGACAGAAGTGAAATTTAATGCTGAGAATTGGTACGAGCATTACTCTCATCGACTAGATGAAGGACCGTTACGAAATCAAGCATCTGCAATCATCGAAGATCCTATTTATGAGATATTCGTCAGGGATGACGGAACGATTACAGTATTTACAAAAGCATATTTCGAGACTCGTACTACTGCTAGAATCAATAGCGAGGAACTTGACTTGCGTGTGAAATTTCTTAGATATTATAGCATACGTTACAACGTTGAGACAGCTCTAAACAATGAAGATGCTTCTCAAGCTGAAAGAAATCTTCAGGCTGCAATCAGATCAGGTGAAACAGAGTTCAAAGTTCCTACTACTGCGATAGCAAGTAAAGATACGACTGTCCAAGTGATCGGATCTTGGATCTATACGTCAGATGATGAAAATCTTGTAAATTCTGCAGAATTTTCTGAGTTACTTCAAGCCTCATTAAACGGAGGCGCAGCAGATCTTGGTGACTTTGAATTTCTTAAAGATTATTTCCCAACAGTGATACCGAAAGACGAAAGAATCGAATTCATCTGTAAGATTCCGGAAGAATCGACGACTTCTGAGGATCAGCTAGCTGAGCAAGAATTTCAGGTTGAAGATTGGATGAATTACTATAATGCTGAGTTAGACGAAGCTGACTTAAACGACTCGATTGATAGCTACTACGAAGGTCATCCGACCGCCGTGATCGACGTGTCAGGTGACACGATTACTACTGAAGTAGAGTCAAGTTTAGCTCTTTACATGAGCATGTTCTTCGAAGATGCTGAGACCGGTGAAGAAATCGAAACAGACGCGTATGTCGTAGCAGACTTCACATACACAGTCGTTTACAAGGTCGACAATGATCTTGATGATTATATCGAAGACATCGAAGAATCTCTAAATGAGGCTATCAAATCTGGTTCATCTACATTCGCGATCACTGTGCCAACTGAAGTCGTCGAAGTCAGAGACGTCGATGTCACATACGTAGAGCAATGCCAATTCGATGATGACGAATTAGCCGAAAGAATCGCTGGCGGAGAATCTGCGATCATTAGAGAGATCAAATCAAACATAGAGCAAGATCTTAGCGAA
>FLSB01071757.1_pt1 | contig 10978 bp, 7 predicted proteins | sample 1550551 | NCBI WGS metagenome assembly FLSB01 (sample SAMEA4031774, study PRJEB14383) | metagenome | biome: human; feature: oral; material: saliva | place: Philippines | collected 2014 | reverse complement strand
CTTATCGTGTTTCTTTCCCACAGAGTAAGGGTACTGCACAGCGTTCGCACACCTTTCAACTCATCCCAAGGCTTGTGAACGATAGTATAACACGGATGGAATGTGTGGTAGATTCTATTGCTCTTACCATTGACGAGTTCTTTAAGGAAAACAAGGAATATAAAGACTTTGCTAGTTACTTCGTCTATGAGTTGCGTAATAACCATTTTATGATTGAGACAGATCAGTCGTCTCACTTTGTTGTGCCTATGCTGAAGGATTTACCAGCGTTATCCCATGCGTTGGAGACCTATCTTACAACGCATAGTGCAGTGGTCAAAGTGATGGGATTGTCTGGGCATAATGACTTGAAGCAGGTGGCTGAAAGGCTGGCAGAAGCCTGGGATGGGTTCTTTGAACAAGGGTATATAGAAAGCATACTACCGGAATTGAACGTGATGACACAGCTCGATAATCGCTTTTCTAATCAGCAGACACAAGGCACATGTTACCTTTATTTGGAGGATAAAATAGCAGAATATACAATCACGAAGATGGATGATGGACTGGTGATTACGCTTACTGTCAAGGCAGATAAGAATGGTGGGGCTGGGAGGTACACCTATTCTATCGACCAGCGTGGACTAATACGACAATTGAGGTATGAGGCGATTGCTAATGCGAAGGAACCTCGTAATGCCGTGAGCCCAACCTTCCGTGTTCCTTCGAGCTATCTTATAGAACGCATAAGATAGTCGGCTGTGGTGATAGCAGCGTATGACTTTAGAACAAATAACCAAATGATAAACCTTATAAAACGAATTATCCTTATTTTTGTCGCACATAACTACTTCAGAACAATTTATGAAACGTTTCTTCTTATCATTATTATCGATTGTTGCAGTCTTTCAATGCGCTATTGCACAGAGTGATAAGCCTACAACGCTGTCAGTCTACCCAGCCTCTCAGAATGTGGCAAGCCTTATTCGACCAATCAACAAAAAGTTATTGCCTTATCAGAAGCATATTACATCGAAATCGCTTATCGACTTATTGGACTTTATCAGCACAGAGATTGACAAAGCGAGCCCTTCTTCCCCTACTGATGATGCCTTGTTCTATGTTTCTGAACAGAATAGAAGTATGGTACAGAGTCTTTTAAATCTTGCCAAAGAGAAAGAATTGTATGACACTTCTCACTATCAACTCTTGTTATCGAGGTCATCTTCGGATAAGGATTTGTATGACTTACACGTCATAGACTTAAAAAGTCCTGTGGCTATCCCAACATTGTCAATCACGAATGCGCGTTGCGGCAAGAGCTCTGATGGCTATCCCGTATTCCAACTAAGCCTTACACGTGATGCCGCAATAGCGTTTACGAAGTTGACTTATCAAGAAGTAGACAATAATATTGTGGTTCTTCTGGATGGAAAGTTCCTCGACACGATGTTTGTTGATAGTGGGGTTTCCACTACAGAGATAGAAATTCCGAATGAGATGGGTGCGGTTAAAGCGGAAGAGGTTGTGCGACGCCTGAAGTCAACGGCTGTAAAGGAGGCTCCACTCAAACCACTTTATCGTCCGCAATACGTGATAGGTGAAACCCTGACCTATCGTTTCACTGCTCGAAAAGAGGAAGGTAAGCAGACGGAATCCCACATCTTCCGTTTTATACCAAGACTTGCAAACGACAAGATGACACGCATAGAATGTATTGAAGATACCCTCCACGCTGCAAATGAAAAGGAGATGCGTGAATATGAAGAAGTATTTCAGAAGATAATAGATTATACTTGTGACAGGTTACGCAAGAGTCACATTATGATAGAGACTGACCTGACAACACACACGGCAGTATCGACATTGATTAACTCCAAGACGTTCCTTAAAGAGATAGAGGAATATCTGATAGAGAATGCAGCTATGTTTGGTGCGAGCAAAGAGGAAATGCAAGGAGCAGCCAAGCAGATGGCTGAGGAACTATTGAAGGAGGTGAGTGCAGACTTTACGGGTGATAATATGGCACGTCGGTTACCCGAATTAGAGGTGATGATGGTAATGGATTACTTCTTCTCTGAGGGGCAGACACAAGGCACGTGTTACTTCCCTTGTGCGAAGAACTTAGTCGATTATACAATCGCACAGGCTAACGAGGGACTTGTTATCACGCTCAAGACAAAGGATAAGGACAGTGATACGGAGGAAAGATATATCTACCATATAGATAAGCAAGGACTCATACAGCGGTTAGAATATCAATGGATTGTCAAACAGGAAGCAGCAGAGAAGGACAAAGGAATGTCAGATGTTGAAGCTTATGGCTATCTCATAGAGCGCACGAACTAATCGGATGGAATGAATGAACGACGAATTAGAATGTAAATTATCAAACATATAGACTTTATGAAACGTATAAGCCTACTCTTATTAATGCTTATTAGCTGTCTGCAAATGTCCATGGCACAAGCATTGAAGCCCGTGCAAATATCATTTTATCCAGTAGTACATGACCCGCACGAACTACTGAAGTCGATTAGTGATAAGCTCTTGCCTTATCAGAAGAATATTACTAAACGCCCATTAGTGAAGTATTTCGGACGCTTTAATGACGAGATATATGGGAATCAAAATGCAGCGGAAGCTGACTCAACAGCGGCTTTCAAGAAGCGTTTCGGCACCTTACCCGATACTGACGGGTATGTTGCAGCAGCGGCGGCAGAAGCAGCTGATAATGGAGAAGATGTTGCTTTCCACATGAATTCGTATGTACAGGTGAATCCACAGGATGAGAAGATTGTGATGAGGTTGCTAAATCTGGCACGTGAGAAGCAACTCTATGACACTTCACGTTACATCTTTGGCTTTGGTATAAACGAACTGATGGATGATTGGCTAATCCTTTGTGCCTTAGATAAGCAATCGCCTTATGCCATACCTACGGCCTCATTCACAGCTATGCGTAAAGATGAAATATCTGATGGGAGCGTTACTGGTACACTAAGGCTCACTCGTCAGGATGCAAAACGATTGGTCAAACTCTATAATAATCCGCAGAAGGATGATGTGTACATGGCGATTGATAATAAGTTACAATGGCCAATTGATAAAAAGAATGTGCCAGTCAACAGAAGAGTCTCATTCTTTCAAGAGATAAAGAATGTGGCAGAGGGGCAACTATTTATGAAGCGTTTACAGGCGTCAGTTGTGAAAGAACCCACTTACAAGCCCTTACTTCCATCGCAATATACTGTGGGGGATACGCTCACTTATCGTATAAAAGTGGATTGTGAAATGAAATGGATAACGGGAACACATACCTTTAAACTTGTCCCGCTGGTGGTTAATAATGATCTTTGTCGCCTAGAATGCATAGTAGAGGGGCTAGATGTAAAGCTGCCTGATTGGCAAACAGGTGCATACGACAAGGAACTAAATAAACTTGAAGCTAAGACGTTGCAACAGATGCTCAAGCAGCATTTTATCATCGAAGCAAATAATCTGACGGGAGAGACCAACGTTGAGGTGAAGGATCAGAAGATGTTCGATCAGTGGTATAAGAACCTCAAACGATGGTGTCAAGAGGACTGGAAAAGGAATAGAAAGTTCTCTAGAGTAACTGATGAGACGATGAGGACGACAGAAGGTGAGAATATCTTATATCACCTGGATAACTTCATAAAAGATGGATCATTTATACAATATATGCCCGAGCTAACGGCAATGATTGGACTAGAGATGCACTTTGATGAAGGTGAGACCACTGGCAGAGAGTACTTCGACCTACTTGGTGACTATGGAACTTATAACATATCAAAGGATAAGCAAGGGCTTGTCGTATCGCTTAAAGGCGACCCCGAAGTAAAAGATGGTGATTTTGTGGATAAATCAGACCCAGCCATACAGGATATGAAAACTAGGATCGATTCTTACGAATATCGCTTTGATACGAAAGGAAAACTACTGCAAGTAAAGGGTGATGTGCGGAGAAATCTATATTATAAGAGCTTTGTAATAGACCGAGTGATGTAATCCATAAAAGTAAACGCCGATACTCTCAACGAGCATCGGCGTTATCAGTATGTTTAACCAAAAATCTTTTTATGTGAAAGGGAATCTCACGACTACCTTTGCTATCACTGATCAATCGTTAAACGTTTTACCTAAAATAAAATAACTAAAAACCTAAATCTATTACTACTAACCTAAACAATCTATTAACCTTTTGACAATGCAAAGGTAGGATGATTCTCACTTCCTTGCAACATTTTACTTATGTTTTATCAAGATAATGCCCCTTTCTTGACGCAAATCAACCTTCTGTGTCCGTAAACAACTAATATTTTGTTACTTTCCTTGTGTGTTTATGCCTTTTCTTGTAACTTTGCTGAAAAGGAAATAAGCGAATGAAAGTTCTGATAGTAAATACCAGTGAGAAGACAGGTGGTGCTGCTTTAGCTGCCAACCGACTTAAGGACGCTCTGAATAACAATGGCGTAAAAGCAAAGATGTTAGTACGTGATAAACTGACAGATGATATTACTGTTGTTGGTTTATCACATACTTTACGCAATCAATTACACTTTCTTTGGGAAAGATGGACCATATTTTGGCATCTACACTTCAGTCGTAAGCACCTATTTGAGATAGATATTGCTAATTCTGGAGTTGATATCACAAAGTTACCAGAGTTTAAAGAGGCTGACATTATACACCTCTCTTGGATCAATCAAGGAATGCTTTCGCTGAAAGGAATCCGCAAGATCCTTGATAGTGGAAAGCCTGTTGTTTGGACAATGCATGATATTTGGCCTGCAACAGGTATCTGTCATATCACACTAAACTGTCTGCGTTATCAGTCTTATTGCGGTAATTGTCGCCTTCTACCCAATGGTGGTTCTGCAAACGACTTATCCAATAAGGTGCTTCAGCGTAAGAAGAAGATGCTTGAAGGGCGCAATATCATGTTTGTAACGTGTAGCAAATGGCTCGAAAAAGAGGCAAGCAAGAGTGCTATTCTTGCTGGGCAACAAGTATTTTCAATCCCCAATCCAATTGATACACATGTTTTCCATCCCAAAGATAATAAACAGGCTCGCATAAATGCAGGACTTCCTTTAGACAAGAAAATTATTCTTTTTGCATCACAACGCGTAACAAATGTAAACAAAGGAATATCTTATCTCATTGAAGCCTGCCATAAGTTAGCAAAGGATTATCCAGAGATAGTCAATAAAACAGCCATAGCCATACTAGGTGGTCATGCAGAGAACCTAAGAGAGGAATTCGACTTTGAAGTCTATGAGTTGGGATATATCAACGACACTCAGCGTATTGTAGATGTCTATAATGCTTCTGATGTTTTCGTTTTACCTTCTCTCTCAGAGAATCTACCTAACACCATTATGGAAGCAATGGCGTGTGGTGTACCCTGTGTAGGCTTTAAGGTGGGTGGTATTCCAGAAGAGATTGACCACAAGGTAAATGGTTATGTTGCAAAGTATCGTGATGCTACAGACCTCGCACAAGGACTTCATTGGATTCTAGAAGAAGCCGATTACCAAGACCTCTCCTCATCAGCAATAACAAAGGTACAGCGTAGTTATTCTCAACGTAGCGTCGCTTTGCAATACATTAATATATATAATGAGGCAATGGCCTTTAAGAATTATCGATTATGATTACGTTTTCTGTTGTCACAATAACCTATAACGCAGCTGCTGTCTTACGCCCTACTCTAGACAGTGTATTGATGCAGAACTATCCTCATGTGGAACATCTTATTATTGATGGAGCGTCAACTGATGAGACAATAAGTATTGCTAAGGCTTATCAAGAACAATCTGATAATGCAGAGAATGGGCATATTGTAAAAATCCAAAGCGAGCCTGACAAGGGACTCTATGATGCAATGAATAAGGGGTTACAACTAGCAACGGGAGACTATATTGTCTTTATGAATGCAGGTGACCGCTTTCCTGATGCTGAGACATTAAATAAGGTAATGTTAGCAGCTGTCGTGGGAGATGGTGAAGAGCATCCAGCTGTCCTCTTTGGAAATACAGATATAATTGATGACAAGGGTAATTTCTTGTATCACCGTCGCCTCAGTCCACCCGAACGGCTCACGTGGCGTTCTTTCCGTCAGGGCATGGTGGTATGCCATCAAGCCTTTTATGCACGTATGGATATTGCTCGCTCTCTTCCTTATGACATATCTTTCCGTTATTCAGCAGATGTTGACTGGTGTATAAGAGTTATGAAAGAGGGGGAACGGCGACACCTTCTTCTACGTAACATACATGCTGTCGTTGCTAATTATATGGAAGAAGGACAAACAACCATTCATCATAAGGATTCTCTCAAAGAGCGTTTTGATGTGATGAACCGCCATTACGGACTTCTTACTACAATCTTGCTCCACGCGTGGTTTGTTGTTCGTAAAGTATTTAAATAGCTTTTCTCCCCCTTTTAAAGGCCTTTAAAGCGTACTATTGTTTGTTAAGGACTATAATTTACAATGCTCATTTATCGTTTAATTAGTAAGTTATAAAACGAAAGACTATGGAACGAATGAAAACGAAACTTATAGTTGTTTTGTCGCTGATAAGTCTATCAGCAACAGCACAAACAGAGTATAGTGGAATTGCAGGCGCATCTCCACATTTGGTTAAAGCACGCCAGAAAGCAGAGGCAAGAGCACACACCGCAACTCCAACAAAGCATCTTACGCCTGCGCCTCAACCATCTTCTGCAACAAAGCCAACTACCAGCAAGAAGGTAGAAACTACTAGAGTTGAACGAAGAGACTCTGGCGAGACAGAGGTAAAAGATGGTTTGCGGACAATGTCACGTGGCATAGGTCGTGTTGTAAAACGCGAAGTGAAGACTATGGGCGAGGTAACCCGCAAGATAGGAGAAGGTGGTAAGAAGTTCTTTAAGAAGCTCGGTAAAGGCATATCCGACTCATTCAAGAAAGATAGTACTGACAATCGGTAAGTTCTTTCCGTGCTATTCCTTTCAATAAAAATCACACCCACTTTGGGTTACATAAAACCCTAATTTAGTTTTAAAATTAGCTGCTGTCACTTTTAGCACTTATAATATTATTCTATAATCAGTATGTTGTGTACACAAAAATGATGACAGGAATGACAGCAAATTACAAAAGCTATCCTAATAAAAAACACCTCGTTAGAATAAAATATCTAACGAGGTGTTTTTGTATTATCAATTAATTCGTTTACTTACTAATCTTGAGAATCCATCCTTTGTCCACCTTCGTGTATCGACCTAGACGATTCAAGCGACATAACTTATCAATCGTTACACCATACAACTCAGCAATAGACTCAATAGTCTCACCTTCTTTTACTGAGTGATAGATAATCTGACCAGTACTACTTGTAGCTTCTGTGCGTGGTGTGTGATTAGAGAAATCAGTATTGTAAGCCTTCTCTTGACGAGTAGAAGAACTCTGTCCACGCGTGCCTTGAATGTTTTCACGAGAATAACCAAGGCTTGAAGAAGTACCACGAGCAGCTGTTGCTTGTTCTGACTCTTGTGCTAGTGTACTCTTATGGAACACATAGTAGTCGCCAGTAACATCCTGATGAGCAAAGTCGAAGAATAAAGCTGGGTTCAAAGCTACGCCAGCAAGACGTGTTTCAAAATGCAAGTGAGAACCAGTAGAACGACCAGTATTACCACCTAAAGCAATCGGCTGACCAGCACGAACTGTCTGGTTAATTGAAACAAGCTGTTTTGATAAGTGTCCGTAGATAGTTTCAAGACCATTGTTATGGCGTATTACAACATATTTTCCATAACCATTTGCATCGTACTTAACAACACGAACCTTTCCAGAGAAGGCTGCGCGGATGGTATCACCGATGTAGACTTTAATGTCCATACCTAAGTGGCGACGTCCCCAACGGCGTCCGAAGTTACTCGTAATGACGCGACTAGGAGTTGGCATATGGAATCCGCGGAGGTCAATCTTGTATACATCAGGGAGGTTACCACCCCTATGTGCATAATTGTTATTCCAATCGTTGTAGAGTTCAGATGCTGGTTCTTCAACTTCCTCAGATTCACGTAAGCGACTAATAACCATTGTATCAAGTGCTTTAGCTCGTCTATCAATTGGTGCCTGACGTGCAAGCAAGTCTTGTGCGTTAGCTGTGTGGGCTGTTAGGGCGAATAGAGATGTAAGTGCGAAAGTCCTAACAATTCTTTTAAACATCATAATCAAGTTATTTTATTTCTGTACTATGAAGCCTAAAAAGGCCGGAACAAATTGTTAAGTTCCTATCTCTTGACATGTTGAAAACTTATAACAAAGAATCGAACTAAGTATCAAAAGACTTCGCAAAGATAAGGAAAAAATGACAAAAAGACAACAGGTTAACAGTTTTTATAGGCTGTTTAACAAACGACTTTTATATCTCTTGATTCGTAGATGATATATGTCAAGCCGTTTAGAAGTGCATATTGTGAGAGCTTTCGACAAATTAATTTTAAGAGATCGCAGCCCAGTTTATGTTAGTCTTTCTTAACGCTTTAAGTCTATCCCATAGTAATTTATATTCATTCTTTTGGCAGGTTGGATCACTGTCAATTATCTTTTGTGCTTCTTCACGTGCCATTTGAACAAGCTGACCATCACGTGCTATATCGGCAATCTTTAAGTCGAAGGCTATACCACTTTGCTGTGTACCTTCTAAATCACCTGGACCTCTTAGCTTCAAGTCGGCTTCTGCGATCTCAAAACCATCATTCGTATCACACATAATGTCAATTCGCTTACTCGTTTCCTTTGTGAGTTTGCGATTAGTAACAAGTATACAATAACTCTGTTCGGCACCTCGTCCGACACGTCCACGCAACTGATGGAGCTGAGAAAGCCCAAAACGCTGTGCATCAAGAATAATCATTACACTCGCATTCGGTACGTTCACACCCACTTCTATCACTGTTGTAGCAACAAGGATTTGCGTTTCTCCACTGACAAACATCTGCATTTCTGCCTCTTTCTCCTTGTCCTTCATCTTACCATGAATCTTACTTAACTTGAAGTCAGGGAATATCTCACACATAGCAGCGTATCCGTCCTCGAGGTTCTTGAGGTCAATTCGCTCACTCTCTTTGATGAGTGGATAGACAATATACACCTGTCTGCCAAGCTTTATCTGCTGTCTTATACCCTGATAGAGGCTCGTCATCTGGTCATCATACTTGTGTATCGTCTGTATGGGTTTGCGTCCTGGAGGCAACTCATCGATGATACTCACATCTAAGTCACCATATATCGTCATGGCAAGGGTACGTGGAATAGGAGTAGCTGTCATTACGAGGATGTGAGGAGGATTGTCACTCTTACTCCATAACTTTGCTCTTTGCTCCACACCAAAGCGATGCTGCTCATCAACAACAGCCATCCCGAGGTTTTGGAATTGCACCTTATCTTCTATGATAGCATGCGTTCCGACAACAATATGTACACTTCCATCCAAAAGCCCAGCAAGTACTTCCTTGCGTTTCTTGCCTTTCACAATGCCAGTCAGCAGTTCTATGCGTAAGTTCATACCCTTGAGAAACTCCTTGATAGTCTGTAGGTGTTGTTCAGCAAGTATCTCCGTCGGTGCCATCATACATGCTTGATAGCCGTTATCGATGGCTATGAGCATAGACATAAGGGCTACGAGCGTCTTACCCGAGCCTACATCGCCTTGCAAGAGACGATTCATTTGTTTGCCAGACATCATGTCTGCGCGTATTTCATGCATCACTCTCTTCTGTGCACCAGTAAGTTCAAAGGGTAAATTATGCGTGTAGAACCAGTTAAATTGTGCTCCAATACGATTGAAGATATAACCCCGATACTTGCGACGATGGTCACTTGCATAGCGAAGAATATTGAGTTGAACATAGAAGAGTTCCTCAAATTTAAGGCGTACACGTGCTCGCTGCGTATCATCTACCGACTTTGGATAATGAATCTTACGCATGGCTGCATCACGAGAGATGAGGTGTAAGGGACTAGTAATGAATGAGGGAAGGGTCTCGTCAAGCGGAGTTGTGAGCTTACTAAGCAGTGTTTTCGTTAGTTTCTCCATTGCTCTAGAGGTGATACCAGCCTTTTTCATCTTCTCAGTCGTTATATAGAAAGGTTGCATACCCATGTCATTGAGCTGCAACTGACTGGCATCGTCGATATCAGGATGGCTGAATTGAAAGCGTCCGTTATAGTAGCTTGGCTTCCCAAAGATGATGTATTCCTTATCTAATTGATAGTTTTGATAAATATACTTAGTACCATTGAACCACACAATATCGCATATCCCATGACCATCCGTAGCGTGCGCCACGATTCGTTTCCGACGCTTCCCGACTTCAAACTCCTCGTAGCTTAGTATCTTACACTTCACTTGTACGAAGGGCATATCAGCCGACAACTCAGAGAGAAGATATATCTTTGTGCGGTCAACATACTTGTAGGGGAAATACTCCAAGAGGTCACGATAACTCCAGATGCCAAGCTCTTTGCTTAGAATCTCTTTCCTTTTCGGACCTACACCTGGTAGATACATGATGTCTTGTGATAGTATATCCATGTGTTACAACAACTTTTGAGAATCTCAACACAGCCACCGAAAGCCTCCCCAAGACCCTCCAAAGGAGGGGATGTAGCCTAACGGAAGCTAACAAGAGAGGCTCTCTTTTGGAACCCCACCCAGCCTCCCCTAAGGGGAGGAGTGCCTCACGGAAATCAGTTTGAATCGTTATGTCCATTTAACAAGAGCCTTTCTTTGATTTAAAGAGGGCGTTTCTTCGATACAAGGAGAGGCTTTCTTCAATGCAAGGGAACGCCCTTCTCAAATTGTTCTGATTATAACTTATAATTATGAATCTTGTATTTTGAATTACACGTGGGCGTAAGCTTCTGTGGATTCTATTGTTCCGTAAGGAACTCTGTGTCGCCTTTAGGCTTCGTGCC
>FLSB01003142.1_pt1 | contig 10978 bp, 11 predicted proteins | sample 1550551 | NCBI WGS metagenome assembly FLSB01 (sample SAMEA4031774, study PRJEB14383) | metagenome | biome: human; feature: oral; material: saliva | place: Philippines | collected 2014 | reverse complement strand
ATATTATATTATTAAATTATATTAATTATTTTATATTATATTATTATTAAATTATAATTCTTATTCTTTATCTAATTCTTTATCTTATTCTTATTCTGTACTGAAGTTATGGCTGAAGTTATCACTGAAGTTATCACTGAAGTTTTTACTGAAGTTTGCCGTAACTGTCTGATTATCAAGCACATTATTACTGAAGTTTTTACTGAAGTTATGGCTGAAGTTGTTTAATAATTCAATATATTTATATATGTAATATTCTTTATTAAATTTACTTCTATATCATCAGAAACAATATAAAATAAATTTACTTCAAATTTTGATTATAAATTTAATATCAGTATAATTGCACTGTTGGGGGTTGAATGATAGTGTAGTTATTGTATTTTAGATTGAAATTTCAATCTTTTTTTATTTATAAATATATAGTATCTATTACTTCAATTTCATTTATAAATACTATTAATTTATTAAAATAAGGGATTTAATAAAAAATATTTTCAAAAAAAGTTCTTTGTAAATCATTGTAAATAAGGTAGTTACAGAAAACAATAAAAATAATTCAAAAGTTTTGCTTTACTTTTTAAGAAATTCAGATACTTATTAAATGAATAACAATTTCAAAATAAACTAAAATTAAAATTTCAAATATTATGAGAAATAAAAATAGTAAAAACCCAATGTCAGAGGAAACGAAAAAGAAAATTTCAATCTCGCAAAAAAAGCGATATAAGAACATGACAGAAGAGGAAAAATTGTCAAGGAATAAAAAAATTTCAGAATATCAACAGAAGGCAAGGGAATTAATTAATTTAATCAAGTTATCAGAAATGGAGGATTAATAAAAATAATATGGTAAAATTATAAAAAATAATGATAAATATCAATGACTATCTTTCAGATAATTGTATGCAGGATGTTACCTCCTCCAACGAAGCGTTGGCACTGCAATATATTTGGCGGAAGGCACGGGAGGAGGGAGGAATTAAAGAACAAGTACAAGTGCAGCAACTTCACATAGCACGTATATGCTTTTGCAAATCAGACAAAAAAGGTAATGTTGAACGATTTGTAAGTAAAATTAAAGACAACCTTATAGAACATGGTTATATTACTTCAACTTTCACAAGTTGGTACGAATTTCCAAATAAAAAAAAAATACGCACAACGACATGGACGTTATCGAAAAAATCAATTGAACTATTAAAAGAGGCACTTAAAAAATGTGGCTATAATACTGAAAAGAAACAAGCAAAAACAACAAAGAAAAAAGAAGTAAAAAAAGAAAATAATATCAATAATAATTGTACAGAAAATAATAATAATTTGACGCTATTTCAACAACGGCAAATTTTAGCACAAATGTTAAAAAATACATGAAAGAATTTGAATTTTACACCAAAGAAGAGATAGAGGAAATGAAGCAAAATTATCAACCATTTGAGGGGTACAAATGTGGGTTGGAAAACTTCGATAAATTATATAGAATTGACATTCAGACGCTTACAACTTTGGTTGCAGTACCATCAAACGGCAAGTCAACATTTGTAAATTATTATGCTTATCTTATGAATAAAAAACACGGTTGGAAAACGTTATTTTGGACTGCTGAAACACCAACAAATAAGCAATACCACTATATGACAGTACACTATAAAGGGGACACGCAAAAAACGGCTGAAAATGTGCTAATTACAAAGACAAAATTAGAGACGTGGGACGACATAAAGGACATGATAAGATATGCAGCAAAAACACATAAGGTTAAGTTAATTGTGTTAGATAATTTTACTTGTTTGAAGAGGTTTTTTAATGAAAATATAGATTTTTCGACTATTGATAAAAAGATAAGTGAATTAGTTGATTTAGCAAAGGAAGCGGAAACAGCAATATTATTGATAGCACACCCGAAAATGTTAACAAAAAATGACTATAAAATAGATGGTTATAGCGTGAAGGGAAGTACAGGATTTTACGACATGTCGGACTATATGTACACATTATCCGCTGACAAAAAAAATAAAATAACAACTATTGACGTACTGAAAATTAGAGACGATGACAAAGGAACAGAAGGGAAATGTTATCTTAAATTCAATCCTATTGACAAGTCATATTATGATATGTCAGAAAAGGAAATTAACGACATGGACGACGTACCATTTTAGATGAAAATAATAAAGGAAAAATAAAAAATTATGAACGTAAGTTATTTTGAGAAATTTCAAAAAAAAGGAGAAATTGACATTCTCAATGCCTTAAATTTAGGGAAAAATTACAAAAAACAAATTGACAAAATACGGTCAATAGATAGAAAAAATAACGAAAAATTATACAAGCAACTGAAGGTACAATTACCTTGTTTCACTGTAAGTTGCGTTTGTGGTAAATCAAGAAAATTAGAAGATGTGAAGCAGATAAATAACGTAATTGCTATTGACATTGACGAGCACGACAACCCTACATTATCAGTAGATGAAATTAAGAACATAGTAAATAGTATGCCGTTCGTTCGATATAGCGCATTATCCGTTGGCGGTAAAGGTGTATTCTGTCTTATACCTTTTAATAAGAAATTCGCAAATATTGATGATTTTGTAGGCGTATTTAATGCGCTTCAAGTTGATTTTTTTTCAAAAGGTATTGTAATTGATAAACAATGTAAGGATATAACCCGCTTGCGATTCATAAGTTATGACAAAAACGCCTATAATAATAGACAATGCGAAATATATAATAAATTAATACTATATCCATGCCCTACAATAGACGATGTACTGAGTTTACACAGTGCAATTAACCATGAACGGACATTTATACCACCCTCTTATAGGGACAAAGTAAGGATAAAAGAAGCATTCGACTATATACAGACAACGCATTTAATAGTTACCACAAATCATAATGAGACATTGAAACTATGTAACGTATTCTATTCTGCATTTGGGGATATAGGAAGGGACTGCATACACATATTGAGAATGCAAAGAAGCGGTTACGACCAAATGAAAGTTGATAATACATTTAACTATGTTGTAGAAAATACGCACACGCAATATAATTTAGGGTTTTTCTTTAAATTATATAATGAAGCAAAAGAAAATAATAGATATAATGAAAAAATAGACAATATAAAATGGATGAATTTAGCAATTTAAAATTATATAATAAGTTGAAAATCAACGATTTAAAAGAAAAAGCGTTGATTAATTTAAAGAAACAGTATAAAGATGAAATTGAAAAAACAAAAGAAGAATGTAAAAATAAAATCATTTCATTAAAATCTGAATTAAGAGAAAAAATAAAGAATATAAAAAAGATAAAAACAATATGATAAAAGAAGTTAGAAATGTAGGTAATTCATTGATTTGCAGACAAAATAAGATAGGCGGTTATGCTGCAAGATTCAATGAATATTCTGAAATAATGACAACAAAAAATGGTGAAAAATTCAAGGAAATAATATTGCCAACAGCAATAACAAATGAAACAATTAAAAATTCTGACATATTTTGTCTTTTAAATCATAACAAAGATAAGGTATTGGCACGTTGCAAATTTAGTAAAGGTAATTTAAAATTAACAATAAATAATTACGGACTATTCTATGAATTTGAAGCATTTGACGATGACATAAGTAAACACACATACGAATTAATTAAAAATAAAGTAATAGATTCATCTTCTTTTGCTTTCTCAATAAATCCAAACAACAAAGAGGCGCAAAGTTGGAGCAAAGAAAATGGTATCTACATTAGGACAATTAAGAAAATTGACAAATTATATGATGTATCACCCGTCTATAATGCAGCGTATGCAACATCAACTTGTAGCATACGTTCCATTAAAGAATTAATGCAAAATCAATGCAATGATATTCAAATAAAATTACAAAAAATACTTGATAGAGCAAAAAAATTAAGCGAAAAATAAAAATACAAAATATTAAAATTATGATACAATTTCTATTCATTCTTTACACCTTATTGCTTGCAATTCTATTGTTTGCAACTTATATCAAATTTTCAACATATATTGACAACATAGAGAAATTAAATAAATTCATAGAATCTAACAAAGGATATATGGAAATAAGAGGGTTATATAACTATAATAACAAAGAAAAATAATAAAGAAAAAAATATACAATAATGAAAACATTAATTTTTATAAATGAGGAAAAATTCAATTATGAATTAAATCAATTAAAAAAATCAGTACAAAGCATTAATGACAATTTCGCAAATTTAAATTCAATGGGTAATTTGACTGTTGACGAAGTGGCAAAATTAATTATAAAAAATAATAGCGACTTATCAAGTGAAATAATGGACGCTGCACGTGTGAAAGTACGACATAATTTAGGCATTGACGAAAGTGATAATATTACCTATGAGGCGCAACAAATGATAGATAGGGACGCATATAAGTTGGCTTTCGGAAAGTTAGAAGCAATAAAGAAAATTGTCAAAAATAAAGATGTTGATAAAAACTTATATACCACGCCTTATATTTCTGTATCAGATACAGCCGTTACAGTAGATGAGAATGCAATTAAAGAGTACTTCACTATATATGCGACAAATGAGAATCAAACAAAGGCACTTGATTTATATAATAACATATTGAAAGAGTGCAAAGAGTTGGTAACATTAGGAATCGAAGACCCACTTCAATATATTACTGAATATCAATTATATAACTCTAATAAAGAGACAATAATAACTAAATTAAACCAACAATAAAATTATGAAAAAATTATATAAGTTCCACGAACAATACTACAATAATACAGTAGAAGGAGTTGAGCAATTTATTAAAATAATAAATCCATTGTGGAAGGGTTTAAATTCATATAAACCACTGACAATCAAAGATTTAAACGAAATAATAAGCAGCAAAGCACAATATATTGAGAAATTAGAAAATGAGTGCTATTTGAAAATTTTGAAAGATAATGGATTTGAGCAATATCCAAAGGAGAAACGACCAAAATTTGAAAGCGACATTATACAGTATGAATATAGCAAGAGAATAGGACGATTTTTTGCAACTTTAAATAAAATACCATTTCAATTTTGCCCTGTACATGAAATTGAGGAAAATTGGATTAAAATTAGTGATAACGGTCTGACAATCAATAAAGAAGCGATAAAGGAAAGCGCAAAAACTTACATAACAAATAAGAAGCAAGAGGAGGCATTGCAATTAATGGAGGATTTGTCAAATTTGATGAAAAAATTAGACAATGAATATAATATATATCAACCCTTCTATTACTTATCGTGGAACGATAAATATAATTTTGATGAAGAGAGTAAATTGCACATTATCAATAAGTTAGCGGATTAATTAACTTTTTATTCATACTATAAATTAATCTTTATTTTAAAAGTGGGTAACATTAAGTTATCCACTTTTTTTTATACAAATTCCATGCAAATTAATACACTACCAACAGTAATACACTGACTTTAGATAACATCAACAACCAACAATATAAGAAACAACAGTAACAGCACAATTAATGCTCCATACATTCCATTAACTGATAATCAATATATTATAGATAATACATTGCAGGCAATAGATGTAACATACAATATAGGTAACTACTGACATATACAGATAACAACAGATACGGTAATATAAAGCATGGTAGAATAATATAATACCTATTATATTTTACTCATAACACTTTGATTTTAAATTAATTAGAACAACATAATAAGATAATAGATAACATTACACATAATATATAATTAAGGTGTGGATTGATATTAAATATTAAAATGTCATATCTATTGTAACCATTTGAATTATGATATATTAGATAATCAATATAACATACATTGCATATTACTGTAATTATATCTACTGACAATTAATAGATAATATATTATCAACAGTACATTAATATGCTGCAAATATAGGTATTGTTATTATACATATTAAATTTAATTCAATATTTTATAACTCGCTGAAATACAATTAATTATAAAGATAAAATGAAATTAATATAACATATCAATAACAGTAATACACAATATACCAACTGACTACCAACCATTAAGGCATGGAACATATAATAATACATTGATTATCAATTATTTATAAAGATAATTTATTATCAATATAATACACATTATCTATATTATTTTATTATTCATTTATTTTCGATTTAACGCCTTATATTGTGCAAATAGTATAATATATCAACAATACCATTAGAAGCGATTAGACGCAAAATAAACGGCATTAGAAGCAATTTGTAATATATAACATCAACAGAAATTTAATTATAATATCATAATATATTTGGTAGATAATAAGATATTTATTATTAGATAGGATATTGAATTAATTGTTATTATTGCTATCTTTTATACAATAAAATTTTCTTATATCATATTAATAATATATATTTTCAAGAGATAGGGGGGTATGTAACTTATTGATTATCAATGTGTTAAACCCCACTCTAACCTCTTTTTACACACATATTAGTTTCCAAAGTTCCACAAAATATATTATTTCTTTAAACCCCTGTAAATCAAGGTGTTACAGCGTTAATATAAATATAAACGAAATATCAAAATTGAAATTTTATATTTATATATGTACTTGATAATCAGATAGTTACAGATACTAATATAATATTTATATATATACCTTGATTTTTTGAAATAAAATGATATTTATTATAAGTAAGGTTGTTATTTGGATGTCATAATTTTTTTTAATTTTCCAAAAAAATTGTCCCTTCATTGCTGCAATGTAATGGAGGGAATTTTCGTTATATATTATAATGTGTATTGATATGATATTGCAGACATTACAGCAATATACATTCAATAATGGCAATACACCATACAGCAGCAATACACACTCCATACAGACAATATACCCTCCATATAGATATATAAGGTACATTATATGGACGCTACAATTACCATACAGCATATACCCTCCCTACAATAGGCATGGTTGAAATATATATAATACAATACCACGCCTTCTATATGCTCCATAATCAATATATGTTATCTACTGACAATATACCCTCCATACTATCTATTTTACCTATTTTATTAATAAATCTAAATTAATTTGTTCCATCAAAATACCCTTTTTATCTTTATAATAACGTACTTTAGAACGGCAAAAAATAAGCAAATTGTAAACCGTTGAAAATCAGCGTCTTACAGAAACCTGTACGAAGAGAGGCTCTTCTCACATAGTTTTTTACAATTTGCGTAACTCACTGTAATTGTGTTTGTTATAACGTTTTTTGCTGTTTTGAATGTACCAAAAAGTAACAAATAAGAACGGCAAAAAATAACCAATCAAGCAAGCAAATTATGAAACAATTAACGTTAATTAGTGTAAATTTCAATCTGAGGGACGCAAAGGCAAAAAAGGAAACTCCATTGTATGTGGTAATTTACTATTATAGCGAAGATGGACAAAAAAAACAACTTAAAATAGCCACAAATAGGAAGGTATTGCCACTACTTTGGGATTCAAAGAAACAACAACCTATTATATATTGTCCATCTATTGAATTAACGGACGAGCAAAGAGAAAAACAAGCAAATTTGCTGCAATATATTACCTATATCAAATGTACACTTATAGGCGGTTATACGTATGATATGGACAATTTACGCTATATTATATATAATAAGGTGGCAAAAAATAATTCAGAAAAAAAAGCAAATTCTTTTGGTGGTTTAATTTTTAATTCATATATTCCAAATGTCAATAAGAAAAAGAATATATATAACAATAACTTAAATATGGAGAAAAATTTAAATCAAAGTGAAACTAAATCAAATGAATTAGCAACAACAATGATTGACAATGCGTTTAATTCATTTTGTCGCAAAAGGGGGCAAAAAGAGAGTACAAAAATTGATTATATTAAACACCTTAAAGTATGGAAAAATTGGATAAATGAAACAAACCAACCAAATAACGTTGAAATGTTTACACGTGCGAAATTTTACGCTTACAAAGAATATTTGCAGACAAGCGGAAAGAGTAACGACAACATCAATAGGAAATGTCAACTACTTGCTGCATTAATTCGTGAAATATCAGAAACTGAACAAGGTATTACAAATGGTATTACCCCCGTTAATTTCACGGAAACAAAAACGGTGAAAGAAAAAAAAGACGCATTAAGAGATGAAGAAGTAGAAGCGTTGAAAAATGTTGAAATTTCAAATAAAAATGAAGCATTTTGCCACGATGTATTTATGTTGCAACTTGCAACAGGTCAACGTATTAGCGACATTTATACGTTAATTACGGGTGATTATTCAACAGATGTTGAATATATCAATTTGCCAACAAAGAAATGCAGCAAAATAGCGCAAATTGAGGTAACTGATGACGTGAAATATTACCTAAATAAGGTAAGAGAATATAACATTCCAACAGAAAAATGTTTGGAGCAAAAATTGAATAAGACAATAAAAATATTAGCGAAAAAAGCAAATTTAAATCGTGTGTTTGAAGGTAAAATATTATGCGATAACATCACTTCACATTATGCACGTCATACCTTTATAACTCGCAAATTAATAGAGGGTTATAATGCCTATGAAGTTGCGCAAATGGTAGGTAATTCAGCCAAAGAAATTCAAAAAACCTACTCACATTTGACAAATGAAAATATTGTAAATAATTTAAAGAAAAAACGTGAAATGTTGAAGCAAGAAAGAATGAAAGATGTTGAAAATCAACAAGTTATGAACAAAAAGAAAAAGAAAAAGGCAATACAACAAGCGGTAATGTGCTATGTCATGCCACTGTTATTTGTGATGTCCCTAACTTGCAATTTAATGAGTATTTAAATGATTAATGGAATAAGGTATATTTGCTTTATTTCATTTTTATTATAATCTAATACCATGCCTTAATTAATCGTATGATACGTTGTTGCACCATTATATATTGGTGGCTTTTGCTTGAAAGCAGCCACCAAATATAATGGTTGGTGGTGGTGGTTTTTTGTTTTTGCTTGATTATTGCGTTATTATTGGTGTGGTTTTTTTTTATAGAATATATGAAAGTAGACCACTAAACGAAATGTTTACACCCCTTATTATTTTACCCCTATTTTGTAAAGTAGACCTATCACCCTATATAAGTAAACCTATCATCTAAAAGGTGATAGACCCTATCATCCAAAAGGTGATAGCAATATAATAATATTACTAAAGTAATATAGAAAATTAATAGAGAGAGTAAAAAGCAAAGCCATATACCTTTGTTTTTTCTCTCATCATTTATTTCGATTTAGCACTAATGTGCAATCTCAATAAATGAGGTGTGGTTTTTATATTTTCTATAAAAAAAAGAACCATACCAATAGGGAATGGAACTACCAACAACAATACCACCAATGGGGCAAACACCAAAGAAAAGAAAAGTTCCGCTAAAAGAAAGAAAGGTGCAAATTGCCGTGTTGTCAAAGCAAAGGCAAATGCAGCACCGACCATTAATGAAAATACCCCAAAGAAGAAACACCCCAAATAAAGCCCTATAAGACGTTATTTTTCTTTGCTTGATAACTTATATCATTTTTTAATTAAAACCTGTCAGAACGCACGCAAATGCCCTTAAATCGAATGTTGCGTATAATGTACGCATACGCACGTATGAATATCAAATTATAATATAGGTAATTTTGTAATATAATTTATTTTCTATATATTATTAATATTATCCATATTTTAATTAATTGAAATTCAACAAGTTATACATAATTCAAGTGGTAGAAATTTACCACTAATTTATATATTATTTTATCAATTAGAAATTTATTAATATATTATCAAAATGCACCATTTGGAATAAGGTGCATTTATAACATATTCTATTGAATATCATCAATTTATGTTGCTATTGTGTTATGTTGATTGATATTTGCGTTATCTCAAATTCTCTCTGTGTTTTTTGTCATTTGCAGCCATTATAAGGCACTATCTATTGTCTGTATAGGTATTTGTGTGCAAATTCAGTTATAAGTCGGTACAGTGCAAATATACGGTATCAGTGTTGACGTTGCATTGATTGTTGATTTGTTATTATTTGACGTTGAGGGGTAATTTTTCACTGTTTTTCCCTCAAATTTCTGTATATCATTTTGATATATACCCTATTTATCTGTATATCATTTTTGATATATGTCTGTATATCATTTTTGATATAATATATATAAGATATATATACTATGTATATATATCGTAATATAAGAATTTGACAAAGTGAAGGCATACACCTTCATTTCTCAAATCAAGTCGCAACGTTGTTGCTCGGGCATGGATTTATTATTTTTATTATATATTATACCACGCCAAATGAGAAACGAACTGAACGAATAACACAAATCAACGAACAACACCCCTTACAGTGGGAGAGAAAAAAGAAAAAATTGCGTCAAAAAGAAAAGAGAGAATAACACACAACACATTTAATTGCGATTTAAGGCGTTAAAATGTGTTGAGTGGAACAGTTCCCACAAATGCAATTACAGACGCTTACAGATGAAATAAACAGCATTAGGGACAACGCAACAAAGATACACCATTAAAAAACATTGAATTAATTAATAAAACCACGCCTGCAATAGAGGGAATAAGCAAACAACGACAAACAACAGTCAACACAATGTAAGGTGCAAAGTTGCTGCAATCAATGCAAGCAATGAAGCACCGTCAATATAGGGTATATCAGTCAAAAATGAGATAACGCATTTAATTGCGATTTAAGGCGTTAAAATGTGTTGAGTGGAACAGTTGCCCACAAATGCAATTACAAACCGTTAGAAGACAAATAAACCGCATTAGGAGCAATCTTACAATAGAATTTACAATTATAATTTAATTTAATCTATATTTTCTTTTAAATTTACAATAATATTCTATTAAATTTATTATTATATTTTATATTATTTAAATTTTATTATTAT
>FLSB01003879.1_pt1 | contig 11043 bp, 7 predicted proteins | sample 1550551 | NCBI WGS metagenome assembly FLSB01 (sample SAMEA4031774, study PRJEB14383) | metagenome | biome: human; feature: oral; material: saliva | place: Philippines | collected 2014 | reverse complement strand
GCGCCTGGTGCGCCTGGGCTGCGTCAACGACTTGACCGCCGACTCGGGCGGGGAGGAGCGCGCCGCCGACCTCCTCGAGGACTTCTTCGCGGGCCTGCCCGTCTCGATCGAGCGGATCACCCCGCACCCGGGGCGCACCTCGCTCGTGGTCACGGTCGAGGGCGCGGATCCGCGCAGCCCCGGCACGCCGCTGACCCTCCTCGGGCATACGGACGTCGTGCCCGTCGATGAGGCCAAGTGGACGCGCGATCCTTTCGGCGCGCAGATCCAGGACGACGTCATGTGGGGGCGCGGCACCGTCGACATGCTCCACCTGACCGCAGCGATGGCTGTCGTGACCCGCGAGGTCGCCCGTCGCGCTCAGGACGGCAATCCTCCTGCACGTTCCCTGGTGTTCGTGGCCGCAGCCGACGAGGAGGCGCGAGGAGGACTCGGCGTGCCGTGGATCGGCGACAACAAGCCGGATGCCTTCCCGTGGGACGCGGCCCTGTCCGAAATGGGAGGGGCACACATTCGCGGGCGCCGCGGAGGCGACAGCGTCGTCGTGGTCGTCGGAGAAAAGGGCGCAGCCCAGCGCCGCCTGCACATCCGGGGCGATGCCGGCCACGGCTCGGTTCCTCTAGGCCGTACGAGCGCCGTCGAGCGACTCGCCCAGGTGAGCGCGGCGCTGTCCGCCGCCCGCTGGCCCACCGCCACGGACGAGGTGTGGGCGGGCTTCGTGCGCGCCTTCGAGTTCGATGCAACGACCGAAACAAGTCTCATCAACGGTACCTACGAGGGCGACTACTCCGAGTTCGGGGACCTGGCGGCCTTTGCGCACGCCATCTCCCATGTGACCGTCGCCCAGACGGTCGCTCACTCGGGCGGGCCCATTAACGTCATGCCCTCCCACGCCACCCTCGAACTCGACATCCGCACGCTGCCCGGCGTCAATGACGATGACGTGGATGCCGCCATCGCGGCGGCCCTCGGCGACCTCGCCGAGCACGTGACCATCGAGCGCCTCCTGTGCGAGGCCGCCACGGCCTCGTCAATCGATACCGACCTGTACCGAGCGATCGAAGCGGCGCTGACGCAGCGCTACCCGGGCGCGCGCGTCGTCCCCGTCCTCTTCCCCGGCGGATCCGACCTGCGCGTCGCCCGCAGGCTGGGCGGGATCGGCTATGGCTTCGGGGCCGTGGACAGCGGGGCAAGCCTGGGGCAGGTGTACTCCCAACTGCACGCGCACGACGAACACATCGCCCTGGCGGACGTGCGCGCGACCGCCGAGGTGCTCGACGAGGTCGTCTCCACCTATCTGACACATGTGTGACACATAATCAACCGGTGTTACAAATGACCGCCTGACGAGGATCCTTCCCGCCCCGTTTCTCCTGTGCATACCGTAGATGTCGGCACTACCGCCAACACCTAACACAAGGAGACACCGATGCACATCGCACGCATCCCACGAACAGCAGCCACCCTCGCCTCCGTCGCTGCCATGATGTGTGCGACCCTCGCGGCCTGTGCTCCATCTGGCGGCGGCGCGGCCCAGTCGGCATCCCGTGAGGGAACCATCGCGGTGGGGCTGCCGGGCTCCCTATCCACGCTGGACACCGCCCACGAAACCGGCATCATCAACTACTACGTCGCGCAGGTCGTCTCCGAAGGCCTCCTGGCTGTGGACAAGGACGGTCAGCTGATCCCCGCGATTGCGTCCGCCTATCACACCGATGATGCCCAGACGTGGGTCTTCGACATCCGACCCGATGCCCTGTTCCAGGACGGGAACCCCGTCACCATCGACGACGTCCTCTTTTCCATCGACATCGCCAAGGACCCCGACAAGTCCCCGTCCTCCGCGGTCTACTGGCCCGCGGGCGTCCAGGCCGAGCAAAGCGGCGACAACCAGATCACGATCACCCTGCCCGCACCCGCCGTCAACTTCGGGTGGACGGTCACCGCGAACGGCGGACTGTGGATCACCGAAAAGTCCTTCTACGAGGCCGCCGCCTCCTACGGGTCCTCGGCCGACCTCATCATGGGCACAGGACCCTACAAGGCCGTGTCCTTCCAGCCCGACTCCAAGGCAGTCTTCGAAAAGAGCGGCACCTGGTGGGGCGGCGACACGCCCGCTCAGACCATCGAGTTCGACTTCTTCTCCGACGAGAACGCGCGCTTCCTCGCGCAAAAGAACGGAACGATCGACATCGCCACCCAGCTGCCCATCGACCAGGTGTCGCAGTTCCAAGGGATTAATGGAGTGAGCGTCCTGACCGAATCCGACCGCTCCTACGTGGGCCTCACCTTCGACCAGAACATCGAGCCCTTCGACGACATCCACGTGCGCAAGGCCATCGCCCACGCGCTCGACCGCTCCACCATCGTCTCCTCGATCCTCAAGGGGCAAGCGACGGTCGCGACGGGCATTGAACCGCCGGACCAGCTGGGCAGCGAGATCGGCGAGCAGGCTGCCACGGACGCCCAGGCGGGCCTTCCCATCGACTCCTTCGACCTCGACGCCGCGCGCGCTGAGCTTGCCCAGTCCAAGGTGCCAGGTGGCTTTGACGCCGAACTGACCTACCCCTCCTCGATCCCGGACCTGGGTTCCGCGGCCCTCGCGATCGCCGACAACCTCAAGCAGATCGGCATCAACCTCACCGTCACCTCCAAGCCGATCGAAGAATGGATCTCCGAGGTCGGCAGCGGCACCTACGGCCTGTCCTACATGAGCTACACCTCCACGACCGGCGACCCGGGAGAAGTAGCCGGATGGCTGCTCGGCCCCGACAACCCCGCACGCTACGAGAACCCGCAGGTCCAGGGGCTGATCGCCTCCCAGGCGGCCCAGACCGACCCGAGTAAGCGCGTCGCCGACATCGTCGCGGCAGAGCGTATCGCTCAGGAGAACACGATCTACTCGCCGCTTTGGTGGGGCAAGACGTCGACTGCCTTCTCCTCGCGCGTCACCCCGACGCAGTACACGCCCTACTTCTTCATGACCCCGTGGGCCTCCTCCCTGGAGCTGGCCAAGTAAATGCTGCGCTACATCCTCCGCCGCCTCGCAGGCGCGGCAGTGGTGCTCACCCTCCTGTCCTTCCTCGTCTTCTCGCTCCTGTACCTGGTACCCGGAGACCCCGTGAAGATCCTGGTGGGCACGAGGCGACTGACCCCCGAGGTCCGCCAAGCAGTGACCGCACGCTACGGCCTCGACGAGCCCCTCGTCGTGCGCTACTGGCACTGGCTGACCCGCGCCCTCACCGGCGACTTCGGGGACTCGGTGCGCTCCGCGACGCCCGTCACCGACGTTCTCGCCTCGCGCGTGTCACTGACCGCGTGGCTCACCATCTGCGCATTCATCCTCGCCGTCGCCGTCGGCATCCCCCTCGGGATCGCCGCGGCACGGCGCCGGGGATCCTGGGTCGATCGCACAATCGTCGGCTGGTCGGTCGTCGGCGTGTCCGCGCCTGGCTTCGCCCTCGGCCTCGTCCTGCTCTACGTCTTCGGGCTCATGCTCGGGTGGTTCCCCGTCTTCGGCGAAGGCACCGGCCTCGTCGATACCCTGTGGCACCTCACCCTGCCCGCGATCGCGCTTGCGACCGGAATCGGCGCGATGCTCGTGCGCATCACCCGCGCGGCCGTCGGCGCAGAACTGAGCCAGGACTACGTGACCTTCGCGCGCTCGCGGGGAGTGCCCAGCAGGCGCATCACGGCCATGTACGTGCGGGGAGCCGCCCTGCCGATCATCACCTCGGCGGGACTGATCCTGGGGACTCTCTTCGGGTCCACGGTGCTCGTTGAGGAGGCTTTTTCTCTGCCCGGCCTGGGCCAGCTTCTCGCCGATTCCATCACCTACAAGGACGTTCCGGTCGTGCAGGCGATCGCTCTGCTGGTCGCGTTCGTCATCATCGCCGTAACGCTGATCGTCGACGTGGCCGCGTTCGCCGTCGATCCGCGCCAGACGATCGGTGAGGGGAGGGGAGCCTGATGGCGCTGTCGCTTTCTCCGCGTGCCCTGGGACGAGGCATTGGATCCTCCGCGCGTAAGATCCCCGGTTCGGTGGTCCTGTCCGTGGTGGTGCTTGTCGCTGTCGCGATCTGCGTGATTGTCCCGTCCGTCCTGGTTCCCGGCGCACTGGACCAGAACCTGGCTCTGGGAGTGAGTCCTGCGGGCACCCCCGGGCACCTGCTGGGCACCGACAAGGTGGGGCGCGACGTCCTCGCCCTGACAATCGCGGGTGCACGCTCGGCGGTCGTCGGGCCGATCGTCATCGCCGTGGGGTCTATGGTCGCTGGGCTGTTCTTCGGAATGAGCGCTGCGTGGCGCGGCGGACTGTGGGACACCTGTGTGTCGCGCTCCTGCGAGGTGCTTCTATCCCTGCCGGTCACTCTCCTCGCGATCGTCGTCGCGGGTGTGATCGGTGGCAGCTACTGGGTGACGGTCGGCGTGCTCATCGTGCTGTTCGCGCCCTCGGATATTCGTATGATCCGCGCCGCGACACTCGCTCAGAAGCCTCAGCCCTACATTGAGGCTACGCGCGTGTTGGGTCTGTCTGGCCCTCGTATCCTCACGGTCCATATCCTGCCGAACATCACGCCGATCGTGTGGGCGAACCTCTTCGTCAACATCGCATTCGCGCTCGTGTCCCTGTCCGGCCTGTCCTACCTGGGCCTCGGCGTCGGAGCGCAGGACGCCGACTGGGGTCGTCAGCTGGCGGACGGACGAGCCATTCTCGCCCAAAACCCCGCCGCGGCGGTGACCGCAGGTCTGGCCATCATCGTCACTGCCACCGCGATCAACATCGCCGGTGACTGGTTCGCCGAGCGCAAGGAGCGTGACCAATGAGCACCGCGACCACACCTGAGCGCGGCGACGGCCTCGTGGCCTCGCACGTGAGCGTCACCGACCGCACCGGGCGAGTGATTGTCGACGACGTGAGCGTGACCGCCCGCACCGGGCGCACCCTCGTCATCGTGGGAGAATCCGGCGCGGGAAAGTCGATGCTCGCACGGACGCTGTGCGCGCTTACTCCCTCTGCGCTTGTTGCTAGCGGAACGGTGTCGATGGGAGGAGAGACTTTCGATCTGGCGGCGGATCAAGCGCGCTTGAAGAAGCAGCGCGGGGGAGGCATCGTCTGGTTGCCGCAGGATCCGTTCACGTCGCTCGCGCTGACGCTCCCATGCGGTGAGCAAATCACGGCCGCGCGTACTGCGAGGCGTTCTGAGCGCGCCCAGCGTGCACGCGCGCTTCTCGCGGACGTCGGCCTTGACGCGCGCGTCGCTCGCTCGTACCCCCACGAGCTTTCGGGCGGCATGCGTCAGCGAGTCGCCATCGCGGCGGCGCTGGACTCCGAGCCGCGTGTCCTTATCGCTGACGAACCAACGACGGCCCTGGACGTCACGACGCAGCGCGACATCCTGACACTGCTGACGCGCCTGCGCGACGATCACGCGATGACGCTCGTGCTGGTCACCCACGATCTGGCGCTCGCGCGTCAGTTCGGCGACGATGTCATCGTCATGAAAGACGGCCAGATCGTCGAAGAAGGTGCCGTCAATGAGGTCCTGGCCTCGCCGCGTCACGAGTACACGAAGCGTCTGGCGGACGCCGAACCACGAATCGACGGCCCCAATCCGCGTGAGGGAATGGCGACGCCAGTGGGCGCGGAAACCGTCGTCGAGGTGCGCGACCTGACCAAGGTGTTCCGATCCCGCAAAGAATCGCACGTCGCCCTCATGGATGTGTCCCTGGATATCGCGCGGGGAGAATCCATCGGTATCGTCGGCGAGTCCGGATCGGGCAAGACGACGCTCGCGCGCATCATCGTGGGACTCGAGCGCGCCGACTCTGGAACGGTTCGCGTGAACGCGCAGGCCGATCGGGGACCGGCCGTCGGCATAGTGTTCCAAAATCCCTATTCGGCTCTTAACCCCGCACGAACGATCGGGCAGACGCTCGCCGAAGCGGCGGCCGTCGCGGGGCGTCCGGCCAGCGATGTCGCCGAGCTGCTGGAGGCAGTCGAACTCCCAGTCGAGTATACGAAGCGGCTTCCGGCTCGCCTCTCTGGTGGCGAGCGTCAACGTGTTGCCATCGCGCGTGCACTGGCGACGCGTCCACGTGTCCTCATCGCCGACGAGGCCGTCTCCGCCCTCGACGTGTCCGTGCAGGCCTCCGTCCTTGACCTGCTGACGCGCCTGCAGGTGGAGCAGGGCTTCGCTCTTGTGTTCATCACCCACGACCTCGCGGTAGCGCGCGCGATGTGCGACCGCCTGGTCATCATGAAGGGCGGCGTCGTCGTGGAGGAGGGGCGTACTGAAGAGATCCTGCACAATCCCAGCCAGGAATACACGGCCGAGCTCCTCTCCGCGGTGCCTGGTCGAGAACCGGAGGCGTCGTGAGTACCGCTCCCGATGTCGTCCGCACTCCCATACCTTCCGGCGACAACGCACGTCATCAGCTGAAGGCTCTCGGTGTTCCCGATGCGCGCGCGGCGCGCTGGGGTGCGATGGGACCGGCGGTGTCGGCGACCCTATGGACGTACAGCGGGCACGCGCTCCTGGAAGCGCACCGGATGACGTCCGTCCACCGAACGATCGTGGATGCGTGTCTGCTCGACGGCAGCGAGGCAGGGGCGAGCACCATCGAGTCCGCTCAGTCCTGGGAGGTCCTTATCCAGGCCGTCCTCAATGCTGCTCCACACGCCCCGCTCATCAAGGCCGTGACGCGCGATGAGGATTCCGTCTTCGAGGAGGCGCTTCGCTCCCACGGTTTCACTGCCTCGGGAGTGGTCGGCTCGCCGCTGTCCATTGAAGACGACACCGAGCACGGGCACGGCCGCGTGCGCGGTTGGGTGCGGTGGAACGCTCGTCCCCAAGCGATTCCTGCGTACGTGCGACAGAAAACCGACTTCACATGCGGCCCGGCAAGCGCGCTCATGGCCCTGGCGCACGCGAGCGGACACACCCCTCAGCAGGTGGGTCACGGCCTGCGCGAAGAAATGGACCTGTGGCGCGAATCGACGTACTCCCTCGGGGTGGGACCCTACGGCTTGGCAGCGGCGCTTGCCAGGCGCGGGCAGAGCGTCGAGGTGATCGTCACCCATGAGGGTCCGGTCGTCGGACTCACGCGCGCGCACGCCGCATCGCCCGCGGCACGACGCGCTATTCACCGACAGCATGTGGACGAGGCCAGGGCGCTGGGGGTTCGGGACCGCATCGGGCCCTGTAGCCTCGCCGATCTGCATGCCGCCCTGGAGCAGGGGAACGGTGTTATCGTTCTGGTGGACCTGGAGGATCTTAACGGGGAGCAGACCCCGCATTGGATCTACGTGTGGGGGTTCTCGGGCGAGTACGCGCTCATTCACGATCCCTGGAACGATGAGCAGTTCGGCGAAACCTGGGTCGAAACGTGGGCGGAGGTAATCGCCCTCGACCAGCTGTGGAAGTCAGCCCAGTGGGAGGAAGAAGAATCCGCCAGGGCCTTCATTGTTGTCCGCCGCTGAGTCTGCGCGCTCGCAGACGCATAACGAGGCCGGGGCCAGGTTGCGCATTCGTGCAACCCAGCCCCGGCCTCGTCAAGGAGAACGACGGAATCAGAGGACCATCGCCGCGATCCACCCACCGATCAACAGCGGAATGTTGTAGTGGATGAACTCGGGGATGACCGTGTCTCGCATGTGGTCGTGCTGACCGTCGACGTTCAGACCGGATGTCGGGCCGAGCGTCGAATCGGACGCGGGTGAACCGGCGTCACCCAGCGCGCCAGCGGTACCGATGATCGACACGGTCGCGATGGGGGAGAAGCCGAGCGCCACGCACAGCGGCACGTAGATCGCCGAAATAATCGGCAGCGTCGAGAAGGACGAGCCGATGCCCATCGTGATGATCAAACCGACCAGCAGCATGATCATGGCGGCCAGCGCCTTCGACCCATTGAACATCGCGGAGGTCTGCTGGACGAGGGGCTCGATCTGGCCGGACGCCTTCAGGACGGACGCGTAGCCCTGTGCGGTGATCATGATGAGACCGATGAGGCTCATCATCTTCATGCCGCCGCTAAACACGTCGTCGGCCTGCTGCCAGGGCACGACACGCATCGCGAGCATCATGCACAGGCCCACGAGGGCGCCCACGAGCAGCGGGTCTGCCTCGGAATCCATCTTGGTCATGACGGCCTGGATGACGAAGCAGGCGACGAGGGCTGCGATGGCGGCCCAGACCTTCTTCATCTCGATGGGCTTGTCGTCGTTGGAGCTAAAGGAGGTCTCGCGCTGTTCGTACTCGCGCGGCTTTCGGTAAGAGACGAGCAGGGCGATCGCGCAGCCCACGGCCATCGAGGCAGCGGGGATGGCCATGGCGGCCATCGGGTTGACGATGCCCTCGACTTGCAGGCCCGCATCTTCGATGTTCTTGTAGAGGATGTCGTGCAGGAAGATGCGGCCAAACCCGATCGGCACGAACATGTAGGTCGTGACGATACCGAAGGTGATCGCACAGGCGACCAGGCGGCGGTCCATCTTCAGCTCGTTCATGACGCCGATGAGCGGGGGCACCAGCAGCGGGATGAACGCGATGTGAATCGGGATGAGGTTCTGGCTCATCACGCCCATGACGAGGACGCCGCCGAGGATGCCCCACTTGGCGGAGCGGGCCACGCGCGCCGAGTTCGACTCGTCGGCATTACGCAGCTTCTTGATGATCCAGTTCGCCAGCAGGCGCGGCAGGCCCGAGTGGGCGACCGACATGGCGAACGCGCCGAGCAGAGCGTAGGACAGAGCGATCTTCGCGCCGCCGGCGAGGCCGTCCTGGAAAGCGACCATCGTGCTGGACATGCCCATGCCGGCGACCAGGCCGCCCACGAGGGAGGCCACGAAGAGGGAGATGACGACGTGCACGCGTGCGATGCTGAGGATCAGCATGACGAGCACGGAGAGCACGACTGCGTTGAAGAGCAACATGTGTGTTCCTGTGTTGAGGGTGCGCGGGTGCGCCAAATAAAGGGGAGGTAAGCCGCTGTGCGGCAGGTGGTGTCAGCCGAGATGGGAGTCGGCGTGGATGGATGCGTCAACGGCACCTACCAGTGCGGTCGACAAACCACCTTCCTCGGCGGCCAGCAATCCTGCGATTGTGGTGCCGCCGGGGCTCGTCACCCGATCAATGAGTTGCGCGGGGATTGTGCCCGCCTCGCGCTCGGCGAGGAGCAGAGCAGCGGCTCCCGCCATCGCCTGCGCGGCAATCTCGACGGCGCTGTCCTTGGACAGGCCGTACTTGAGACCGGCGCGGGCGAACGAATCAACAATCTGGAAATACCAGGCGGGAGAGCACGAGGCCAGGGCCTGGAACACGGGGAAATAGTCCTCGTCGATGAGGATGGTACGGCCCACCGAGTCCATGAGGGATCGGACGGCTGCTACCTGTGCGTCTGTGGCGCGCGTGGCCGTCAGGGCGGTCATGGACTGCCCGACGGTGGCCGCGACGTTCGGCATGACGCGCACGAGCGGGATGCCCGCGCCGAAGTCAGCGGTGATCTGGTCGAGGGTGCGTCCGGCCGCCAGGGAGACGACGCAGACGTCGGGTCGGCCGACCACGATGGGGGAGATCTCCTTGACGACCGCGCGCTGGTCCTTGGGCTTGACGGCCAGGATGATGATGTCGGCCTGGCGGGCCAGGGACGCGTTCGAGGACGCGGCGGTCGCGCCGAGCTCGTCGGCGAAATCGCAGGCCTTGGCAGCCGTGCGGTTGGAGAAGACCAGTGTCGCGGGATCGACGCCGGACGCGACGGCACCGCGAGCGATGGCTTGGGCCATGGCTCCCGTTCCGATGAATCCGATGCGCATCAGGGTCTCCCACGAGAAATTGGTTAATTGCGATGCAGTCTACTCCACTTTGCCGTTTCTTGGTGTAGTGGTCGCACTGTGAGACGAGGCCGGGGCGTGGTCTCCCGCAAGGAGTTCCGCGCCCCGGCCTCGTGCCGACATCGTGGGTGTCAGCGCTTGCGCGTGCCGAAGATGGAGCGCGTGATCTCGCGGCCGGCGGTGCGCAGGACGGACCCGAGGACGTTTTCGACCTGGCGGGTGCGGCGTTCGGCGGCGCGCTGGCGGGCGGCCTCCTCCTTCTCCTGCTGCTTCTCAACCTGGCGGCGCAGCCGCTCCATTTCCTTGTGACGAGCGGCCTCTTCCTTGGCTGCGGCCTTCTCGGCCTCCTTGGCGGCGCGTTCGGCCTCCTTTTCGGCTTCCTTCTGCGCGCGTTCGGCTTCCTTGGCTGCCGCCTCCTGCGCGATGGCTTCCTCGCGGGCGGCCTGTGCATCGGCCGCGCGGCGCTCGAGCTTCTCCTCGGCCGAGTCCGGGTTCACGGCGTCGCGGTAGCGGCTCATGATGACGCTGGACTGGTTGATACGCGCGATCGTGTCAGCGGACGCGGGGCCCATGACGGAGGCGGGCGCCCAGATGCCGACGGGCGTGACCGGGGTGGGGTTACCCTTCGGGTCCAGGACGGTGACGACGGCCTCGCCGGTGCCCAGGGTCGTGAGGACCTCGTCGAGCTCCAGGGACGTCTTCGGGAAGGTCTGGACCGTGGCCTTGAGCTTCTTGAAGTCATCCGGCGTGGAGGCGCGCAGGCCGTGCTGGACGCGCGAACCGAGCTGGGCGAGGACGTCGGAGGGGATGTCCTTGGGGGTCTGCGTCACGAAGACGACGCCCACGCCCTTGGAACGGATGAGGCGCACGGTCTGGACGACCTGACGTTCGAACTCCTTGGTGGCGTCCGCAAACAGCAGGTGTGCCTCGTCGAAGAAGAACACGAGCTTGGGGCGCTCGACGTCGCCGACCTCGGGCAGGGTGGAGAAGAGGTTGGCGAGCAGGAACATAATGACCGCGCTGACCAGGGCTGGGCGCGAAGAAATGTCACCGACACCGAGCAGGGAGATGATGCCGCGGCCCGTCGAATCCATGCGCATGAGGTCAGCCGTGTCGAAGCCGGGGGCGCCGAAGAACTGGCCGCCGCCCTGGGACTCGAGCGCGGTCAGGGCGCGCAGGATGACGCCGGCGGTGGCCTTGGAGACGCC
>FLSB01000397.1_pt2 | contig 11062 bp, 5 predicted proteins | sample 1550551 | NCBI WGS metagenome assembly FLSB01 (sample SAMEA4031774, study PRJEB14383) | metagenome | biome: human; feature: oral; material: saliva | place: Philippines | collected 2014 | reverse complement strand
CTATCAATATCGATTCCTCGTCCCCTCATGGGAGCAAAGGAATACATCGGAAACTGCGGTTCCCGATAATACACTACTTCTTCTTGCACCCGCGACGAAGCATCCGAAAAATCGTGTCGAAGGGATAGAGTGCAAGTCAACAAATTCTCCGCAGATTCGAGAGCGACTCCGAAAGATACTTTCTCCGTACCGGAACGGAAGTACCGTTCCGGACCGCCCCAATTCTCAGAGGCAGCAGCCAGACCAAGCCGCGCGACATCGCTCAAAAAGCGCAGGGCGGCCAACAGGTTGGTCTTGCCCGATGAGTTGGGGCCGATGACGAAGAGACGCGAGGACAGGTCGAACTCGATGTGGGCGAAGTTGCGCCAGTTCGTGATGGCGATGTGCGTCAGCTTCACGTCGCGTCCTTTCGTTGTCATCCCGGGTATCTGTCCAGTGTCCCACGGCGCGGGAACGCTGTCACGACCACCACACGTTGTTCTTCTTGATTTCCCCGCGGGCCCACTTTAGGTCAGTCGCAATTCCCTTCTTGACTTCCGTCGTGGCGGCGCCGATCGCGGGCTGGGGGAGGTCGGCCAGGTCCGAGCGCCAGCCGTAGGCGAGCTTGAGGCGGTTGATGCGCACGCCGTCGTCCAGGTCCAGGTGGATGCGGCGCTGGGCGAGGGGCTGCAGGATCGAGTCAATAAAGCCCTGAACCTCCGCGATCGTCGCGTCGATCTCCGCACGCCTCTTGTCGATGCGGGCGCGCTCGCGATCGGCCTTCCTATCATCGCCCATCACCGCGTCACGCTCGCGCCCAATGGCCTCCGATTCCACCTTGAGTCGATCGACGAAGGGAGCCGCGTACTTGGTGAGCACCTGGCCGACCGTGTCGGGCGTATAGCGATGCAGGTAGATGAGCGCCCGGAAGGTCCCCTTCGGGGACTCGAGGGGCCAGTACACGGGGCGGCCGCTGTAGTCCTTCTGATGATCGGCGGCGAAAGACTTCGCCATGTAGTCCTCGAGGGCCTGCTCGGGGTCGGCGGGGATCACCGGCGGGACGAACTCCGCGGTCGAGCTGCCGGACTTGACAGCCAGGCAGCGGGTGAGGAACTCGATGTTGTCGCCCAGGTCAGAGGCACCGAAGACAACGCGCAGCACGGCCTTGACGCGGCGCGAGGCGTCGTCGTCGAACGCGCCGCCAGTGACGGGGATGATGCCATCGTCATCGGCCTCGAGGCGCGGCTCGGCGACGCGGGCGCGGAAGTCGTCGAGGGACGAGGCCTGATCGGCCAGCACGAGTCCGGGCACGTCGACACTGTACCGGCCCATCGTGACGCCGACGGCCCAGGAGATGAGTTCGCGCGCGCTGCGCTGGTAGTGCAGCCAGCGGTATTCCTCCTCGCTGCGCTCGGGCGATCCCTTTGAGGGAGCGAAGGCGAATCGCGGGTTGTAGGTGAGGGAGACTCGCGACAGAGGGACGTCGATCTCCACCTCGTCCACGAGGCCGTAGACGTCGGCCCAGTAGCGGTTGTTCTCTGTCTCCAGGCGTTGCGCTTCGTCTGCGGTGTCGCAGCTGCGGTGGTACCAGTCGTCGAAGGCATCCTGGAGCAGCGAGTGCCCGCCGCGCAGGTAGGGCGGTCGGGCGAAGTCCCACGAGGTCTCACGAGCGTCCCAGTCAGCCTGAAAAATATCAATCAACTGGCGACAAATGCCCTCATTATATTTACCAACACTCAAAGCCGGGATATTCATGATCTCACCAATATTGAGACTAACTGTCGGCGAGAGCATTTTTAGAAAATGTGCAGCGGTCGTCGAGTTTAACAGGGTCAGAAGATATCCGATATCTCTCTTCGACTCGACAAAAAACGCTTCACCTTTTTGATCGAACATAAATTGTTCGGTGAAATATCGAAACGAAGGAATACCGCTCGAAACATTTGACCATGACACACAGGGGCGGAAGTAAAAATCAGGATTACGAATCACTGAACGTGGCCTGAATGCCCATAATTCACAGCCGTCATCTTGCCAGTTGATAACGTAATCCTGATTACCCCACCACCTACGGAACTGTCCCCCCTTGTTATAGGGAAACCAGCGGGCACCGCTGGCCTGGGCATCCGCACGATCACGAGCCTGCATGTACGAGCGGTCAGCGCTCACCTCGAACCACTGACGCAGGAATCGCTCATTATCAGCGGTCGCGAGCCCCTGCTTCGCGGGTGCGACATCGCCTAATGGGACACCCACCTTAAAAGCGTTAAGCATTTGGCGACTAGCCCAGTACACTATGGGCCTTCCAGGAATAAGATCGAAAACACTCTGTTTCGTCTCATAGCGCCCGTAGTCCATATTCAAGAATAGTTGCCGGATAGCGTCAATGGAACGAACCTCGACATGCCGCCCAAAGAGACGACGGAACACTGCTACATGATCGTCCGGGGCAGTATGATTACAGAATGTGAATCCAACTGAACCGAAGTCCGATCCGAATAGGCCGCGCCCAAAGTGAACCATCGTTTCGAGGCACTGATGGTCAAGGAGATGCACTCTGAATTTCTCAAATGATGAGAGTGACATCCACCCCGGCAGCACAATCATTCCCCATGCTCCCTGTTGAGCAGTGAGGTAACGTGCACGAAGCATAAATCCGGCAAGAAGATCGTCCTTAGCAACAGAATAGCTCTTGGACATAAATTTCTTGAGGCTATCTCCGTAATGCCTCGATCCCAAGTACGGCGGGTTCGCGATCAGGGTCGTGTAGCGGCCGTCCTCGAGGATCTCGCACATGTTGGCGGCGCGCAACCACTCCTCACTGTCCACGCCGCCCAGCACCTGCTGCCTCTCCCCTGCTTCGATGCGGCGCGTAATTTCGCGGAACAGAGTGGAGGCGCCCTCGGGCACACGGATGAGGGACCCGTAGGTGTCGGCATGGCGGAGCTGCTCGATCAGCTGGGAGATACCGAGGGAGACTCCGTCTCCAGAGGCATCCGCGATCTCTGCGGGGCTCAGTTCATCGAGTTCCACAGACTCAACGTGAATGATTCTGGGCCCGCGCCACGAGGTCTCGCCATCCCGCTGACTCTGGCGCTCGATGCGCCCCAAGAAACCTGGATTATGCTCGACGGCCTTCATCGTCAGGGCGAAGGAGGCGAGCTGCGCCGCACGCCCATCCACGTCCGCACCGTGCAGGTTCTTCTCCAGGATCAGGCGAGCGATCTGCCTGGTCGGGTATCCGGCCTCGATGTACATGTCCCACAGGACGTCGAAGGCATAAGTGAGCATGTGCCCGGAGCCGCAGGCCGGGTCGATGACGCGGAATTCCTCGGGGTTGGCGATAGCCAGACCCTGGTCCTCCTGGCCCTCGGCAGGGGTCACCAGGTACTCGAATTTCTCCCGGAGCGCCGATTCCGGATGGGCGCGCAGCCACTGCTTCCCGAGGGTGTTCTCCACCAGGTAGCGCACCACCCAGTGCGGGGTAAACAGCTGCGTGACGGGAGCCAAGGTGTCCTTGTCGATCTTGGCCTTCGACTCGTTGATTTCCTGCTTGCGAGCAGCAATGTAGAACTGGTAGAGCCAGCCGATCACCTCAACGTCCATGCGCCCGGACTCGTCGGGGCCGATCGCCGCCACGATATTGGCACGCACAGACTCACCAGCCGACAGCAGGTCCGTCGGCGGAACCAGGTTCGTCCAGTCATCCGCCTCGGGGAATACGCCCGGTATGAGCCGGTGCCACGAAGTGAAGTACTCACGAAGTAGCAGGACGTAGGCATCAAGGTCCTGATTATCGAAAAGCAGCTGCGCTACCCACGCTCGCGCATCCTCTCCGATGTGGCGATCGAAGTCGCCCCCACGAGCGCGCTGCACGCACTCGGGCACACCCGTCCCCGACCCCTCCGCCGGTGAGACAACTCCGTAGTCGCCCGAGAACCCCATCGCGTCCATGTAGCGCAGGGCTGTCAGGCGATTGAACCACGAGTATGCAACCACCTTCGCGGCACCCAGCACCCGGTTACCACCGGTCTCGGCGTGCTTGTCGACAGCCTGGGTCAGGCGCGAGCGGTCGGCATCGCTCAGAAGAGGATCGGCCATCTTGCGCTCGATCGCCGCCACGGACATCTCGATGAGACGCTCGCGCGACGCCGTCGCCAGTGACTCCAACGCTGAGGTGTTCATTACCTACTCCTTCAGGGGCGCAGCTGCTTGCCGTCGTTCACAGCCGCGAGCATCTGCTCGCGAACACGCTCGACGTACTCGTTGACCTGATCCGGCGTCGACAGGAGGCCGTTCGTCTTCGGCAGCAGATCCGCCAGGCGCACGATCTTCGGCCTCGGGGCCGGCTCCGTCGCCTCGTCCGCGTCCGCTCGCTCCGCAGACGTTGCCGACGCGATCAATGCGGCGTAGAGGTCGTCCACACGCTGATCGAGCTGGCGGCCAATTTCCTCCGCATGACCCGGCTTTGATACCGAATTCACCGCAGCACAGAGCCGCTCCATTTCAGCATCAACCCGCCGCTGAGCAACCTCCGAGGCGGCCTCGAACTCGGCGGAACCTCGAATACCCGCCACGGCCTCGTCGATGCGTCGCAGTACCTTATCGCGCTGCGCCTGCACCAGCGCGCGACGCGCCGCGTCGATACGCCGAACCAGCGGCGCGATCTCCTGCGTGCGCACGTACAACCTCGAGTCACCTGCGAGCTTTCGAAGCTCATCAATTGCCTGCTCACCGTCCTCCGTGAGTTCGAAGAACGACAGGCTGTCCGCCTCGGCCAACGCGTCGCGAAGCTCCTGTTCATGCTCCTCCACGAACTCCCGGTAGGGCATGAGGAAGTCGTCGACAATCTCGATCAGATCGTCGAATCCGCCGCGGATCTGCGGGGCAAGCATCTCCTCTTCGGTGTGCTGCGTGGTTGTGAGCGGCGTCAGCAGGTCGAGGGCCTCCGCGACCTCGTCATCAAAGCTGTACCAGTCGGACCTGTATCCCTTGAGCATCTTCACCCACTCGGCCGCCTTGACCTCAACCGCGCGAACGCGCGAAGGGCCATCCTGCGGGGACTCCCTCGGGACAAAATGGCCGACAAAACGCTGGAAATCCGCGAGCGCGGCGCGATCCAGGTGCTTCTTTTTCTGCAGCAGCACACGCCCCTGGCGGGTCACGTCGCGCAGGGCACCCTCCAGCTCCGTGCGAGCGAGCGGCCTGTCGTTCTCAAGGGCCTCGAGCAGCTCCAGGCGAAGGGCCGTCGCCACGATGGCCAGCACCGCGTTCTTGTCCCAGCCGAAGGGGGCTTGACCGTAATACTCGATCGCGTTCTTTACGAACACGTTTTGGCCGTTGAGCACGCGCGCCTGCTCCACCCACTGGGCGCACTCGCCCGCGAGACTCTGCGCGATATCCACGCCCGGGTCGACGTCCAGCGTCGCGTCCTCCTGATCGCGCAGGAAGGACGCGATCCGCCCGTCCTTGAGGTTCGCTAGTGGCTTCACATCCTCGATACGGGGATAGACCTGCTGGGCCAGGCGAGTCAAACCTAGCTCAATCACGTCCACCGGTGTCTTCGTCGTCCCCGTCTTCACTTCCTGCCCGTCGACGAACAGCGAGGCACGCATGAGCGCGTCTTTCACGGCCTCGCCGATCAATTGACGGCGCTGCTCGTTGTCTTCCTTATGCCTCAGGATGATGTGCTTACGCAGGCCCGATGCGGCGCCCGCCTGGCGCTTCACGTATTCCTCCGTCTGGCAGAAGACTCGCACGTCCTCGAGGATCTCGGAGCTGATATCCAGACCCAATGAGAGGGTGTCATGACGGACGACGCTCTCGTGGCGGATGCTCTCCTCGTCCAGGGAGGACTGCGGCGTAAACACCGAGATTACCAGCGGTTCGGCTTGTTCACGGCGCCCGTCAACGAACAGGGACACGCCCATGCGCCGGTTTGTTCCGGGATACACGAAGCTCGTCGCGGAGGTACCGACATGCCTACGGATATCCGTGCGCAGCAGATCCGTGACTTCCCGGGACTCCACGATGATCTGACTGATCTCGCGACGTACTTCCTTTTCTTCGTTCGTCATGTACGCGAACGTGCCGTCCGCCTGACGCTGCACGTACACCTGATCCGACAGGATACGAAGCGCACGCTCAACACGCGTCTCCAGATCAGTCGCATCCTGATCCAGTGACCGGCGCAGCAGGACCGCAATATTGCGCGGATACGCCTGGAAGGAATCCACGTAGCGGACGAGCAGGAGGACCTTCAGCACGCTCATCGTGAAGGGGTCGCGTGTGCGCGAATCATGGGCGGCACGCCCAATGTTATCCTTCACGTCGGACTTCAGCATCGCCGCGATGCCGTCGTAGAAGCGATCGAACGACGCGACCGTGCCCAGCTCGTCATTCGTCAACTCCTGCGCGATCTGCTGACACACACCGAGCAGCGAACGCGCGCCCACCGACGAGTGACGGCCCGTGAACAGGTCGTTATCCGATAGGCCTCGCATCGCCTGCGTAAACATCTCGAACTGGTAGTCCACGAACGGGTACTTGGCGACAAAGCTATCCCTCGTCAGGTAGTTGTCGTACTTCTTCGTCTTCACTGGGAAACGGAACATCGACGGGAAGCCTGCACCCAGACGCTGCCACAGCGTGTCCAGCTCTTCCGCCCCCTGCTCGCTCTTCGTCAGGAGACGGCGAGCGATCACGTCCGTAACCTCCTCCGTCGACAGGCTCACCTTGATCGCAAAGCGCCCCTGAATCTTAGAGAAGTCAGTGCTACGACGCTCGTTCATCTGCGCCGTAATGCCGCTCAGTTCCTCCTGCGAGGTCACGAAGACCCAGGCGCGACCGGGGCAATGCGTCGCCAGCTGCTCCGTGATGGTCTGCAGGTTCAGCATCAGCTGCGAGTCGTCGCCGATGAACTGGCCGACCTCGTCAACGAAGAAGGCGATGCGCTGGTGAGGCCCCTGGCGATCCAGCCATGAGGCCACGTCCTGCGCGAAGGCCTCGGCCGATAGGTTGAGCTGCTCCCGATAGCTGCGGAAAGGCTGATCCACCTGGTGCCCAAGGCGGGCTAAGGCCTTCGAGACAAGCGCCTCCGAAAAGACGGTGTTGACGCGACCGACCTCCCAGGTGTGCCCAGCTTCCTCCAGGTAGGCCTCGCGAAAACGCGCCAGTTCTCCCCGATCTTCCAGGTCGCGCTCGAGTGCGCCAACTCCCAGATCCTTCGAGTACAGGCCGCGCGCCTCAAAGTAGACCTTGTAGAAAACCTCGATCATTGCCGATCCGCGCTCACGCGTCGACTTATCATCCTTGGCGTCGATATTGAAGAGCACCGCGCGCGTGGGCGTATGCAGGCTCCTCTTGAGGTCCGCGATAAGTGTCTCGTCGCCTGCGACCTTCTGTTCGAAGGCTCGTTCGACATCTTCGCGGGTCACCGGCTGGCTTCCCGCCTGCTCACCCAGCAGGTAGGACAACATCTTCAGCAGGTGCGACTTACCCGACCCAAAGAAACCCGCAATCCACACGCCATTCGACGGAGCGTCGACCTGGTTCCACGCATCAACAATGCGCGACAGGCCGCTGCGGATCTCGCTGGTCATGACGTATTCGTCGACCTCGGAAGCGACCTTCGAGACGTCATCAGCCTTGATGACACCGTCGATCGACCGGAAAATATCCTTCGCGTACAGACCCTTCATGTCCATGCGTCACACCTTTGTCTTTCAGTTCGTCGACGGTTCTAGAGTAAGCGAGAAGTCCACCAAATCAAAAGCCCGGTAGTAGTTGTCCTGGGAGATTTGATCGAAGAGGACGAGCGCCGAATGAGTGGACGGCGACTGGTGGTACGACCCCGGGAAAGTCACGACCAGCGGCATGCGCCCGAGCAGGGGCTGCAGGCAGTTCAGCAGCAAATGCGTGCGCACGAGCGGGAACAGGTGGTGCACCCCCGAGAGCAGGACGGCGTCAACGCGGTCCTCTCCCCCGGCCTCGTCGACAGCCTTCTTAATGGCGGGTGCAAGCAAGCCCTCGACGTCGATTACCTTGCTCAGCGCATCCCGGAAGGTCTCCGGAGGCAACGTCTTTTCCATCGCCAGCATCTGATCGAAAAAAGGGGATCCCTTCCAGATGTCCACCGCGAGGGCAAACACGTCGATATCGGCCAGATGGTAGCGCTCATCGCGCAGGCGGCGACGCAGCCGCGAGAACTCCTCGTCGACAGTCGGCTCCCATTCCGGCTTGTAGCGCAGGACGAAGAAAGGGACCTCGTTGCCCAGGCCCTCCATCTTCTTGAAGCGCTCCGACGTAAGCACCCGGAAGGCGCAATCAAAGGTCTCCCTGAGCGAATCCAGATACGCCCCACGCTTCGACACCGACCGTACCTTCCTCTCGCGCAGCGCCCCAAACAGGGCTTCTCATACCGTACCGCGGGCCACCCATAATTCGAGTCCAATTATGGCTCCTACGTCACATTTTCCCGAATAAGTGTCAGTTAAGGACATCAAACTGGAACTGCGCGACCGGGAATGACTCCCGCATCGGCCAGCCCCACGGCTGGGGAGCCGCGTTCACCAAGCGAGCAACCCCCACGGGGACCACGATCGGCAAAGCAACCCCAGCCTCGTCGATGAAACCCACATCGCGCATGCAACGCAAAAACACGGAGCGCACTTTCTGCCCACTCTTCACCGTCAGCGTCGACATCGCGGGATCCACCCTGCGCTGGCGCTCCACGAACTCGTCGATATCCGACGCTGTCAAAGGAGCCTCATCAACGATCAGGCGCGGCCACGCAACCTCGCGCGCGCAGGCCGCGAATACGTATGACTCCGTGACGAGAGCCAGCCACATGACAAGCTCCCACCCGTACTCACGACTAGCGACAAATCGGAGGGCGTCATCCTCCAGGAAAGACAGGTGCTTCGTCGTCGCACTCGCCAAGCGGCGCCGCGTCGACTCCGAGTCCGCAACCACCAAGTTCTGCTCGAACAACACGTCGCTCGCCTCGCGCGCGCTCATGCCGACCGCCATCAGCTCGGCCGCCTCAAACGTTCCCGCGTTCGTCGCGCCGCCCACCGTGATAGTCGAAGCCAGCCTCCGATCCGACACGACGTCACCTCTCACGGTCTAGCTCATTAAACGCGGCGGTTACCCCGCCAGGAACCCCACTATCATCGCACATGGTTGTCCCCGCGCAGACAGCCGCGCGGGGACAACCGTACAAGTAACACTTCCACGTGACAGGGACACGCACTGAACCACTATTGAATAAGATCTGGGATCCAGTGGAAGAGGAAGATCAACCCGACGGAAATACCAAGAAGGATGACAGCGCAAAGCAATGAACGCTTCCACGACACGGTGAGATGATCCGAGACCCACTGAACTACTCCACCACCAGAGTGCCCAACCATGTAGCGCTCACAGCATTCACGCAGCAGCAGTTGGAACGCCAGGACACCCAGCAATGCGCTAATCAGCATCTCAATGAATACAGTCCCCACATATGCCAGGGCACCTTCATCGAAAAGAACGCGGACGACTGTACCAACCGAAGTCGCATTGCCGCTCTCTGAAGACTCAGCTAGCAAGCGTGATAGATCTGGCATCGACAAACCTGTCGTTGCAGTCTTGAGCGAAAAGCACGTGTAGTAACTAACGTACACCACAGTGCCCATCAAGATACTCGTGAATATTGCAGCACCAAGGGAGGGCGAAACATATCGCGCCCGTAGCGCCAAACCAACCATCAGGATACATAGCGTCAACAGTGCAGCTGATACGCCAATGAGTACATGCAATATGCTCTCGTAATTACGCAGCAGAACCCACGCAACCACGACAGTCACAACGATACACAGGATGACAAATCCACCAACGTCATCATTATTTGACTCCCGTTGGCCTACACGCTCATTAACCGTCACATGAACTGAATTGACATCGCCAATGTGCGCTTGATTCCCACTCCCTACAATCGAAATCGCATCACCCTCACTTGTCATCACCTGTTGATTCACCTGTGCACCAGAGGCAATAACGGGCGAAGAAATACCTGAATTTGCAGGAAAGAGCACCTGCAGAATGACGCCGGAAAGGATACCCGCAGCTGCACCAATCCCTAGCTCAAGCAACCATGACATGACTCTTCCTCTCATCATTGAGTTCGACAGTAACTAAACATTACTGTCAAGTTGATCATAGCAGCTATTACGCCAGTTACATCCATGTGTCAAGCATTCTACTTGTACCCGCAGGTCATCACCCCTGAGCTACGCACACCCCGCACGGACCCGTCCGCCTGACGATCGTCCACCACACGCATCGGCCAACATGTGTGCACCTTTGCCCCAACAGCGACATCTCCAACAATTTGCGGTTAGCGCCCCAATCGCACCTATGTGCATCTTGAATCCGCCGCATCTTGACACAACGTATGCATGCTCACCGCCCGTGCAGGCGACAGCAGACGAAGCGCCGCACCGCAAACACGCAGATAAACCGCGATTTTCAGCGCTTTTCTAATGAAGCCAACACGCTGCACACATGGCACCAATGAGGCCCCGTAACCCCTCATGCGCATGTGACAGGTTGATTGTCCCTCACATACACCGGGAGTAGTCTCTGCATTCATCGCCGCGCAGAAAGAATGGCCTTTCCGTGTGCGCGAGATCAGCAATTGTCATTCACAGGTGAGGCAAAAGCATCATGACCGAGAACAAGTATCTGGCAGACGGTCCTCTCGTCGTCGCAATCGACTCGTCGACGACATCCACGAAGGTGATCGTCGTCGACGCAGAGGGAAACATCTGGCACACGGCGAAGCAGAATATTCAGCTGCACACCCCGCGATGGACCAGTACGAGCACAACCCGATCCGCTGGTGGGAAACCAGCCGCGCGACCATCGGGGAGGTGCTCTCCAAGCTCTCGCCGACAGACCGCAGCCGGATCGCAGCCATCGGCATCACACCCCAGCGCGAATCCTTCGCCCCCTTCGACAAGGACGGCCGACCGCTCCGAAACGGCATCCTGTGGCTCGACGGCCGCGCCACAGAGCAAATCCGCCGCTACGGCAGCGAACA
>FLSB01311862.1_pt1 | contig 11099 bp, 13 predicted proteins | sample 1550551 | NCBI WGS metagenome assembly FLSB01 (sample SAMEA4031774, study PRJEB14383) | metagenome | biome: human; feature: oral; material: saliva | place: Philippines | collected 2014 | reverse complement strand
AAGACGCGCCCCGGGACGATCACCTGGGGGACTTCATAAGAAAAGGCGTCCATCATCGAGTTTTGCCCGCCGTGGTGCACGAAGACGCGGGCGCGCGGCAGGAGCTCGGAAAAGTTGAATCGGGGCGCGCAGGTCACCGTGTAATCGCCTGAGGCGTGGATAGCCTCGGGCGCTCCCGCGACGTACACGTCGCATCCGAGGGCCCGGGTGACCTCTCGCCCGGCGCGCACGGCGACGCCCGCGGGGACGCTGCCAGCACCGAAGTAGACGAGCACACAATCGCGAGGCCTCGGAGTCAGTGCGGGCGGCTCATCCAGGAACCCGCAGTAGACGGCCCGCTCCCCCGCCTGCGGCTCCAGGGTCGGACAGCTCGGGATGAAGCGGTGCCGCATCCCCTCGAGAACAGTCAGGGACGAGGCCGGGGCGGGCATGCCCATATCGCGCAGCAGGCGCCGAATTCCCGTGGATTTGCGCGGGTTGGAGGCGTAGGCGGCGGTCGTCGGCTGCGAGGCGCTGCCCACGCACGGGATGCCCTCGGCGCGGGCGGCGATGACGGCGGCGAGGCTGAATTCCGAGTAGACGACATCGGGGCGGATGGCTCGCATATGGGTGCGGAGCGCGTCGACGGCGGCGCGCGTGTAGTGCTCGTCGAGGGCGCCGGTCAGCCAGAGGACCTCCTCGAAGCTGTGCACGGGCTTGCGGCCCATGAGGCCGAGGCGCGAGGCCAGGGGGAAGGTGTGGCGCGCGATGGCCTCGGGCAAGCCGAGGGGCGAGGGCACCGGAATCTCAAGCGTCGGAGCGACGGGATCGACGCAGTTGCCGTCATCTCCCCACGCCAGCGTGACCTCGTGTCCACCGTCCTGGAAGGCGCGGGCAACGCGTTGCGCGCGCGACCACGGCCCACCCATCCGCGAGCGCGCCACCATGGGAACGACGAGAACCTTCACGTGTCAAGGGTACGCCGCGTGCTCGGCATGCCCCGCCTCCGAAACCCTAGAGTTCGAGCCTCATGTGCACGAGCTCCTGGTAGCCCGCGGCCGCGGACCGGTAGCCTCGAGGGTTGCGCCCATACTCCTCGAACCCCGCGCGCCGATAGAGGGAGACCGCGCGTTGATTGTCAGCCACTACCTCGAGCTCGAGTTGGACATAGCCCGCCCGGCGCGCACAGTCGATGCACGATTCCACAAGTACTCGGCCGATCCCCAGTCCCCAATACTCCTGGAGCACGCTGATCCCGAAACGCGCCCGGTGCGCAACCTTGCGCCGACTGCGCACTGCTGAAACTCCTGCGCTCCCCACGATCCACCCGTCGATGACGGCGACGAGCTCGACCTCATTGCCACTGCGTTCTGCTTCTTCCAGAGAGCAGGCCTCTTGCTCGTCGTCGACGCTCTGCTCATCCGGGTAGGACAGCAGGTAGTCGGTCTCCGCATGGGTACGTTGCGTGGTCTCACGCAGCGCGCGGGCGTCCGAGGCAACGGCGTTCCTCACGAGGAGTTCCAGCCCGCACTTTAATTCCACCGCCCTGACATACCTCATTGTCGGCCCCCTATCCCCTAGGAATTAGCCAAATTATTGTCGATGTGGACAATCCACAAACCCGCACGGGGACTCCCCTGGCGCTCGAGCACGCCCTCATCTTTCAACTGCGCAACCAAGCGTTCAGCACTTCGCTTCGAACTTCCGAGGTGCTCCGCGAGTTGAGCAACGGTAGACCGTGAGTTATCCCGGAGGAACGCAAGAGCGAGAGCGCGATTCATGTCCTCCGCGCTCGCAGGCTTCGCATACGGAAGAATCGATTCCCGAATCGCCTCGAGCATGAACTCCACAAAACTCTCGCACGAACCGGTCGCGCCCGAGCGGGCCAAGGCCTCGTAATAGTCTGCCTGCCGCCTCCTGATAGCGGACTCAACGGGCAGCCACGCCAACACCGAACGCCACTTGGACAGGAGCAGAGTCTGCCAGAGGCGTCCCGTCCGCCCATTCCCATCAGAGAAAGGATGACAGAACTCGAACTCGAAATGGAAGACACAAGAAGCGAGCAGCGGGTGCATACGCGTCGTACGCAGCCACTCGAAGAGGCCTCCCATGACCTCGGGAACGTAGGCGGCCGGAGTCCCCGCATGGATGAGGGTATCTCCGTTGAACACGCCGACATTGCCCGACCGAAAGCGCCCAGAATCGGGGACGAGGCCACCCATCATCACGCGGTGAACGCGCAGCAAATCCTCCACCGAATGAGGATCAAGCTCAGGAATAAGGTCGTAGGCGGCGCGCGCGTTTTCGACTTCGAGGATGTCGCGCCGGTCTCCAAGAACCCGCTTGCCGTCAATGATCGCGCTCACCGCGCGCTCATCAAGCTTGTTGCCTTCGATGACGAGGGAGGAATAAATCGTCTGGATCCGCAGCTCCCGACGCAGCGTCGGGCTGGTCGACAGGGGGGCTTGAGGCGACAACATACCGACGAGCTCAGCGATCTCCATGCACAGCGCATCGATCGCGTCAGTGCGTTCAATCGACGGTTCGTAGGCCATGACCACCCCCTATTACCGCCACAATTATACCGCCACTGGCGGTAATCAAGGAGCAGTACCCACAATTAGCACCACCCGCTAGAGACAACACCATTGCACATTGACATCAGAGAGAACTAGAATACATTGTATTCAGCTCTAGGAGGTCACCATGCCCACCATGACCATGCGCCTTGACGAAACAGACGCCGAAGTCGTGCGCAAATACGCCGAATTTGAAGGAAAAACAATTTCCGACTTCGTTCGAGATGCCGTCTTCGAGAAGATCGAGGACCAGCAGGACCTTGCAACTCTGCGCGAAGCGATCGCTGCAGACAACGGCGTTCGCTACACCCACGAGCAGGTACTCGCGCAGCTGGGCCTGTAAATGTCCTACCACGTCGAGTACAGCGACACAGCCCTCAAGCAACTGAAGAAAATGGACCGATTCGACGCACGACTCATTACGTCATGGATCGGCAAAAGCCTCGAGGGCTGCTCGGACCCCCGCATCCACGGCAAAGGCCTCACAGCCAACCGATCAGGCGAGTGGCGCTACCGCATCGGCAACTACCGCGCCCTGTGCATCATCGAGGACGACCGCCTCATCATCGAAATGTTTTCCGTCGGACACCGCCGACACATCTACCAGTGATCACGCGGCCATACCGGCATCATCCAGCATTACCGCCAGATTTATACCGCCACTGGCGGTAATCGCGTGGCACTAAAGGGCAGATGACCCACACAACGGCGGGATGCCTCGTCGATTGACGAGGCCTTGGCTGGGAGAGCGCATCGGGTTCAGTCGGTCCCGTGGAACGCCCATGCGCGACCGCGCACGCCGCGCGCGATGTAGCTGGCGCCTGCAAGGCTCAGGGCGAGGCCGAGGCCGGTGTAGAAGAAAGCGATGAACCAGTCGGGGAAGAGTCCTGCGGCGCGCATGCCAATACCAAACGACATCATGATCGCCATCATGAGGTAGCTCTTGCGGTCGAAGAAGCGGACGACGTGGTGACGCTCCCCCTCCAGGTCGGCGATGCGCTGGGCGTTCTTTTTCACGAGCTTGCTGAACATGGGGTGGAAGGCACAGAAGATGGCGACGGCACCGCCCGCGAGCGCAACGAGGACGATCGCGGCAAGGCCGCGCACGTCGATGGCCGCGCGCACGCCGAGGATCGCGACGTTCAGGCCGGCGAGCAGCCAGACGACGCCGGCGACGGCGATCAGGGGCTGTTTCTTGATGCGGAATCGACTCATTTCGTTACGTCCTTTTCTTCTGCGGTGTCGTCGTACAGGGCGGCGTCGAGGAGGGCGAAGAGAGTCTCGCACTCGCCGCCCTCCATGAGCGAAGCGAAAATACTGCGCAGCACGTAGCGACACAGGGCCTCGGCGCTCATGGGGCCGACGAGCCGGGAACGAACCACGGCCTCGTCCGCGTCGAGGACGCGCCCGAGCCCGCGCTCGATGTGGGCGAGCATGGGGGCGCGCACAGCTTCGAGAGCTTCCTGTTCTGCGCTGGGGAGGCGGCGCATCTCGGCGAACCAGTCGACGCTCATGTCCGCGCGCGCGGCGCACAGGGCCTCGCGGAATCGCCGCACGTAGGAGGTGAAGCGTTCGCCGGGGCGCACGACGCACAGTTCGTCGGAGAGGTTGGCCTCGAAGAAGCGGGTGAGCACGGCGGCCGTCAGGTCCGCCTTGGTCGGGAAGTAACCGTAGACCGAGCCGACCGCGATACCGCACGCGGTGGCAACCTTGCGCACGGAGAGCGCGGAGATGCCGTCGCGCGAGGCGATGGCGTAGGCCTGGCTGACCAGTTTCTCCGGGTCGATCACTTGTTTGGGCACAATTTCCTCCTGTCCTACTACCTGCGACAATCCATAATGAACAGTGTTCAGTATAGGGTCGCCCAGCCTCACGTCAACAGCAGAACCATGGAATCGCGCCGCAGCCACCACAAACAGCCACACATCACACGTCCAGATACGCCCGCCACCACACAAAACAACCGGGGATAGGAATAGGCTGACAATCAGCAGCGTCCGCACGATTCAGCGCCACACTGCCGAGCCATCGCACGCAGCTCACGACAACAAAGGAGTTCACATGGACCTCATCACCCTGAACAACGGCGTCACAATCCCCCAGGTCGGCCTCGGCACGTACCTGCTGGAGCCGGACGACGCCCAGTCGGCGGTCACCTACGCGCTCGACAACGGCTACACGCTGATCGACACGGCGAACGTGTACGTGAACGAGCGAGCGGTCGGGCGCGGCATGCGCGCGTCCTCGAAGGCGCGGGAGGAGATTTTCCTCGAGACGAAGCTCTGGCCGTCATTCTTCGAGCGCGCCACCGCCGTCGACGAGACGCTCGAGCGCCTGGGCACTGACTACATCGATCTGATGATCCTGCACCAGCCCGCGGGCGACACCGTCGCGGGGTACCGCATCCTCGAGAAGGCACATAAGGAAGGCAAGATCCGCGCGATCGGCCTGTCGAACTTCGACGTGGCCCAGACGCAGCGCATCCTCGACGAGTGCGAGGTTGTCCCCGCGATCAACCAGGTCGAGTGCCACCCCTACTTCCCACAGACGGAGCTCAAGGCGCTCCTCAAGGAGCACAACATCGCGCTGCAGGCGTGGTACCCGCTGGGCGGGCGCGGCAACGACTCGATCATGTCCGAGCCCCTCGTCCAGGGCCTCGCCGAGAAGCACGGCAAGTCCGCCGCCCAGGTGCTGCTGCGTTGGCATATCCAGCAGGGACACATCGTGATCCCGGGCTCGAAGACGCCGTCGCACATCGCTCAGAACATCGACCTGTTCGACTTTGCACTGACCGACGAGGACATGGCCCAGATCGACTCCCTCGACAAGGGGAAGCCGTTCTTCGAGCACAACGACGAGGTCCTGGCCGGGTTCCTCGCATACGTGCCCGACGTGGAGGGCCAGAAGTAGTCCCATCACCACACGCTTGAGCACGGCGGCAGCGCATCGACACCATTGATGCTTTCGCGCCTTTCTTCGTCGCTGCACAATCGACATAACCAGCCAACGGTCACTGTCGCCGCGCCCGAGCGCAAACAAGACGCGAAGGAGCATTCACTCCCCAACAAAAACGAGGACATTCACAAGAGAAGGACTGCTATATTCGATTCCAGTCAATGATGATCGACGAGGGAGCCTCCACGTGTCCAAAATACTCAGGGTCGCTCTGCCCATCGCGTTCATCGTCGTGGTCTACACCGGCGAACCCATGGGTATCCTGTTCGGCCGCAACACCTTCAGCCTGATTCCACCGCTGGCGTGGTTCTTTCTACTGGTCGCCCTCGGCGGCGCGAATGCAGCCTGCGCATTCAGGCTTGTGCGCACAGAGAGTGCGCGCCACCTAGCTTTTTGGGGTCTCACCCTCAAGGTGTGCTTCCTGCCAATATTCCTGGTGAACCTCTTTGTTGTTGTGATGACGGGACAACAGCTGTCTTTCAGCCCTGAGGCGTTAGTGTTCGGATTAGTCCTTATCATCCCCTACGCCGTCCTGTCATGCGCCCTCATGGTCGTCTCCTCGTGCTACGGCTTCGCGGCGATCACCCGCGCGCGCAACGAGCATCTAATCTCCCACGAAACGGCGAAGAAATACATACATGGGCACGCCATTCCCATCGCCGACCTGGTCTCCTCGATCAGGCTCTACCTGCTCCTACGCCGACTCAATGGCACCGTTCCGACCAACGCGCAGGGCACCAACCAGCCCTCATACACACTCAACGCTGCTCAACCAGTTCCCCTCATCGACAACACCGTCACACCGAGGGAGCACAGAGCCTCACAAATCCCCTGGCCCACAGTTGCTTCCCTCGCTGCCTCATTCTGCTTTGTCCTGACGGCCTACGCGGGCGGGCCTTTTTCCATGGTGTTCCCCTCCCCCTTCCCGATGCTCCGAATCGACGTCTGGCCGCTCGTGATGATTGCCTTCGCCACGGCGACTGTCGTCTGCACGCACTTCTCTCGCAACACGCGCACGCCCCGCGAAATGGCGTTCTGGGGCCTCGTCATCAAACTTAGCTTCCTCCCCTTCTTCCTTGTCGCGTGCTTGTTGATTCTCTTCCTGGGACAATATTTGTTCGCTCCAGGCTACCTCGCCCCCCATGTACTCTTCCTTCCCCCTGCACTCCTGGGGAGCTACATCATCATGATCGTCACCTCGTCCCACGGGTTCGCGGCGATCGTCCGCGCGCGCGACGAGCAACTGATCTCCCACGAAACGGCGAAGAAGTACAAGCGAGGGCATGCCATTCCCATCGCCGACCTGGTTTCCTCGATCAGGCTCTACATGCTCCTGCGTCGAGTGGACAGCGCAGCTCCGACCAACGCGTAGGACGCCTATCCCTCCATGTTCGCCGCGGTCACCCCGTCCGTCAGAGTTCCGTACGCGGTGACGCAGTGCCCGAAGAACATGTCGTCGTCATCGAAGTAGGCGGAAAATGAACCGTCGGCGTCCATCGCGATGTTGCGCAGCTCGATCCGACAAGCGAAGCTCTCTTCCGTAATCTCGGGGACCTCCTCGTCGGCGGACTCACGCCATTCGCACGCGAGGTCGGTCAGCTCCCGTGCGGCGCTCGCACGCATGTCACGGTCCCAGCGATCCTGCTCCGCCAGCATCACCTTCATCGCCCGCCTGGCATCGGCCCAGGTGTCCTCGTCCGCAGCATCAACCTCGAGCGACAGGCAGATCTGCTCGCCGCGCCACAGGACCTCCCCTTCGAACATGTCGAGGTCCTTATCGAGGGTGAGTTCTCCGAGCACCTCGTCGGTCACCACGACCGGCCTACGATATTCGGCCAGCACCTCTTCCAAGGCGGGGCACGGGGCATCTTCTTCCAGGACCTCGACGATCAGGAATTGGTTCTGCGAGGAGGCGGTCACGCCCTCGGGAATCTTGTGCGGAATCCTCTTGCGCGCCTTGAGGCGGTACACCGCCTCCCGACGGAAGCGATCGAGGATTCCTCCGGCATCGCTTTCCTCGTCGCTGACGGGATAGACTATCCGGCCGTCACCCGTGTGCAGTGCGCCGGTCTGGCAGTCCACAAACGCAATGAAGTAGTGCGAGACGTCCCAGAATCCGTTCCTCTTGCCGGCTCCACTGCCGCCGGCGAGCAGGACGAGGATCTCCCGCACCTCTTCCTCGAAGGTGCGTTCCCATTCAGCCTGCGTCATGTTGTTTTGCGAGCGCATGTACTCGAGCAGATCCACGTGTCATCCTCCTTGATTCGGGGTTGCCGCTTCGTTACGACGAACCCTACTCCACGGAATACTCCACCACTGAATCACCAACGCAAAACCCGAAGGTGATTACCCCACGCTGACCCTCACCCAGTCCACGAGCTGCTCGTAACTCATAGCCCCATCAGCTACCCCCAGCATGGCTGAAAGAAACTCCGCATGGTCAGGCATAAAACCAACGCCACACATCCTGAGATACGTACCTAACAGAGCAGCACCAGTTCGCTTGTTTCCATCCAGGAAGGGATGCCCCGAAATGATCCCAACAGCGTACCAACACGCTTTCTCAACTGCGCTCGGATAGAGCTCCTCACCCCCAAAAGTCTGGAAGGGCTGGGCGAGAGCCGAGGCCAGCATCCCCTCGTCACGCACGCCATCAAGACCACCGAAGCGAGCAATCGCAGCCGAATGGATGGCACACACATCGTCCCGAGAAAACACGACAACGTTCACTTCGCGAGCTCTTCAAACACGTCCGCGTAGGCATCCATGAAATCAACAGCGACATCGACAGCACTCTCAGACTGCTGCGCCGGTTGAATGACCACCCACGGCCTGTTGTTCTTGAGGATCGTGACAGGCTTCCCCGTCCTATTCACCTCTGCTGTCACTCGCGAAAAGTTGTTCTTCGCCTCGGCGAGCCCCATAGTCAGTGTCGACATACTACTCCCATCTCCTTTAGCCACAATTATGGCCAGAATCTGGCCTCAGATCAACAGATCACTGCATAGCACTAGTCAATGCCGCCCCACAGCGACCCCACATTGGTGCCAGTCTGGGACTAAAATATGGATAGCGAAAGGAGCGACCATGCCAACGATGACCCGCACCGCCGAGGTGAAAACCCGCACGACCGCACAGATCAAGGCCGACGCCGCAGCTGTCTACGCACGCTGGGGAATTAGCCTGTCGGACGCGATCAACATCTTCCTGGCCAAGTCGATTGAGGTTGGCGGCCTCCCCTTCGACATGCGCCCCGAGACTCCCACGTTTGACGGACTCGAGCGCTACGCCTATCGCCCCAGCATGGATGCGAATGGAGTCGCGCGGCTCCCGGGAGACTGGGATGACGGCGAGTGAGGCAGCGCCCGCTCCGTGGGAGATCTGGCACGCGCGCTTTAACTTCGATGACCATGGCTACAAGTTTCGCCCGGTCCTCGTTCTCGCCCGCACACAGGACGGGCCCCTCGGCTCAATGCGCCCCATCAGGGCCCGCATGGCGGGCGATCTCACGGCACACCACCGAAGGACTATGCCCAATCAAGCGAGCGATACGCGCCTGGGACAAACCCGCTTCCAGCCCTGCCATGATCGCCGCGCGGTCCTGGACACCAAGCATCCGACGACGACCCACAACCAGCCTCCCATAAGCAGCATCGCTACACGAAAATTGCTGACACCCTATGAGACCGCCAACTTTATAATTTAGGTTTAGGCTTCATTAACATATATCATTTTCCAAAAATGGATTAACCAGAGCCATCCACTCTAAAGGTAGATAAGCTGATAGATATCCATGATTATAACCTTTAGCTTCATATAGAGTACATTTGGGATGCATTTCCTTAAATAGCTTAGCCGAATCCTTAACGCAACTCATTTCTTTTTCGCCATAAATATATAAAACCTGCGCTTTACTTTCTGTAATAGCATTTTTAAGTGCATATCTGCCCATGTATGTTTGGTATATAGTAACTAATGTTTTAATGGAAATCCTTGGCATATCCTCCATATAGTATTTTTCTATTTCTTCTGAATAAGCCATATTGGGATACATTTTTTTCATTAAACCCAACTGGATTTTGCATGCCACTTTGCTAAACATTAGTTTTCCAAATAGTTTTACAATAACTACACTAATTCTTGCCAATCTAGGTTGAGGAATACAAATACTCCCATCTATTATTGCTTTTTGAGCTATATCGCTATCTAATGACAATAACTCAATTGCAATTTGACCACCCAGCGAAACCCCTCCCACAGCAAACAATTTTCCATCACAATTGTTCTTTATATAATCCATAATTTGCAGTGCAGAGTCTTCAGTTGAAATGTAATCTTTTTGATATTCCTCTCCATGACCATTAAGCGTTGGTAAAACTACATGGTATTTATCAGATAACATTCGAGCCTGCTGAAGATAATTCCACCAGGAACCGCCTCCGCCATGTATCAATAATATATGCGGAAACTTTTTATCACCAAATTCATGAAATATCATATTCTCCACCTACACAACTTCGAATTTCTCACCCACTATTTCTGCGAAAGCCTCCCACCAAAATGATGGAAGGCTTTCTAAGCAATTTATCTACACTTTCACACTTTCAATAAGTCTCGTTCATAAAACTCGCTCAATTCAACAACTCCCTTTCAGACCTAGTTTTCTTACTTTTAGTATCAAAATAGTATCACTAAAAGTTTTTCGCTCCCACAAAATGCCGATACGCTGTATTTTCAACAGTCTTATAATAGAAACTTACTCTACTCCCACTCGATGGTGGCCGGGGGCTTGGAGGTCACGTCGAGGACGACGCGGTTAACCTCGGGCACCGAGTTGGTGATGCGCGTGGAAATGCGGGCCAGGACGTCGTAGGGCAGGCGCGTCCAGTCGGCCGTCATCGCGTCCTCGGAGGACACGGGGCGCAGCACGATCGGGTGGCCGTAGGTACGGCCGTCACCCTGGACACCCACGGAACGAACGTCGGCGAGCAGGACGACCGGGCACTGCCAGATCTCCTGATCCAGGCCGGCCGCCGTGAGCTCCTCACGGGCGATCAGGTCCGCGGCGCGCAGGATGTCCAGGCGCTCGCGCGTGACCTCGCCAATGATGCGGATGCCGAGGCCGGGGCCCGGGAAGGGCTGACGGTTCACCAGGTAGTCGGGCAGGCCCAGCTCCCGGCCGACCGCGCGCACCTCGTCCTTGAACAGGGTGCGCAGGGGCTCGACCAGCTCGAAGGTCATATCCTCGGGCAGGCCACCCACGTTGTGGTGGCTCTTGATGTTGGCCGCGCCCTCGCCGCCGCCGGACTCGACGACGTCGGGGTACAGGGTGCCCTGGACGAGGAACTTCACCTCGCCGCCAGCGGCACCAACCTCTTCGATGACCTGCTTCTGAGCGGCCTCGAAGGAGCGGATGAACTCGCGGCCGATGATCTTACGCTTCGCCTCGGGCTCAGTAACGCCGGCCAGGGCGGACAGGAAGCGCTCGGACTCGTCGCACGTGATGACGCGGATGCCCATGCCGCGCGCGTAGTCGTTCTCGACCTGCTCGCGCTCGCCCGCGCGCAGCAGGCCGTGATCGATGAA
>FLSB01009191.1_pt1 | contig 11100 bp, 1 predicted proteins | sample 1550551 | NCBI WGS metagenome assembly FLSB01 (sample SAMEA4031774, study PRJEB14383) | metagenome | biome: human; feature: oral; material: saliva | place: Philippines | collected 2014 | reverse complement strand
AACATGACCTTTGATGGTGGCATGTGGAGCCATGATTACATGGGTGGCTTGGAATCTTTCAAAATTGATGGTAAAACGGAACGCAGTAGTATTAATAACCTCACAGGTACTCGTACGCGTGAAGGTTTCAGCCGTATTGCGCAAGATTCTCGCAGCGACATTCATGTAAATAAATTGGACGGTCATATTAATGTTATTTATGACATGACTAGTGGTACTGGCTTAAATTATGCTAAACCAGGTTCTAAGAAAGACGGCCTTGATCCGGCTGATATCGAGGGCGGTAACTTCATCGTGAAATCCGCTGCAGCTGGCTCCGGCGTGCATAGCTATGTAACAGGCGATTATCTTGATACTTCTTCTGAAAGCAATGTAAACAAGATTTTAGATAACTTGGCCCACAAATTCTATTATGAAAACTATGTAAAGGGTGAAAGAAACCTTTCTGGTACAGTATCTATTGCTTCTAAAGGCATCGTGTCTAGCTACAAAAAAGCGTTGACTACAGACCAAAAAGAAGGGGATATTACTTGGAAAGACGGTAATGGTCAAGGCTCATATGTGGTGCCAGAACCAAAACCTACACCAACTCCGGATCCAAAACCAGTTACGCCAGTAACTCCGGATCCTAAGCCAGTTACACCGGTAACTCCGGATCCTAAACCAGTTACACCAGTAACTCCAGATCCTAAACCAGTTACACCGGTAACTCCAGATCCTAAACCAGTTACGCCTGTAACTCCAGATCCTAAACCAGTTACACCAGTAACTCCAGATCCTAAACCAGTTACACCGGTAACTCCAGATCCTAAACCGGTTACACCAGTAAATCCTAATCCTGTTGTTCGTGGTGCGTACGATACACCGCATATGCGTGGTATTCGTTCTGCTGTAGTAGGTAATATCAATGCTTGGCGTACATTAGCTGACGATATGTATCGCCCTCGTGTATTGCAACAAGGTGAGCCAACAGGTATTTGGGCTCGCATCGGTGGCGGTAAATACAGCTACTCCGGTAGCGGTATCGATACAGCTACAGATTACACACGCATCCAAGGCGGTTATGATGCTAAAATCAGCCGTGGCTGGACTGTAGGTGGTCAAGTATCCTATCTCCGCGGTTCTGAAGACTATGTGTTCGATGGTTCTGGCAAGGTTAAATCCTTCTCTGTTGGTGCTTATGGTTTGAAAGACCTTGGTAAGGATCAATATGTACATGTAGAAACGCAAGTAGGTCGCGTATCTAATGACTTCACAGCGCGTAATGAAATTGGTGAAGCCATGTCTGGCGATGCAAAATCTAATGCATATAGCATCGGTGTTCGCTATGGCAAAACAATGAAATACGCTAATGGTTTCTATGTGGAACCACAAGCACAATTGAACTTCACACACTTCGGTGGTCGTAACTTCAATGTAGGCAATGTGTCTGTTAACCAATCTGGTGTGAATAGCACTTCTGGTAAGCTTGGTCTTGAATTGGGTAAACAATTCGGTAGTGGCAATATCTATACACGCTTTGCTGCAGGTCATGCTTTCACAGGCAATGTGAAAACTGCATTCGCTAGTGGCAGTGTTGTGAAATTAACAGAACAAGACCTCAAAGGTACTTGGACTGAACTTGCTTTCGGCGGTCGTTATGGCTTCAATAGCAACAATAGCGTATTTGCTGACGTTGCTACAGGTTTGTCTGGTGACTACCAAGCAGACTGGGGCGTAAACGCAGGTTTCACGCACAAATTCTAATATAGTATATAAAGGTATATTGATATCTAAGTATGTTAGGTAAAAGTATATAAATATATATACAAATATATGTACAGATAAAAGAATAGTAAAAGACCCATGTATTGGAAAATAGCTAATACATGGGTCTTTTTTAGTGTTTAAAGAGAGTTTTGATCTAGTAGTAATATTTATTTATACAAATCATAGAATGCGTTTATATATAACATCAGTAATCATAAGAGTTATTAATTTATATCCTAGCCTAGCATATACCATAATACAAGGTATTATAGGGTTTAATGGCATTTCTCTATAAATATTTCTTATTAATAAACCAAAATTGATAATTTTAAATTGTAAAATTTTTTGCCATTAAATTATGAATAGATATTTGGTTAATTATAAAAAATGCATAAAAAATAGATTGATTATTATATAGTCTATAGAAAAATAAGGGATAAATAAGAATAATTTACATTAAAAAGCATTATTTATGGATAATGCTTATTTTTATGCGGTGGAAAGTGTACATAAATGGTATAAATTTATAAACTTTTCGAAGATGAATATAAAATGAATTTTTATTTACCATATAGAAATATTTTGATATTATTAGGACAATCAACAATGATGAAGTTTTAGTGAAATTATTATGAGAAATGAACTTATCTGTGTGTATTGTAAGCTAGAGGGAAGATTATGAATCGAATTTACAATGTAATTTGGAGCAAGACAAAGAAGTGTTATGTAGTAGTTTCTGAGATCGTGAAAAGCGGTGGTGGTAAGGTTAAATCCTTGCATACAGACAAAACACATGCTCGTATGGGTGCTGTTATGGCCGTAGCTGCGCTATTGGCAGGTGTGAATATTACATCTGTAAATGCAGCGGCAATCATGATTAATAATGTAAATAATTCTGGCTATGCGACAGGACAAGCAGGCGGTGATAAATGGAGCTATTTATACAATTATAATAACCCTGGCAATCTGTATGCAGTAGATGGTACTGCTACTACAGGCTATTACTCCGGTAGTGCATTAAATGGTATTTCCATCGGTCATAATACGAAGATTCGAGAGGACAGTGATCCTAGCTATTATTCTGGCGTAGCCATTGGTGACTATGCACAGGCTACAGGTGGTTTATCCTTCTCTCTTGGTAGTTATGCACAATCTACGAAACCATCTGCTATGGCCATTGGTACATCTACCTTATCTAGTGGCTTCAACTCATTGGCTATGATGCGCCAAGCGGCAGCAACAGGTAATTTCTCTACCGCCATCGGTACAACTGCTTGGGCTAATGGTACAGGTAGCTTTGCCATGGGTTATTCTGCACAAGCAAAGGGCGATCAATCTATTGCTATCGGTGCAGCAGAGCCAATTACTGTAGCAGGTAGTGGTAATGAACCGAGTGCATCCTATAATGGTGATACTAATACTGTAACAAACGGGGCACGTTCTTTGGCTTTTGGTACAAAAGCGCGTACTGAAGCAGCGGCAAGTGACTCCATGGCATTCGGTTCTAATGCTAAAACTAAGGCAGCCAATGCAGTAGCAATGGGTAATTCCTCTCGTGCTACCGCTACAGATGCTTTTGCCTTCGGTAATACGGCGTATGCTACAGGTGCTAATGCCATTGCTATGGGTAGATCAGCACAAGCTAGACAGTTAAATGCTATCGCTTTAGGTGGTCAAGCAAAGGCATTAGAGGCTAATGCTCTTGCTATCGGTGGTAAGGCTGAAGCTAGCAAAGCTGGTACTATGGCTATTGGTACAGAAGCTAAAGCAAGTAGTAACAATGCTACAGCTATCGGTAATGGTGCAGAGGTTACTGGGGAAAACTCCATGGCATTAGGTGCTGGTGCGAAGATTTCTTCCAATAACTCCATCGCTCTTGGTGCAGGCACAGAGTTCAATGATCCATTAGTAAATACATATGCTGCTTTCACCAACGAAATGAACCCTGCTGAAGCGGGCGTAGTAGCCGTTGGTAATACAGGTACGCCTCGTCGTATCGTTAACGTAGCCGGTGGTCAAAACGATAATGACGCAGCTACGATTAAACAATTGCGTTATGTAAATAATAACTTGGCTATGACCATTGCGGGCCCTACATACACAGGGTATCAAGCGAATGGTTCTACCTATCAAGCGCCTGATTTCAGCATTAAAAATAGCACATATCATACTGTAAAAGAAGCAGTAGAAGCGGCACAAACTAACTTCTTCAGCGCTAAAGGTACATCTGCTGATGCTAACTATGATAATAAAGGTGCTACAGGTACCAATGCGACAGCAGCGGGCGTACGTGCTTCTGCAGATGGCAATTATGGTACGGCACTAGGTGCTGATGCAACGGCAACAAGCGATAAAGGTACTGCTTTAGGTTATAAAGCTAAGGTAACTGAAGATGACGGTGTTGCATTAGGTTCTAACTCCGTAGCAAATACGGCGGCTGGCGTAGCTGGTTATGATGTAAGCGCAGCAGATAACCGTGCCAATAAATACACAGCTTTAACAGGCAATGTAGCAACATCTACATTGGGCGCTGTATCTGTTGGTCAAAGCACTAGTGTTGGCAATGAAACACGTCAAATTACAAACCTTGCAGCTGGTACAAAGGACACCGATGCAGTTAACGTAGCTCAATTGCGCAATGTAAACCTTAAAATTGCAGGCAATACAAACGAAAACAACGGTAAAAATGACGTATTGTTAGATAGCCAAACATTGACTGTAAAAGGCGATGGCGCGTATGTAACAACTAAAGCGAACAACCAAACAATCGATGTAACCTTAACAAATGATACAAAAGATAAAATCGACAATGCAGCAAATAAAGATCTTTCTAACATTACAAATGTAGCTAAAAAGAATATTACTGCGTTGGGTACAATCGTTGAGGCTGGTAATAATGTAACAATTCCAGCAGCTACCGTAGACGCAACAACAGGTCAAAAAACATACACTATCAATGCTATGGATACTAAGGTTTCCTTAGGTACTAGCGGTTTGATGACCCTTACAGGTGGTACACCTGATGCAAACGGTGTTCGTAACTATACTGTTGATGTAGATCCTACTAAGGTTGCTAAAACAGATTTATCCAACATCAATACTGATGGCAAAACTGTGATCCGTGAAGAGGCTCAAAAGGCTGTAAAGGTTATTGCAGGTCAAAATACAACAGTTACAGAAGGTACTGATGGTACATATAAAACATATGCAGTCAATGTAACGGCAGCTGGAGACTACCGATTGGTAGAAAACAGTGCAGCTGCTGATAAAGCATACACTGTAACGGGCAATAAAGTTGATTTAACAGTACAAGATGCTAGTACGCCTGCAAATACAAAGACGGTAACGATTAAAGATATCGCGTCTAAAACTGAGTTAGACTCTACAAAATCTGATTTAACAAACAAAATCAACGATACAAAAACTGAACTTATCAACAAGGGTTTGAAATTCAACGCAGATAATAATGACGTTAAGACAAACAAACTTGGTTCTACCGTAACTGTGTCTGGTGATGCGAATATCACTACAAAGATTACACAAACTGGTGATGACTCCACAATTGCCGTGGCTTTGAATAAAGACCTTAATGTTAAAACCGTGACTGCTACAGATACTGTGAAAGCTGGCACTACAACAGCGGGCAATCAAACGGCTACAGATAACAAGGGTGGCACTCAAACTGGCAACTTTGTAACAGGCCTAGGTAATACAACTTGGAACATGGCTGACCCTGTATTCGTGCCTGGTCGTGCAGCTACAGAAGACCAATTGAAAACTGTTAGTGATGCAGTACGAGCAGCAAATGCTGGCTCTAGCGACTATCGCTTGATTGGTGACCCAGCTAATACGACTGATGGTTCTTACAAGGTTACAAATAACCAAGTAGACCTTAAGGTAAAAGACGATAAATCTGGTACTACAAATACTGTAACAATCAAAGATATTGCGTCTAAAACTGAATTCGACAAATTAAATGATCGTGCCGTTAAGTACGATGTAGATGGCTCTGGTAATGTAGATAAATCTAAAGTTACTTACGAAGGTCCTGCGTACAATAGCACTAATAAATCTGGTGGCACTCACGTAACTAACGTGGCGTACGCAACAGGTAACGACGGTAGCGAAGCAGTTAACGTAGATTACTTAACTGACAAAATTAAAGATAGCTCCGAAGCGTTAATCAACAAAGGCATGAAATTTGATGCTAACGTTGGTGGTGTTCAAACTAATAAATTGGGATCCACTGTGAAAGTTCAAGGCGAAGGCGCAGAAGCTGATGCTAACTACAGCGGCAAAAACATCAAAACTTTCATTAAACAAGATACAGCAGGTAACACAACAATCGACGTTAAGATGAACAAAAATCTTGAAGTTGAAACTGTAACTGCTACAGGCGCAAATGGTAAAGACGGTAAAATCGGCATCAATGGTAAAGATGGTGTTACAACAAATCTTTCCATTACACGTGATGGTAAACCTGGTGTAGACGGTGCGGCTGGCACAACTACAACTCGTATCGTATATGAAAAACCAGATGGTACTAAAGAAGAGGTAGCTACGTTAAATGATGGCCTTAAATTCAAAGGCGACATGGGCGCTACATCTAATGTAAAACTCAACAAACAAGTGGATGTAAACGGTGGTGTTACAAACGCGGCTGACCTTGCAACAGGTAATAACATCGGTGTTACATCTGCAGCAGTTGATGCGGATGGCAATGCAAAACTTCAATTGCAACTTGCTAAAGATATTACAGGTCTTAAATCTGTAACGGCTACAGATACTGTGAAAGCTGGTACTGCGACAGTAGGTAACCAAACTGCTACAGATAATAAAGGTGGCACTCAAACTGGTAACTTTGTAACAGGTCTAGATAATACAAATTGGAACATGACTGATCCTGTATTCGTACCTGGCCGTGCGGCAACAGAAGACCAATTGAAAACTGTTAGTGATGCGGTGAAAGCAGCGAGCGCTAGTGCATCTGACTACCGCTTGATTGGCAACCCAGCTAATACAATTGATGGTTCCTACAAGGTTACAAACAACCAAGTAGACTTAAAGGTTAAAGATGATAAATCTGGTACTATTAACACTGTAACTATCAAAGATATTGCGTCTAAAACTGAGCTTGATAAATTAGATGATCGCTCTGTTAAGTACGACTTAGACCCTGCTACAAATACTGTAGATAAATCTAAGGTAACTTACGAAGGTCCTACCTACACTAATAAAACTGGTGGTACTCATGTAACTAACGTGGCGTACGCAACAGGCAACGATGGTAGCGAAGCAGTTAACGTAGACTACTTAACTGATAAAATTAAAGACAGCTCCGATGCATTGATCAACAAAGGTCTTAAATTCGATGCTAACGTTGGTGGCGTTCAAACTAATAAACTTGGTTCCACTGTCATCGTGAAAGGTGAAGGCAACGAAGCAGACGCTAACTACAGCGGCGAAAACATTAAGACGTTCATCAAACAAGATACTACAACTGGCACTACAACAATTGATGTTAAATTGAACAAAAACCTTGTAGCCGATTCCATCAAAGTTAACAAAGATGGCAGAGACGGTAAAGATGGCGTATCCATTACTGGTCCTACTGGCGTGGCTGGTCAAGACGGCAACAATGGTAAGGTAGGTATCACAGGTGCTGACGGCAAAGACGCTGTATCTATCTCCGGTAAAGACGGCGTAGGTCACATCGGCTTAACAGGCCCTGCTGGTACAAACGGCAAGGACGGCACAAATGGTATCGACATGTCCGTTAAGAATGGTTATGACGATGCTGCTAAAGGTGTTAAGGGCGAAAAAGGTGTAGACGGCGTTGATGGTATTACACGTATTGTGTACACTGACAAAACTGGTGAACACCAAGTTGCCACAATGGATGACGGCATGTTGTACGGTGGTGACGCTGGTAATGTAATCAAGAAAAAACTTAACAACCAAGTAAATGTTAAGGGTGGCATTACTGACGAAACTAAATTGACTACTGATGACAATATCGGCGTAGTTTCTGATGGTACAGATACGTTAAAAGTTCGCTTGGCAAAAGATCTTAAAGGTCTTAATACCGTAACCGCTGCTGAAACTGTAAAAGCAGGTACAGCGACTGTGGGTAATCAAGAAGCGACTAAAGCAGATGGTACTAAAGAAACTGGCAATTATGTAACAGGTCTTGATAATAAAACTTGGGATGCTAACAACATCGTAACTGGTCGTGCTGCTACAGAGGATCAGTTGAAAGATGCATTGTCTAACCAATCTAATGCAGGCCTTAAATTCGACGCTAACGTGGGTGGCACTAAGACTAATAAATTAGGCTCCACTGTCATCGTAAAAGGTGAAGGCACTGATACAGATGCTAACTACAGTGGCGAAAACATTAAGACTTTCATCGACCAAGATACAACAACTGGTACTACAACAATTAACGTTAAATTGAATAAAAACCTTGTAGCTGATTCCATTAAGGTTAATAAAGACGGCAAAGACGGTAAGGATGGCGTATCCATTACAGGTCCTACGGGCGTAGCTGGTCAAGACGGCAACAATGGTAAGGTAGGTATTACCGGCGCAGACGGTGAAGACGCAGTTTCCATCTCCGGTAAAGACGGTGTAGGTCACATTGGCTTAACAGGCCCTGCAGGTACAAACGGTAAAGATGGTAAAAATGGCATCGATATTTCCGTGAAAAATGGTTACGATGATGCTGCTAAAGGTGTTAAGGGCGAAAAAGGTGTTGATGGTGTAGACGGAATCACGCGTATCGTGTATACTGATAAGACTGGTGAGCACCAAGTAGCTACTATGGACGACGGTATGTTGTACGGTGGCGACAGTGGTACTGTAATCAAGAAAAAACTTAACAACCAAGTGAATGTTAAGGGTGGTATTACAGATGCAGCGAAACTTTCCAATGATGATAACATTGGGGTAATCGCTGACGGCACTGATACATTGATGCTCCGTCTTGCGAAAGACCTTAAAGGCCTAAATTCTGCTACTTTCAACAATGGTACAGATGGCAACACTGTTGTAAACGGTGGCGGCCTCACTATTAATGATGCAGCAGGTAATCCATTAACATCCGTTACAAAAGATGGTGTTAAGATTACTGATGGTCCATCTATGACTAAGGACGGCGTTGACGCTGGCGATAAGAAAATTACGAATGTACAAGATGGTACAATCGCAGCTGGCAGTAAAGATGCTGTAAATGGCGGTCAATTACATACAGCGGTTGAAGACCTCAAAACTAAGGGCTTCGGTTTAACTGCTGAAGATGGCGCTTCTGTTAAGAAACCTCTTGGTGATACTGTGACTGTGAAAGGTGACGGTGCAAACATTACTACATCTGTAGATAATGGTGCTGTGAAAGTAGCATTGGCTAGAGATCTTAATGTAGATACTGTTACAGCAAACACAGTAACAACAGGCGACACTAAGATGGATACAAATGGCGTAACTATCAAAGACGGCGCTAATGAAGCGACTAAGTTGACTAAAGATGGCTTGCAAATCAACGATGGTGGTAACAAAGCTGTTACGATCGACAAAGATGGTTTGACTATCGAAAACGGTCCTAAGGTAACAAAAGACGGCATTAATGCGGGTGATAAGAAAATCACTAGTGTAGAAGATGGTACAATTGCTGCAGGCAGCAAAGATGCTGTAAATGGCGGTCAATTACATACTGCAATAGAAGACATCAAGGCACAAGGCTTCGGTCTTAAAGCAGAGGATGGTCAATCCGTGAAGAAACCTCTTGGTGAAGTAATCGATCTTAAAGGCGACGGAAACATCAAGACTTCCGTTGACGGCACTGCTGTTAAGATGTCCTTAAACGATACAATTACACTTGGCACAGATCCAACTAAACAAGTTACAGTTGATGGATCTACTGGTACGATTACTGCGGGCAATGGGGCTAACCAAGTTACAATCGATGGCAGCACAGGTTCTGTTACAGCAGGTAACACTGTGAAAGCTGGCGATGTAATCATGGGTAACCAAAGCTCTGGTGGTCAAAACGGTAACTTTGTAACTGGTTTGGACAATAAAACATGGAATCCTAACAACCCTGTAGCTGTTACAGGTCGCGCCGCAACAGAAGATCAATTGAAAGCTGTTAACGACGACTTTAACGAAAAAGCTAAAAATGGTCGTGTATTCCAAGGTGACCAAGCTGGTAATGATGGTAAAGTTGTTCGCGGTTTAGGCGATACAATGAACCTCAAAGGTGGCGCTGATGTAAATCGTTTGAGCGACAACAACCTCGCTGTTGTGAAGAATGCCGCTGGTGATGGCTATGATATCAAGTTGGCTAAGGACCTTAACTTAAAAGACGGTTCTACTACGTATACAAAAACTGTACCAGGAACTCATACAACAATTCCTTACACAGTAGATACAAAAGTAGATGGTGGCGGTATCACAATTACTCCATCCATCAACGGTCAACCTGTACCAGGTCACACTGTAAGCCTTACAGAAAATGGCTTAAACAATGGTAATAATACGATTACTAATGTAGCGCCAGGTATCAACGGCACTGATGCGGTTAACGTTAACCAATTGCGCAATGCTATGCATAGTGTGGATGGTAAAATCGCTGATGTTGGTGCAGCTAGCGCAGCCATGGCAGGTCTTAAACCATTGCAATATGATCCGTTAGAACCTACACAAGTATTGGCGGCTGTTGGCAACTATAAAGGTAGTACTGCTGCTGCTATTGGTATCGCTCACTATACAAATGAATCTACAATGCTTCATATGGGTGTTTCCTTAGGTGGTCATGATAATATGGTTAACGCTGGTGTATCTTATAAATTCGGTACATCTGACGCTAAAAAAGCAATTCCAGCACGTTACAAAGCAGGCCCAATCAGCTCTGCGTATGTAATGCAAGATGAAGTAACTGCATTGAAAGCTGAGAACTTACGCATGAAACAACGCGATGAGGAATTATCTGCTAAGTACGAACAAGTACAACGAGATAATGAAGAGATGAAAGCTCAAATTGCAATGCTTATGAAACAAGCTGGGTTAACCAAATAATCATTCACTTGAGAGTGTATTGAGTATTTAAAACATAGGAAAGCCGCCCTGGGGAGGGCGGCTTCCAATGAGGGGACTTATGAAACTAATTAAATTACTACCAGTTATGGCAATTGCTTCTGTATGTGTTGCTGGCCAAGTACATGCGGCACAAGATCCTTTGATGATGCCTGAACAACCTGCGGCTCCTTTGACTGCAGAACAACAAGACATCTCTCTTGCTGTTCCTAGTGAAGAGGTAAAAGCTGTAGTATCTGAATTTGCAGCATTCCAATTGGG
>FLSB01017213.1_pt1 | contig 11113 bp, 10 predicted proteins | sample 1550551 | NCBI WGS metagenome assembly FLSB01 (sample SAMEA4031774, study PRJEB14383) | metagenome | biome: human; feature: oral; material: saliva | place: Philippines | collected 2014 | reverse complement strand
GCGGGCGCGCGCGAGCACATGGGCCGGAAACTAGGCGACCGTTTCGCTGCTATTGCGTGCAGCCGACTCCGCCAGCTCCTCGGGGCTCACAACACCCTCGACGGACACGCGGTCCAGGTAGGCCATGCCGTCAAACGCCAACTCGCGAGCGTTCTCCGGGTCGCCCTCGTTGCCGATCGAACCGTGGGCCATACGATCCACGATCAGCGCGATCGCACCATCGCCGGTCACGTTCGTGGCGGTACCGAAGGAGTCCAGCGCAATGTAGGTGGCGATCATCAGCGCGACCTGCGCGTCGTTGAAGCCCAGCATCGAGCTCAGCAGGCCCGTGGCCGCCATGATGGCGCCGCCGGGGACGCCGGGGGCCGCGACCATCGTGATGCCCAGCATGAAGATGAAGCCCACCCACTGCAGGGAGGAAACGCTCAGGCCCTGCGTCAGCACAATGGCGAACGCGAACGAGAAGATCTTCGAGGTCGAGCCAGCCAGGTGGATCGTCGCACACAGCGGAATCGTGAAGGACGCGACCGCGTCGGACACGCCGTTCTTCTTCGTCTGACGCAGCGTCACCGGGATGGTGGCCGCCGACGACGACGTACCCAGAGCCGTCAGGTAAGCCGGCATCATCGTCACCAGCGCCTTGAAGGGGTTGCGACGCGCGACGAGACCCGCGAAGCAGAACTGGGTCAGCAGAATGACGACCTCGAGGACCAGAACCACGACGACGACGCGCAGCAGCGTACGAATAACCGAGGCGGCTTCGCCCGTGTAGGTCAGGTTCAGGAAAATACCGAAGATGTGCAGCGGCAGCAGCGGAATAATAATCGTCTCAATGAGGCGCGTGATGATGGCACGGAACTCGATGAAGCCCTTACGCAGCACTCCGCGCGGCACCATCGACAGGCCCAGACCCACCACGAAGGACAGGAGCAGCGCCGTCATCACCTGTAGCGGCGCAGGCATCTCGATCGTGAAGTAGGACTCCAGGGCACTGCCCGGCTCGGCAACATCAGCCAGCTGGGTGGACGCCAGGAGGCGCGGGAACAGGGACGCGCACACCAGGTAGGTCAGGAAGCCCGAGAACAGCGTCGACGCGTAGGCGATCGCCGTCGTAATACCCAGCCACTTACCCGCGCCGCGGCCCAGATCCGCGATCGCGGGGGTCACGAGGCCGATAATGATCAGCGGGATCGAGAAGGACAGGAACTGGCTGAAAATAGCCGAGAAGGTCGCAAAGATACGGCCAATCTCAACGGGAACCAGGTGGTTATCGCCGATACGGACGGATCCGAGGACGGTCGCGAGGACGATCGCAGCGATCACCCACACGAGGATTCCGGATTTACGCAGGAACGCGCGCATGTCTTTCACCTTGAAATTAGGGATGATGGGTCACGCCTAGCATGCCCGAACTTTACGCATTCTTGAAGCGGTAGCCAGGATACGGGATAGATGCGGCGCAAATCACGTGGCCGACAGAGCGCCACGACGAGGCCATCCACCCCTCGCGCGGGCCACACTCCGCGGATTTAACGCACCGCGAGCGTCGACACGTACGGCGCAAACCACCAAATAATCGCGGCGAGAATCACGTACACCGCGACATCCATAAGACGCGCGCGCGACGCAAACCACGGGCGCCCCGGCGTCCACAGGCGCAGCGCCCCCATCCCGACGAGCACAGCGACCATCAGCATGACTGCACGGTGACGGTGATCCGTCACGGCCAGCGCTATCACGCCGAGCACCCCCACCGCACTGAGGGCAGCCCCAAGCCACGCACCCACTCGTGCGCGCATGGTCTTCTCCTCGTCATTCACGCCCCCTACCCTAGCGCACGAGTGCACCCGACCATACGACCGCTCACATCGCTGTGCACACCAGCCCCGGCCTCGTCCACGCACACAACCAGCCCCCGCCTCGTCCGAGCAAAGGAACGAGCAAAGGAATAGGACTCTCAGGGCGCGCGGGTTTAGTATTAGTCCAAAGGTCCCTGAGACCAGCAGCATATTTCTCGCATCAAAGGAGCATTCGAGTGTCCCGCTTTATTGTCGTTGCCCCCGGTTCGTCGGAGGCCGCCGCCCTCGCCACTGACGAGCTGGCCCGCGTTCTCGGCGTCACCACGGTCGACGCCCTGGCCGGCACGACGGCCACCGACGCCGCCCTGCGCCCCGCCTCCGCCCTGCCCGCCGCGGTCGAAGCCGTGCGCGCCGCCGGCGACGACGCGCTCATCTCCCCCGCCCGTGAGGCCTCGAACCGCGCCTTCGACCACGTCGCCTGGAACCTGAACCTCGCCGCCGCCACGCGCGCCGGCGTCGTCCTCGCCTTCGATGCCGAGGGCGCCAGCGCCGAACTCCTCGCCGAAGAGATCGCCGCCGCCCGCCTGCGCGCCGAGGCCGCCGCCGCTTCCGTCGTCGCCATCGTCCTGACCGGCGGCGCCCCCACGCTCGAAGCCGACGTCCCCGTTCTCACCCTGCCCCTCGCCGAGGACGCCGCCGCCACCCTGCGCGAGGCCCCCACCCCCACCGCCGTCACGCCGCTCGCCTTCCAGGCCGACCTCATCGAGCGCGCCCGCGCAAACCGCAAGCGCATCGTCCTGCCCGAGCCCGACGACGACCGCGTCCTGCAGGCCGCCGCCCAGGTCCTCGCCGCCGACATCGCCGACATCACCTTCGTGGGCGACGCCGACTACGTCGCCAAGCGCGCCGACGAACTCGGCCTCGACCTGAGCGCCGCCCAAGTCGTCTCCGTGAGCGACCCTGCATACCTCGAGCGCTACGCCGAAGAATTCGCACGCCTGCGCGCCAAGAAGGGCGTCACCCTTGAACAGGCCCGCGAAAAGGTCACCGACGTGTCCTACTTCGGCACCATGATGGTCCACATGGGCGACGCCGACGGCATGGTCTCGGGCGCCGCCCACACGACCGCGCACACGATCGTCCCCTCCTTCCAGATCATCAAGACCGCCCCCGGCGTCTCCGTCGTCTCCTCCATCTTCCTCATGGCGATGAAGGACCGCGTGTGGGCATTCGGCGACTGCGCCGTCAACCCCAACCCCACGCCCGAACAGCTCGCCGACATCGCCGTGACCTCCGCGCGCACCGCCGCCCAGTTCGGCGTCACCCCGCGCGTCGCCATGCTCTCCTACTCCACCGGCACCTCCGGATCCGGCCCCGACGTTGACGCCGTCGTCGAAGCCACCCGCCTCGCCCGCGAGAAGGCCCCCGAACTGGCCATCGAAGGCCCCATCCAGTTCGACGCAGCCGTCGACGCGGCCGTCGCCTCCAAGAAGCTGCCCGGCTCCGACGTCGCCGGCAAGGCCACCGTCTTCGTCTTCCCCTCGCTGGAAGCCGGAAACATCGGCTACAAGGCCGTCCAGCGCTCCTCCGGCGCGCTCGCCGTCGGCCCGGTCCTGCAGGGCCTCAACAAGCCCGTCAACGACCTGTCGCGCGGCGCCCTCGTCGAAGACATCGTCAACACCGTCGCCCTGACCGCCGTCCAGGCCCAGGGCTGAACGGGAACGAGCCCCCGGGGTCCGGTTACCATTAAACGTAAACGGGCCCCGGCCTCGTCCTTCATCCCCCAACCCCACAACACGAAAGGCGAACGCGTGACCTCGTCCTCCGTTCTCGTCATTAACTCCGGCTCCTCCTCCATCAAGTACCAGCTCGTCGACCCCGAAACCGGCGACGCCATCGCCAAGGGAATCGTCGAGCGCATCGGTGACACCACCGGCCTCATCAAGCATGAGTACGGCGATGCCGTCACCACCGAAGAGCTCCCGGTTCCCGACCACACCGTCGGCATGCGTGAGGTCCTGCGTCTCTTCGACACGGAGGGTCCGTCCCTGGCCGAGGCTCACATCCTCGCCGTCGGCCACCGCGTCGTTCAGGGCGGCCGCTACTTCGACGGTCCGGCCCTCATCACCGACGAGGTCCGCAACCTGATCGAAGAGCTGTGCCCCCTGGCTCCGCTGCACAACCCCGCCCACCTCAAGGGCATCGACGTGGCGCGCGAGCTCATGCCCGACGTCCCCCACGTCGCCGTCTTCGACACCGCGTTCTTCCAGCAGCTGCCCGACAAGGCCGCCCTGTACGCCCTCGAGACCGAGACCGCCGAGAAGTACTCGGTGCGCCGCTACGGCGCCCACGGCACCTCCCACCAGTTCGTCTCCCAGGAAATCTCCACAATGCTGGGCCGCGACGACCTCAAGCAGATCGTCCTGCACCTGGGCAACGGCGCGTCCGCCTCCGCCGTCAAGAACGGCAAGCCGATCGACACCTCCATGGGCCTGACCCCCCTCGAGGGCCTCATGATGGGCACCCGCACCGGCGACATCGACCCCGCCGTCGTGTTCCACCTGCAGCGCGTCGCCGGCATGAGCGTCGACGAGGTCGACACCCTCTTCAACAAGAAGTCCGGCATGAAGGGCATGACCGGCGAGTCCGACATGCGCTCCGTGTGGGATGTCATCAACAACACCTCCGACCCCGAGGCCGCCAAGCGCGCCCGTACCGCCATGGACGTGTACATCAACCGCCTGCTGAAGTACGTGGGCTCCTACGCCGCTGAGCTCGGCGGCCTGGACGTCATCACCTTCACCGCCGGCATCGGCGAGAACGACGACGACGTGCGCCGCGAGCTGGCCGAGGCCCTCGCTCCCTTCGGCGTCAAGATCGCCGTCGAGGCCAACAAGGGCCGCATCAAGGAGCCGCGCATTGTGTCCGCTCCCGACTCGTCCGTCACCCTCGTCGTCTACCCGACCAACGAGGAGCTGGCGATCGCCCGCCAGGCGCTGACCTTCGCCTGATCGGTTTTTCCGCACGAGGCCGGGGTTCCCACGTGGGGCCCCGGCCTCGGGCGTATCCACGTCCACTGTTGACTGCACGCCAACACACCGACTACCATGACAAGTGGTAACGGCGAGCAGGTCCTCGCAGAGTGCCAATCCGCGGGCCCACGAGCGCACATGTTGCGCCGTGGGTCTTTGCGTCTCTCAGTGAGGAGAAACATGCTCATCGCTTACATCGACGAAGTTGGCGAGGCCGGTGCCTTTATTTCGAAGGACCACAAGAGATTCAATACCTCACCTGTCTTTGGCTATGCAGGCTTCGTCGTCCCTGAACAGCATGTCCATGCTTTATCGCGAGATGTCGCAGCAACCAAGAAGAAGTTCTACTCATTCCTCTGCGGCGAGGGAACAGAAGAGCCAGGAGGTTACGCTCCTACCTGGGAACGCAAAGGGTCTGACCTCCTCAGCAAGCACGCGATGGGGCGCGCAGGACGTCAGGAAGTAGTTGAACTGCGCTCACTTCTCGCACGAATCCCGAGTAGGTATAGCGGCAAGCTCTTCTACTTCGTGCGCGAAAAACCCATCGGCTCCCCCGGACAGGTGTGGGGAAAAGACACCGGCAATAGTTGGGAGGCCATGCGAGAAGAAAGAACGCTTGAGTGCCTGGGCGAAGCGATCAACCGGCTCTGCAGGCACGCCGAACACGAAGACCAGAACATCCTCCTCTTCCAGGACATGATCAACGAGAAGCAACGCTTTCACCAGGTGACACGCAGTTATGCCCACATCTACAGTCGCATCAAGGATCACCAGGAGATGCTGAGAATCCTCGAAGCCCCCGCATATATCGACTCGGAGCTTTCGACGAACATCCAATGTGCAGACTGGGTCGCGGCTCTCATTGGCCGCGCATGCGACTATCAACTGGTTCTCGACAGCTCCTACCGATGGGTAGCAGACAGTTTTATCGCTGATCTTCGTGGAGGTTTCACGTATGAATCCACCCTCCAGTTTCATCGACGCAGTATCGACAATATCCACCACATCCGGATTCTCGATAGGGCACGACCCCACCTCGATTCACTGACCGGCATGTCTGCCGAGAATCTCTCTCGCCTCCAGCTCGTGCACGCTCGCGCAAGTGCACCGACCCCGAGCAAACCGTCGTCTTCAATATGCTGACGCCAAGACACACCGGGAGCTGGCGATCGCCCGCCAGGCGCTGACCTTCGCCTGATTCTGAGGTTTGTTCGAGGCCGGGGTTCCCACGTGGGGCCCCGGCCTCGGGCGTATCCTGGCAGAGTAGTCATCTCGAGGAGGCCCTCATGAACAGCGACGTTTCCACCCTGGCGGACTGGATTACTACTTCCCCGTCGACCGTGTTTTTCGGCGGCGCAGGCGTCTCCACCGAGTCCGGAATCCCCGATTTTCGCGGGGCGAACGGCTTCTACTTCCAGGAACGCGAGATCCCCCTCGAAACGGTCCTGAGCATCGACTTTTTCACCCAGCACCCGGAGGCGTACTGGGAGTGGTTCCACGAGATCTACCGTCCCGTGGAACCCAACGGCGCGCACAGGACACTGGCCGCGTTGGAGGCCGCGGGGCGCCTGGACGCTGTCATCACGCAGAACATTGACGGCCTGCACCAGCGGGCCGGATCCCGCACCGTGTGGGAGCTGCACGGCAACTGGGAGCGCCTCGTGTGCACTGCATGCGGGTCCGTCGCAGCGTTGCGCGATGCCATCACGGTCGACGGGGACCCGGTGCCCGCGTGCCCGTCGTGCGGAGGGCAGATGCGCCCGGACATCGTCATGTACGGCGAGTCCCTCGACGAGGCCGTCATCGAGGCCGCCGTATCAGCCATCGCGCGAGCGTCCACACTGATCGTGGCCGGCACATCCCTCGTGGTGTACCCGGCAGCTGGCCTCATCAACTACTTCTCCGGGGATCACCTGGTTCTCATGAACGCCACCCCGACCTCGGCGGATGCGCACGCCGACCTGATCGTTCGCGAGCCGGTTGGCGCGACCCTTGATCACGTCATGGACGAGCTGCGCGCGCGGGGTGTTCTGCCTGCGTAGCGCTTGCAGCGGACGAGATTCACTCACAGGCCACGGCCCCAACGCACAGGCACCCCTGTTCTACACACATGCGGATAGGTTGTGCGTATGCGGATAGGTTATGCGCATGCGGATAGCTTATTTTCCTATCCGTATCTTCACTACCTATCCGCATCTTCGTAACCTATCCGCATACTCGTCATCTATCCGAGAACCGGGGAACTACTGCGTCATAGCCCACTAGCGCGGGCAACTGCAAGTATTCCAGCCTTCGCTTCTTCCATCCGGATCCGGTCCTCGGGGCTCAGTCTCTGGCTGATCGACATCGCAAGAGCGGGGCGTTCTCTAGCAAAGATGCCCGAATTATGAAGCTCGCGAACCCCGCCCCGTGAATGGGAGAAGTATAGTTTTGACTCGATCGTCAGCTTCGAACGCGTCAAGTCCTCGAAAGCCGTCGGGACCCAGCTAAATGGGCTGTCTTCAATGAGCTGGTATTCGAAGGCACGCCTCACGGCCGCCGCTACCCAGTCAGCAAATTGAACGTTTGCACTCAGCTGAGAATCAACATGCATCGTTGATTCGATGAGCCGTCGCATCTCACCGTGGTCTGGATCCGCTGTACGGTTAAAGACATGGGCATATGAGTTCTGTACTTGAACGACCCGCTCTTTTTCGTTTTCGGTGTCCATGATGACAATCAGGTTTTCCCCGTGACGCTCCGCGTACGTGCAGAGCCTATTGAGAGCTTGATGGAGACAGCCCCACTTAAACTCAAGGAGTCCCTGCTTCTGAAGCCGAGAGTCTTTCCCCCACCTTTCTGTGGCAGTGCCCAGCGGTTTCTCTTCGCCATAGAAGAACAGACGTCCGCCACGGGCGCAGAGGAACCGTACGAGTTCGCGAAAACCTTCGATTGGACGCCGATAGCTGTCCCACGCCACCGGGGTGAAGATATCAGATCCTTTCCTCTCCCAGGTCCCAGCCGTCGCTTCAATCGGGATCAGATGAGCAAAGAGCCTCCGCTTCTTCTCAGTGAAGGACTGCGACATCGCTCGCACATGGTCACTCGGGATCACGAAACCCGCATATCCAAAAGCTGGTGACCCGTTGTAATTCTTATGTGTTTTACTAACAAACGCTCCTGCCTCGGCAACTTCGTCGAGATAAGCAACCAGCATCTGGCCTCCTTCGGCTAGATAGACGGAAACCCACACCGCGAGGGCGTGGGTTTTCGATGTGGCACTCTGAGCACTAGCCCCGTTACCGATTCCAATGCTACCTATACAGGCTGCTTACTGTCCAGCAGTTCCTCAGAGTCTGCTCATGTCAGGATCACCCCTCCCCCAGGCCAGCCGGATCGACGAGGGCGAGGGCTCGCGGGGCGCGAGCGATCCGCACGCGTTGCCCCCAGGTGAGGGTCAGGCGGTCTGACTCCATGCCGTCGCCGAAGAGCACGAGGGATTCGGAGCCAACAACGAGGCTGAGAGCCTCACCGTCGTCCAGGAGGCCCTCGGTGTGCTCAACTCCGGTGTAGGGAGAGGGCCACGCCTCGCGCACGAACCACGCGAGCGAGCGTGAGGTCGGCGCGGGTAGTTCCCCCATGTGGCGGCCGCGCTTGAGGGAGGCACCCCACCCGGTCGCCCCGGTTCCGGTAGAGACGACGACCCCAGAGGAGGATTGGCGTTCGACAGTAGCGCCCACGGACAGCTCGTATCGGGCGCTCTGGTGACTCGGATGCCCGATGAACACCTCGTTGAGGGCTGTGAGCGTGCGCGAGTCGTCGGCGCTCGCGCGCACCATCGTCAGCTGATCCACACGCAGGTCGGCGCCCGCGTCGATGCGACCGAGGGCCGCAACCCCCTGGTCGGGCGTGCATCGCACGAGGACACCGGCGTTGGACTGGGGCACCGAGTTGACGCCGACGATGGTCTGGTCGCCCGCGTACTTGGAGACGTTGGCGACCAGGCCGTCGGGTCCCACGACGACGATGACGTCCTCGGGGGCGAAGAGGAAACGCGACAGGCAGTCGCGCTCCACGTCGGCGCTCGCCCACCCGTCCGGGATGCCCGCCCGTACGTGGGCCAGCGCGGCCGTGTGCGCGTCGTGAGCGCGTTCGACGGACTCCAGGGTGCGCCCACGGCTGCGCAGGACGAATTCGACCTGACCGCGCGTGGAGTAGCGGTCCATGAGCTCGTCGAACTCGGTGGGGCGTCGGACGATGACGGCGCGGCGACGCATGGTTACTTGCCTTCCTTCGCGTGACCGGTGAACGCCGAGACGAGGTCGCTCAACACGTCGGCGGTAATGGTGATGTTCCCGAAGGACGGCATGTTCTTGGCCATTTCCTTCAGCGCGAGGGCACGCGCCACTTCGGGGCCGGCCTCGGCGAGGGCCTGGATATAGGCCGCATCGTTGGCGATGCGTGCGCGGCCCGCGGTGTTCCAGTCGATCTCGTACGCCTTAGCTTTCTCCGTGATGCGACGGGCCTCCGATTCGACGGTGATCGCGTCAGCGGCGGCCTTCTCCTCGGCTTCGCGACGCGCGTTGTGGCCTTCCTGATCGACCAGGTCGGCGCGCTTGCGGGCCAGGTCGAGCTTGGATTGCATCTCGTTTTCGGAGATCTGTGATTCGCGCTCGACGGCGAGGGCACGACGCTCGTAGAGGGCGCGGTCGGCCTCGGCCTGGAGCTGCTCGAGGAGAGGGGCACGCAGGGAGGATTCAACGCCCTCGTCCGGGCGCAGGCTCAGGAGGCGTGCGTCGACGACGGCGACGCCGGTGGCGCGCAGCTGCTCGTCGTCCGCGAAGGCTTGGGTCAGCACGCGGCCGACCCGTTCAAGGGATCCGGTGATGGCGTCGGTCAGCGTCATCTCCCCAATCGCCGAGGCCAGGGCGGAGAACGCGATGCGGGTGACGGTTTCGTCGATCTGCCACAGGCCCTGGGCGTCCGCTCCGGCCTCGCGCGGATAGAGCCCGAAGTCGTAGTGAGCGGCGGCGGCCTCGGCGTCCTCGATGTGGTAGGTGATGGCGACCTGCGCGTTGATGTTTTGCTGGTCGGAGGTCGTCGCCTGGACGAGGAAGCTGTGGGCGCGGTTGGCGGTGGGGACTTCCGCGAGCGCGCAACGTCCGGCTCGTAGCCAGAAGGACTGGCCGACTCCGGATCGGATGGTGCGTCCGGCGCGGATCTGGACGACGTGGTCGCCGGCTCCGCCCTGGTAGCGAATGAGGAAGGGGTGGTGGTGGAGGGTTCCCATGATGGCTCCTTGGTTGGTGACCCATTTGTTTGTGTCAGCATGACGATAACCCTGAAAGGCTTTAATGTCAACTCGACGCAAATAGGTTAGAATGAGACCATGACACAGCCCCTCACCGTTCCGATCGCGGTCGACATCGTCGCCCTGACGGTCATCGACCACACCCTTCACGCACTCGTCGTACACCGCGGGATCGAACCCTTCAAGGACCACCTGGCCCTGCCCGGCGGCTTCCTGCGCGAGGGTGAACAAACCGAGGAGGCCGCAGCGCGCGAACTGGCGGAAGAAACCGGCATCACGCCCCCTGGCCACCTCGAACAGCTGTGTACCTACGGGCCGCAGGGACGAGACCCCCGAGGGCCGGTCCTCTCGGTTGCCTACCTCCTCCTCGCCCCATCTTTTGCGCCGGCCCGCGCGGGAGGCGACGCCTCGGGAGCGCTCTGGTGCCCCGTCGACGCCCTCCTTGCGCCCAATTCACCCCTCGCCTTCGACCACGCGAGCATCCTCGCGGACGGAGTCGAGCGCGCCCGCTCCAAGATCGAATACTCCCCCCTGGCCACGTCCTTCTGCGGCCCCGAATTCACGATCACCCAGCTGCGCACGACGTACGAGGCCATCTGGGGCTCGGCGCTCGACCCGCGCAACTTCCACCGCAAAGCAACAAAGACAGCTTCCTTCATTGAGCCGACGGGCGGCACCGTGCGCGAAGGGGCAGGTCGCCCGGCTGCCCTCTACCGCCTCGTTCCCGGCGTCGACGACACCGCTTTCGTCCTCGATCCTCCCCTGCGCCGCCCGCCCGCCCCGGCCTCGTCACCGAAGAGCGCGAGCGCGCCGAGTACGCAAGAATAAGCCCAGTACCAAAGGAGAACTATGAACTTCCATTCCCTCTACGATCAGGGCTTTGCGCGCGTCGCCGCCGTGACCCTGCCCGTACACCCTGCCCGCCCCTTCGAGAACGCGCGCGAGATCATCGACGCGGCCCGCCAGCTCGATGCGCGCGGCGTCGCCATGGG
>FLSB01004545.1_pt1 | contig 11126 bp, 11 predicted proteins | sample 1550551 | NCBI WGS metagenome assembly FLSB01 (sample SAMEA4031774, study PRJEB14383) | metagenome | biome: human; feature: oral; material: saliva | place: Philippines | collected 2014 | reverse complement strand
CTTGAAGCTATTTGAATAGCTCATTATTTGTTGTCGTTACATTTAAGTAACTTTGAATTATGGTTGGTTTTGACTATGTCAAAACCCGCACTCTGGCATATGTTCAATCATATGATTGATTACCTATCATTGTTCAGTTTTCAAAGATCTGTACCAGTTTCCACGACCTCTTTCGAAGTGTTTCATCAACTGGCGACTTGATTATTCTATCAAGTTCAGCTCATTCCGTCAAGCACTTTTTCAAAACTTTTTTAGAAGTTTTTTGCTTGTCCTTTGTGCTGTGTCCTAACGACTTGTATAAGTATAGCATAAATAAAAATATCGTCAACACATAAAGTGGCCATTTTTACAACTTCATTTTATTTTCACTACACATTTCAAAAATTACTTCTAATTTCGACAAATTTAAGGATTTAAATTTTATAACACTATTTTCTCTTTTATCTTTATTCATATTATTTTTAAGTACTATCTTATAAACCTATAAGCTTATAACTGTTTGATAAAAGAAAAATCCTTAGAACATACCATAAAATACATTCTAAGGATTGATTATTATATTGTGTCTAATAGTCTAATACGGTTAGTAGCTTTTACTATATCACTATATTTGTTTTACAGTTCTAGAGGCGTATACCTCTTTATCCATATATGATATAAAGCCAACGCTACAATCATTGTCACCGCTGTAAACATATAAAGATACTGATATCCTACAGCACTAGCTAACAGAGCAAGAATGACAGATCCCGCCCCCACACTTATATCTAATGCTAAAAAATATGTTGCTGTCGATACCCCAGCCCGTTCTATTGGTGCTGATTGAATGGCTAACGCTTGAAATGCTGGTTGTGCTGCACCATAACCTAAACCTAACAAAGGGGCCGTTAATATTATGGTTAATGGCGTAGTAGCTATTCCTAACGCTAATAGTCCTAGTATAAAGAGTACTAGGCCTGGGTAGATAATATATGTAGAGCCATACCGAGCATATGCTTTGCCTACTAAAGGGCGACTAATTATGATCATTACTGCAAAGATAGCAAAAAATGCACTACCCCAAATACCAGCGCCCATACTATTTAACTCAATGGGAATAAATACTAACACACCAGAATATGTAAAGCCAATAAATAGTCCCATTAAAGCCCAAGGTAAACTTCTTTTTTCAATAAATTGAGATATATGCCACCCTTTGTGAGTAGATGGTTTAGGCGATGCTAATTCTTTTGATAAGGGAATACAATTACTCAATACTAGGACTAAGCCAGTCATAATAGTTAAGAAAAGATAGAGAGCTATACTACCATATGAAGCAAGTGCATATAAGCCTATTGCAGGGCCTAATACCATTGCCACATTCGAAAAGATAGCAAACATATTTATGCCCTCCCCCTTTCGATTAGGAGGTAACACCAATACCGCCAACGCCGCCATTACAGTCGTGCCCAAAGCAAATACAACACCATGTAGCCCCCGCAATACAAAGATGGCTTCTAAAGAGGTTGTAAAATTAAAGAGCCCCATAATGATGAAAAATAAAGCAGTTGATAGTAGTAATACAACTCGTTTGTTAAAGCCATCAATCAAGCGACCTGCAAAGAGCCTACATACAATTGTGCCTATTTGAAAATAGGTCATCGCTAATCCCGCATCTAAATCACTTCCACTTAATTCAGAGGTTATGACTATCGGCAAGGCTGCTACAAGAACATATTGTGTCATATATAAAATGCCACTGCTTATACCATAGTTTATAAAAGCAGGGCTCCATAATCGATTTGAATCCATCTATCTATCCCCTTTTCAACATTGTGTTACCTTGCTATTTTACGCCCCCTATACAAAGAGTTCAATAAGTATGTTCCTTACTATGTACATATATCCTATACATATATGTATGAGTTATCCATAGTAATAATTTATTAATAAATGATACATAAACAAAGAACCTCTCTGAATATAATACAGAGAGGTTCTTATACTTTTACCAATAATAGGTAAAAGCATTATATATTATTGTTGATTGCGGATATCGTTCTTGTTGCGACTCTTCCACATAACCCATAAGGATGTAGCTACACAGATAGAGGAATACGCACCACTAGCAAAACCAATAATCATACAAAGAGCAAAGTTCTTTGTAGTGTCCCCACCGAATAGATAAAGGGATACACAGGCAAACATAACGGTAGCTAATGTATAGAAACTACGGTGAATACTTTGTGTAATAGATGCATTCGCAAGATCTGCAAATGTATCAGAACGTTTATGTGTATGTGTATTTTCGCGAACACGGTCAAAGATAACTACAGATTCATTCATGGAGTAACCTACAACCGTAAGAATAGCCGCCAAGAAAGACGCATCAATTTCTAATTGGAAATAAGAGAATACCCCAAGAACCATAATCAAATCATGGAAAATAGCAACGAGCGCAGAAATAGCAACTTTATATTCAAAGCGATAAGAAATATACAATGCTAATGCCGCAAACGCTATAACAAGATTTAACAACGCATGTTCTGTAACTTCGGAACCAATTACAGCACCTACAGTTTCAATACGTTTAACTGTATTGTTACCAATAGATTTAGTCAAAGATTCAATCACAGCGGCACTTTCACTAGGCTCAAGATTACGTGTACGAATCATTACGTCTTCGCCCGCTGTATCACCAGTAGTATCGCCAGAAAGCTGAATTTGTGCGTTTTCAAGATTATATTCTTTTAGGACGTCACGAACTTGACTAACCTCTACGGGCTGATCAAATACAACTTCAACAATCGTACCACCAGTATAATCAATACCAAAGTTAAAGCCTTTAGTAAAGATGGAAATCAAACTGATAATAACAAGTGTGGAGGAAATAGCAAACCACCAACGATGATGCTTAATTACGTCTAATGTCATTTGCGTTTACCTCCTTTCAAAGATTTTGGTGCAAATGCGTCAGCACTTGTGCTTGGAGAGATATTCGCACCAAACCAGAATGGATGGTTCGTAAAGTTACAATCAATAAGTAAGCGCAATAAGAAATGGCTCACAGTAATCGCTGTGAACATACTTACAACAACACCTACGCCTAAGCTGATAGCGAAACCTTTTACAGGGCCAGAGCCTAAGATTGTCAAGATAGCAGCAGTAATGATAACAGATACGTTCGCATCTGTAATTGTTGCTAAAGCACGACTGAAACCAGCTTCCATGGCTACACGCATGGACTTACCGGAGAACACCTCTTCTTTAAAACGTTCAAAGATAAGAATGTTCGCATCTACAGCAACACCCATGGATAAGATAATACCCGCGATACCTGGCAATGTCATAGTCGCATTAAAGCCTTTACCTAATACGAGCAATAAGAGCATAACATATACAAGTAATGCAATATTAGCTACAATACCAGAAAAACGATATAAAATAACCAAGAAAATCATGATCATTGCAATACCAGCACTGAAGGCTACAACAGATTTATCCTTGGAGTCTTGACCCAAAGAAGGACCAACTGTACGTACTTCCAATACATTAATTTTAACAGGCAATGCACCGGAACGTAATAAAATAGCCAAGTCTTTAGCTTCTTCTAAGCTTTGACTACCAGAGATAGTTGCTTTACCACCTGTAATTGCTTGTTGTACTACAGGATTAGTCAATTCTTTACCATCCAATGTAATGGCAATACGACGACCAATATTTTTAGATGTTAAATCAGCAAACTTCTTAGCCCCTTCATCGCTTAATTCAATAGCAACGAGTGGTTGTTTATTTTGACCTAACTCTTCTTTAGCATCTTTTAAATCATCACCAGTCATAACAGTTTGACCTTGGTCGTTTTTAAATTCCAAGACTGCTGTCTTACCGATACGTTTAATCGCTTCGTCAGGATCTTTTACACCTGGCAATTCGATGATAATACGACGAGCACCTTCACGTTGTACTAATGGTTCAGACAAACCCATTTCATTAATACGACGCTCTAAGATTTGCTTCGCTCGTTCCACTGCATCATTGTCAGCTGCACCAGTCGCAGAGTCCTCTGCTTCTAATACGATGTGCGTACCACCTTGCAAGTCTAGACCTTGTTTCAAAGAGCCTGCTAATGGTTGAATAAAATACGCAAACAATCCAATGATGGCAGCAATGACTACTAAAAACTTGATAATAGCTTTACCGTTCAAAATAGTTGCTCCCTTCTACTACTATACGCAATGTATAACGCCTTGCTCCGTTACAATTTTGCTCATCCGTTGGTCCAGTTCATCCATTGGGATTGGTGTATCCCACAACTGTACTGACCAGCATACGCCCATAAATGTACGTGGTGAAAGTTCCTTGAGAAATCGATCATAATACCCATTCCCCATCCCCATGCGACCGCCTTGACGGTCAAAGCCAGCACCAGGCACTAAAATCAAATCCAAGTCATGTGGATTAATAACCTCGTATGGCTCAGAGGGAATGCGTATATTTAACACACCCCGAGTGATAGATTCTAGAGACTTAAGACGAACGGGAATCATCGTCGTCTTATCTGTACATACTGGAACATATACGGATTTACCATGTTCTAAAGCATGACGAATAACACCGTCTAAATTGGCCTCCTTGGGCATCGCCAAATAGGCCATAATGGTATTAGCTGATATATACTCAGGACTATTAACAATTTGATCTGTCAAAAGCGTAGTCCATCTATGACAATCAGCAACGGATAAAGCAGCGCGCTGGGCCTTGCACGCCCGGCGCACTGCTTCCTTTGTATTCATTATTTTTCTTCCTTGTTTTTCTTGGAAAGAACGTTAGCAATTGCAGAACGTGCAAATGTTAACTCTACTTTTTCAGATACTTGAACCTTTACTTTTTCATCGTCAAGTTCAACGATTTCGCCATAAATACCGCCGATAGTAACGATTTTTTGACCTTTCTTCAAGCTGCCTAACAAATTAGCGCGCTCTTTTTGTTGTTTCTTTTGTGGACGCCACAATAAGAAATAAAAGATTACGACCATCAACAAAATAGGCCAGCTAGTTTGCAACACTTGTAAAATATCTTCCATTTTATCCTCCTAGTGTAATAAATATGTTTTTCTTTTCTAGTATAGCCACCTAATATAGATTTGACTAGACTTAATTACTATTTTTTAAAGCTATCCCAAAATTGCATTCTAAATTGTGGGAACCGATCTTCTAAGATGGCTTGTCTCATTTGACGCATAAACTCAAGCAAGAAGTAAAGATTATGGTATGTTACGAGACGCAATGCTAAAATTTCTTCCGCCTTATACAAGTGACGAATATAAGCACGAGAATAATTTTTACATGTATAACATTGGCAGCCTTCTTCTAACGGGCCCCAATCATGAGCAAACTGCGCATTTCGAATATTAAGGCGACCATTCCAAGTCATAGCCATCCCATTTCGAGCAACCCGTGTAGGGTATACGCAGTCGAACATATCAATACCACGTGCTACGCCTTCTACAAGACAATCCGCCGTACCAACGCCCATCAAATAACGAGCCTTATTAGTGGGTAATAGCGGTGTTGTGTATTCAAGAATTTCATTCATTAAATCATGAGGTTCCCCAACGGATAAGCCACCGATACTATAGCCTTCAAAGTCCATAGCTACGAGTTCTTCTGCACTTTGTTTGCGCAAGTCTTTGTACATACCACCTTGGACGATGCCAAACATTCCTTGTCGGTCATGCGCTTTACGAGCCTCTTGGCAACGATGAGCCCAACGTGTGGTACGAGCTGTTGAGCGCTTTGCATAATCATGGTCCGCAGGATACGGAATACATTCATCAAAGGCCATCGCAATATCAGAACCTAATTGTTCTTGTACCTTTGTTGCCACCTCTGGAGATAAAAACTGTTTAGACCCATCAATATGAGATCTAAAGGTTACACCCTCCTCAGTAATCTTACGCATATCGCCTAAGCTAAATACTTGGAACCCACCGCTATCAGTTAAAATAGCTTGATCCCAGTTCATAAATTTATGTAAGCCACCTGCTTCCTCTACGAGTTCAGGACCAGGACGAAGGAATAAATGGTATGTATTGCTCAAGATAACTTGAGATCCCATTGCCTTTAATTCCTCAGGCGTCATAGTTTTAACTGTAGCTTGTGTACCTACAGGCATAAACATAGGCGTTTGGAAGGTACCATGTGGCGTATGCAATAAACCAGCACGAGCCCCCGTGTGAGGACATGTCTTTTGTAATTCATAAGTAATACTCGGCATAGTCCCTCCTAACGTATAAACATAGCATCGCCGAAGCTAAAGAAACGATAACGTTCGCGTACAGCTTCTTCGTAGGCCGCCAAACAATGTTCACGACCAGCCAATGCACTAATCAACATTAATAATGTAGATTGAGGCAAGTGGAAATTTGTTACCAATGCATCAATCATCTTAAATTTGTAGCCAGGATAGATAAAGATTTGAGTCCATCCACTAACGCCTTGTAGCACACCGTCATCATTACTAGCTGACTCAAGGGTACGCACAGAAGTAGTACCTACCGCAATAATACGGCGTCCGTTTCGCTTAGCCGCATTAATACGATTAGCTGTATCTTGAGATACCACGAAGAACTCACTATGCATTTCATGGTCCTCAATTGTCTCCGCTGATACAGGTCTAAAGGTTCCAAGGCCAACATGCAATGTAACAAATTCTAGCTCTACACCTTTCGCTTTTATCTTTTCTAATAGTTCAGGTGTAAAGTGAAGCCCTGCTGTTGGAGCTGCAGCTGAACCTTTTTCCTTAGCATAAACAGTTTGATAACGATCTTTATCTTCTAGCTTCTCATGAATATACGGAGGTAATGGCATTTCACCAATTTCTTGTATCACATCGTCAAATACACCGTTACAAGCGAATTCAATGATACGACCTCCAAACTCAGTTTTATCTATAACGGTCCCACTTAATCGGTCATCAAATTCGATAACTTGACCAATAGGACATTTTTTACCAGGTTTAACAAGGCATTCCCAGCGATTTTCACCACACGGTGTGAGGAGCAACACCTCAACCTTGCCACCAGAGCCTTGACGTTGCCCATATAATCTCGCAGGAATAACCTTTGTATTATTAAATACAAGTACATCCCCTTCATGGAGTTCATCTAGCAAATCGTAAAAATGCTCTTTATGCGCAACCTCACCTGTAACCTTGTCTAAGGTCAACAGTCTCGCTGTATCACGAGGCTCTACAGGATGTTGAGCAATTAGTTCCTCTGGTAATTCATAATCAAAATCTGTAACTTTCATCGCAATCCTTATTAGTACATTTTCTTTAATGTAATGCCACTATAGTAGTGACGCAAAATAGTTTGGTAATAATTTGTATCCCCTGGTGTCGCACGCTTAGCCATTTCTGCAGCGCCCCATTGAGACATACCAAGACCATGTCCCCAACCGTGGCCTTTAATATAGACAGTATCATTGCTACCAGTAAAATTATGATATGCCTTACCTGTATCTTTAGCTGGGTTATGATTTACATAAAAATCAAATAGTGTTGATTTCAAGCCTAAAATACTGCGTAAAGAATCCCCATCAATGGTCGTTTTTCCAGAGGTACCTATGAAAGTAGCACTCTTAATTCGACCAGATACGCCGCGGTCAGATGTTTGTTGACCTGGCTTGCCAAGAGGTGTCAATTGAATACTCTTCAATTTGCCAACCCCTTTACTAGCTGCGTTAAGCTTACTTTCAAGGGCCTGACGAGAAGTAGTAACCGTCCAGTTCGATGTAGATGTGCCAGTACTAAAATCCTTTACACCTTTCAAATACGGTACATCACTACCCCAAACATTGACACTATCTTCAGTATAACCGCCACCATCAGAATGGAATAAAGCATTGATAGGGCGTTGGTTATATAACATAACCATCCCCTTTGTTTTATTAACTGCATTTGTAGTAGCTTGCGTTTCACCACTAACCCCATTATAAACTTGGTGATCTGTGGACGTACTCACATCATACAGCTTACCTTTATTCTCTTCCATAGTATGAAGAGCATAAGTTCGAGCAGCTACAGCTTGTGCTTCTAGTGCAGCTGCTGGCCAAGATGGAACGACTTCTTGCGGAACTACGCCATAAAGATAGTCTTCAAGAGGCACAGAATTAATGACCATCATCTTTCCATTATTAGCACGTAATGTAAGTCCTCCACGATAGCCTTTGCCTTCAAACAAGAATGGTGCATCACTATTGGCTGGTTTTAATGTAACTACTGTATCAATGACCTTGCCATTGACAGCAATTTTACCACTTCGAATACCAACAGAGGTACCACGGTTTGCACTGATTGTACTTACTTGACCATTAGCACTATTTAACACAACCAGATTAGCAGTAGATGTAACTGTAGCATCGGAACTGCGACTACCCAATAACACGCGCACATTTGGTACATTTTCTACACGCTCCGTAGCAGGTGTAACAACAGAACCTACTTTATTACGCGTAATAGCAGCCGTATTAGCTTTAATACTATTGGCTTCAGAAGTTTTTACAGCCTTAGATGCAGCTGGCTTTACCGTTGTAGCCTTAGCACTAGTAACTGTAGATTTTGCAACAGGCTTTTGCGTAGATACTTTTTGAGCCGTTGCTGCAGCCTTAGTTGCATTTGACTTTACAGTCACTTTTGCCACAGGCTTTGGAGCCGGTTTAGTTACAAGTGGTCGAAAAGTTGACCGCTTCGTCGTATTTACTTTCGATACATTTGTTGTAGATACTGTTGATTTCGGCGTTGGCTTTTTAGTCACTACTGCACTTTTATGTTGCAATGTAGCCCCTTGTGCAACAGATGCACCGCCAATATTTACACCTAAAAACAAAGTTGCCATTATCATCAATTGTAATCGTTTCGTTTTCATTGTTATTTCCCTGTCTGTGAAATACCTAAATGCTCATAGGCAAGTTTAGTAGCCACCCTCCCACGCGGTGTACGTCCTAAAAATCCTAATTGCATCAAATATGGTTCATACACATCTTCGATGGTATCTCTCTCTTCGCTGATAGCTGCCGCAATAGTATCTATTCCTACCGGACCTCCATCATACTTTTCAATAATACACTCCAACACACGTCGATCGATTCGATCGAGCCCTTCTTTGTCAATATATAAACGCTGTAACGCATCATCTGCAATACTTTGAGTGATAACCCCATCACCTATGACTTGTGCAAAATCACGTACCCGTTTAAGTAGACGATTTGCGATACGCGGCGTTCCCCTCGAACGTCGTGCAATTTCGCTAGCCCCAGTCGGCTCAATACCAATATGGAGTATTTCTGCCGCCCGAGTCACAATAAACTCTAATTCCGGTTGTTTATAATATTCCAACCGGTTAATAATACCAAAGCGGTCCCTTAATGGTGCCGCCAAAGCCCCCGCCCGTGTTGTGGCACCTACCAAAGTAAACTTTGGCAAATCAATGCGCACTGTTCGAGCACTTGGGCCTTTACCGATGATAATATCAATTGCATAGTCCTCCATAGCAGAGTACAATACTTCCTCTACACTGCGAGACAAGCGATGAATTTCATCGATAAATAATACATCGTGATCATCTAAATTTGTTAAGATCGCAGCCAAGTCACCGGACTTTTCAATGGCAGGACCAGATGTTATGCGAAAGTTAACACCCAATTCATTCGCAATAATACCTGCCAATGTAGTCTTTCCTAGACCTGGTGGACCATACAGCAATACATGATCTAATGCTTCACCACGCTGCTTTGCAGCCTGAATATATACATTTAGATTGCCTTTAGCCTCTTCTTGACCAACATATTCGTTAAAGAATTTTGGTCGCAAGCTATATTGCCACATATCTTCTTCGTGCTCGTCATTTCCGACAAGGCGTACTTCTTCGTTCATCCTTATCGTCCTTTCCCAAGCTCAATCAAGCTGACCTTAATCAACTCAGATACATCGCGTTTACCATCATCTAAAGACTCTACAATATCAGCCACATCTCGCTCTGAATAGCCTAGCGACACAAGAGCCTCAATGGCCTCACCGGCAGCACCACTAGCAGCAACGCCCATCGGCTGTATGGCTGCTGGTGATTCTGCAGATATATGCGTCATCTTCGCTAACTTATCCTTTAATTCAAGAACAAGTCGCTCTGCAGACTTCTTACCAATGCCCGGCAATTTCGTTAATTGCTGCACTTGGCCATTGATAACAGCTAATTTGAAAGCCTCTGGTGTCATGCCAGACAAGATGCCAAGCCCCACCTTAGGCCCTATACCAGAAACAGAAATGAGTAAAATAAACAACTCATACTCCTCTTCCGTCCAAAAGCCATAGAGTTGCATCGCATCTTCACGTACATTGAGATACGTGAATAGCATCGCCTCATGACCTTCAATCAATTGTTGTCGCGTAGTGGTCGGCACATATACACGATACCCTACGCCATGTACATCTACATAACAAGACTCTTTAAAGAGATGTGTTACGATGCCCCGTACATACCCTATCATTATACCAACCTCTTCAATCTATCATTGTGAGAACTATGAGCCGTACAAATAGCGACAGCCAATGCATCTGCCGTATCATCAGGCTTAATTTTCTCACGAATCCCCAAAATATTCATTGTCATATAAATGACCTGATTCTTATCAGCCTTGCCGTAACCTGTAACGGCTTGCTTGATTTGTAGCGGTGTATATTCATAAATAGGAATACGCTGTTGTTCAGCCGCTAATAAGATAACACCACGTGCTTGACCGACCTTGATGGCCGTCGTTACATTGCGGTTGAAGAATAATTCTTCTACCCCGAACTTATCAGGCTTGAATTCCTCTAGAATATCACTTAGGTCATTAAATAAAATTTCCAACCGCTGTGAATCTGTTAATTCCTTAGGAGTTGTAATAGCCCCATAGGCTACAGGTGTTAATTTGCTCCCCTTCACGTCAATAATGCCATAACCGCATATAGCCGTGCCTGGGTCAATACCTATAATTCGCACCTTAACCCCCTTAGTTTAAAAATGAGATAAGCTGTCGCCTACCTCCATTACATAATCTATTTTATTATAGCACAATACCACATCGAAGTTCATGAATTTCCATAGAAAA
>FLSB01003660.1_pt1 | contig 11140 bp, 11 predicted proteins | sample 1550551 | NCBI WGS metagenome assembly FLSB01 (sample SAMEA4031774, study PRJEB14383) | metagenome | biome: human; feature: oral; material: saliva | place: Philippines | collected 2014 | reverse complement strand
GCAATAACAATCTGGATGGGATATGATGAACCCAACACTAGTCCACAGATACCCGATACATTTAAAGGTCAACAAAAACTAGGTAAAGAACTACAACTTTATCTAAATGGTGATAAAGCCGTACCAAATTGGGAACGACCATCGACAGTGACGCAATTATCAGGTAGCGATTTATCAGCTCATTATTCTATAACCGATGCTGGAGATATTTCATCAAATATTGGAGTTTCTGTATCTGATTTGAATACCTTCCCGAACATCAAAAGCTTAGTTCCTACAATTAAGATTGATTCTAATTGGTTTGACAAAATTAATCAAACTGATAAACGTGGATATGGGCTTTACCAACAGTCACCAGATGATTTCAATAATGATGGGATTTTGAAAGATTCCGTTTACAAGTATATTACCGGAAAGGAGGGTGAATGATGACAATTACAGAAGGGCGTGTCGAACGCTCACGCAAGAGAAAAGAACGTCGGTGGCATAGGTTAAGTAATACCTATAAAGTCATAATAACCCTTTCTTTAGGGGTAGGATTATTATTCTTATTCTCCATTGTCAATCTTTATGAGGGTACAAAGAAATGGTCAAGTTCGCGCTCACATATTGAGATGGCTAATATAGACCCAGAATATGTATCCGATTACCCCAATGTAGATACAAATTTATTCGTGCAAATGTCTGATAGTGTAAATGGGGTTTTGAAATCTATAGAAACAAATCAAAAAATGCCCGACAATGCTGGTGAAGTTCTCAAAAACGCACGTGATTTTTTATCGAAATATAATATAGAAAATGGACATTTATATAACTCGGTTACAAGACTAGAGTTATATGCTAATTATTATGATTTCTTAAAAATTGCGTACACTCAACCGGATTCTTCTAAATTAAAGGATATTTATGTAAATTTATCAAATGAAGTATTGGCTCATAATCGTGATTCTGACAAATCCATGATTGAAATTTTAAATACGGTTATTGAGAAATATGACCATTTTAACAAATTTATTAACAATGAATTGGTCAAATATGGAAATGTAAAAAATGAAACTTATGAAATTGATACATCCATTCAGGATTTTTCACATCTACTTGATACCGCTACAGAATTGAAGGATTTCCCTATCGTCGCATCATTTATCGACATTGTCAATAAGTACAAAGATGATATCGTTAAAAATAACAAATCATATAATGAAAAAATTTCATATGATGCATTTAAAGAAGCATCATCTAAATTGAATGGTATTTATGTTCAAGCATCAAGTGTAAAAACCATGGAAGATGTTGTCAAAAACGGATGGAAAGTGAATGGTCATCATAAAAATACTGACAAAGTCTTAGAAATAAGGTATAATGGTAATAGGATAGATAACCATGATTGGATTAGGATTGATTTAAAACCGGAAGTCATATTAGAGAACACGACAACTGAAGTTCCAAGAAGCGAAACACAATCATCCTCATCGGTTACGCCATCACAATCATCCACGACTGCACCATCATCGACGACAACCACCACTCCATCAACTTCAACATCTGAAGTCGAACCAAATAGCAGTGGTAGTCAATCTCATCCATAATCAGAATACAAACGTGGATATGTAGAAAGGTTATTATGATTTCAATCATACTATTGATACTTGTAGTATTAGCTGCTATTAGTTTGATAAAAGGATTCATCCGGGGGTTAATCGGATGGGTAACAACATTACTACTTTGTGCGGCTTGTGCATTTGCCATTTATACTCATTCTAGTACCCCATCCCAGTTTATTAGCGCTGTAAAAGGTGTGTTACCCAAAAGTGGGCGAATTTCTGACACATATAACAAATTTGTGGGAGACCATAATTCAACCAATTTGGAATCACCTAAAGGAACCGATTCTGAAACTAATCAGTCAGATTCTCTAGATTATTCACCATTGACAGGTTCAGAACAATCATCCACAACTGAAGGTAGCGTCAAATTTGGCGCAACCTTCATCATGGGGGATTTGGACAAATTGGGAAGAGCAACATATGCGCATATTCGAGTAAAAGATTCTCAAGAGCCGGGAAGTAATGGTATCAAGAGACCACCTCGTATTGATGTCAACCCTGCTGGTTGGTCAAATCCTGACAAAACGAATGACCGTACACATTTGGTTGGTTATCAATTTTCAGGTATTAATTCAGACCCTCGAAATCTTGTGACCGCTACGGCATATCTCAACCGAGGAGTTAAAAGTAAAGGAAGTGATGATAATAATCCTGATGGGATGCTCTTTTATGAACAACAGCTGGACAGTTGGATGGAACAGCACCCTAATGATTATTTAGATTTATATGTAGTGCCAAATTATACAGGAAACAACCTTGTACCGGATAGTGTCACCATGACTTGGGTTGGTGTATCAGAAAGCGGTGAGCAAATAAAAATACTAACCGGTGGACATTCGACTACAAATGGTAATGTAACAACGGTAACCCTAGAAAACCGTAAAAAATAAATAGGGAAACATTTTTCCCTTGATATTTTTTCGCCAATTGCCTACGCAATTGGCGAAAAATGGGACTATCGTCCCAAACCCTTTTTTATCTACGAAATTGTCCGGCACCTAGAAGTGCTATGCATTGCAACTTGAGCCCAAGAATGGCTCCACTTACAAACAAAAAATTAATCAAAAATTGTGAGGTCTCAACATGTATGTTAAAGCAAATCCAATCAACGATGATGCCCATCTCAAAAATTTATATGCGCATATGGACCGTTCCGGTGAGCGTTATGATGCCGTGAGGTCAAGTATTAAAGTTGAAATCTTAAAACCACTTACTGAATCTTATAACCAAAAAATGAATCATTGTGTACTACGATTTGATAACTTTGCAATGGCCAATAGAATCGGTAATTATATCCTACTAAATTTGGGTAGCCCATGTTATGCTATGACCGTCGTCGGTGGTGTGTATCCGGATGGTAGCAATATGGAACCTTCTATTCATATTATTTTCAATAGCGATTATAAGAGCGCATTGAGTAAAATTATCAAACAATTATAATCACAAACCCGTTCGTAGATAATAATAAAATACATTGGTATTGAAATATACATATCAATGTATTTTATTTTTGTGGAAATTAACTAGAATATACAAAAAATATAGGGAGGAGGTATCATATTCATATGGATATGATTGCAGAAATTTTAAAGAGGAAGCAACAAGTAGATTATGATGTACCTACAATCATTTATAATCTTATTAAGGAAATTGTACAATATGACAAATTAGCAAAAACAGAAAAATTCAAAGATTTGAATCACCCATTAGTCGCACGAAAATGTCCAACACTCATCAGTGCACAAAATAATAACTCCTTGGAATCTTATTTATTATCGGAACTTTTACCTATTTTTATCCAGTTGACAGGTCGAAACATCGGTATGTTAGAATTATATGAAATGACTAGACAGGAGAAAATTTTAAATAAAAGTTATGATATCCATATATTTGTTCATGAAATCACATCATTGTTCAACAGACCAGATGAATTCATTGCAGTTCAAGAGGTCATTGATGGCATTACAAAACTCATGGTGGTGACAGTTTCTGACAAAACGGTAATAATTTATGAAGGTTCAATTGAATTCGATGACAAGGTAGTAGAAACAGTTTGTAAACCAATTATTACAACATTAGGAGAGGACCGATTAATCATAAATAGTTATTCAACATTGGGTAACAATGATTATTATTTCGGATATATTAATAACAAACCAATACGCATCAGAGATGGATATCTACTCGTGGATAATCAGTCTATAAAATTGAACATGGCAGAATTAGCCATTCAATCAGTCATTGAAGATATTGCCTCGAACATTTTACATCAATATCAAAGGGGGACTAATAATGGAATTAATCGATGAATTATCTGACGAGTTATTCAAATCAGTGCATGATTTGGCATTATCTAAATTAACATCTTCAAGGGATAGAGCCTACGAAATTGGTATACATACGGCGCGTATGAATATCAATGGGGAAGTTCGTAGGACCATTATACCACCATTATATGTATTCGCTGGAAAAGCGACAGAAAATGGTGTCATATCAACGGATATCGATTATCGTATTGTTTACAATAATCAGACATTTCCTATGGCTCATGTTTATGGAGCGTCAGGTCATTTATGTTTAGGTAATATACCAGTACCTAGATTTGTTGATATTCATTCTCTTATGACACCGCTCGAGACCTTATTTCTTTATAACGATAGAAACCTAAACCACGGTAATCCAAAACTTGACATTTCTGATGAAATACATGAAAAAGTATGTGAATTTGCACAAATTCATCAACTAACCATACCGCAATCCAAACAATATTTGATGTATGATACGGTATGGTTATTAGGTGCTGAACTACTCGAACAAAACGATACGCAAACAGCTTACGAACTAGCAGAAACACTATATAAAATAATTTTTAAAGAGAGGGAGCAATCAAAATGACATCTATTCTTGAACCAAAACATGCTTGTTCATTATATGGTTATTGGGAGGCAACACACAATACAAGCGAATTGGATGGTAATTCAGTATACATATACAAAATAAGAGCCACCCGCGACCCCAATACGGGAGAATATACTGACCGTCGAGACGAACTACCGAGCGCCATCGTATCTTTTGATGACGGATTAGTTCGTTATTTCAGAAGTTCAGGTGGATATTATCACAATGATAGTGACCAACGTGAAGAGTACACATTTGAATATTTTCGAACACTATTACGTAGTTTAAATTATTTATCAAATGATGACAAACTCATCATCGGGCAATTAATTGGTACTTATTTGACATCCTACAGTTCGGCTATACTGCGAGTAGATAATGATGGAATGTCTGAAAATATTCATGATTGGTATAAGGTTTTAGCTGATACCAATGATAATCACGGTGTCACACCAAATCTGTCTTGCAACATGGTCTATATGAATTATTTAATAGTTTTATCAATGTGGTTGATATTTCAACAAAATAAAGAATTTAAACATATTACAGACCATTGGATTAGTGATATTGTGTCTTATGCGTCAGAATTTGAACATAGGGACCGAACTCGGGTAGGTGTTGCTGATGACGCAGATGAAATACTGACACGTGAATTACCAAATATCCTAAAATCATTCTCTAACAGAAAAACCTATAATCTTTACAGTGTTACAGGATTGAACCACATTCCCGATAACGGTATTATCCATTTACATGTTAAAATGGCATCAACAGATTTAAACGATGAGGAGGAAGAAACATCTAATGAAGTCAAATAATTTAAACACGTTTGGATTTGGTAAATTGCAGCGCATTCCGCTAATCGAGGACAACGGTTATCTAACCCCAGATATCGAAACGGTACGGTGTTCTTTTGAAAAATTAGCCGAACAAGGATTTACAGATTGGGAATATCTTGTTGATGAATTATCAACTTTAAAGTTTACAAAAGATGAATTAGATGCATTTGTTGTCAATAATCAACCAATCCTTGCATATGATGAGTGGAGAGCAAAACTTAACAATTACTACTTAAATAAACAATTTTCATCTGAACGATTGGATGACGATACATCTGAGCAAATATCTAGCATTCGTACGGTTTTAAATCATCGCAACCCGTTTGCCGATGTTGTGATTGAAAATCAATCATTTTTATACCCTTCAAAAAGTGGGTATCAAACATTGCAATTCGCAACAAATAATCATTTTGGCAAACATGAATCTAACCAGGGTGACATTTATGCACTGACACCTGGATTCAAAGTGAGTAAACAAGAATCGCGAGTGAATGTAACAACTATTCTTGCAAATGATTCAGTATCAACGCCACTACCGCAAGAAAAAGCAGGTAAACAAATTTATTATATTTAGCATATTAATTAATTGAAAGGAGGTCACCAATGGTAGTTATTGCAGATTATTCAGACAATCATAACAAAAATAAAATTGTCATGGATGACGGTCAAACTTTAAAATACATCGGTGATATTATTGCACATAAAAAGGTACTTCAGCATTCTCTATATGTTGTCAATAAAATGGAATTTTCAACTATTCATAGTGCTAATTCCATTCACATTCCAACATCGTATAAATTTTCACATGTACCTTCAGAAACCATTAGCGGACAAATATACTCAACACCTGGCGGTGGAATATCAACCGCTAAACCGAGTGATGCTGAGTTCGTAAAGCATGCTCGAGAATATTTAGGTATCACAATCATCAACAGTAGCGAAGAAGACCATTATACTAAACTTATCAAATTGACAGACGCAATCAATCAATTGTATAATCAAAATGACGTCTATAAGACCATTTTGGAAAATGATGAGCCTGTAGAATTAGTCGATATTCTGTTCAAGTCCGATAATCCAAATATATGGATTCAGAAATTTTTATTCGCAAGCGGTAATAGCCAACAATTGGCATTCGTAGCCGAAGATTTGCTGGCTGCTTATAAACCGCCAAAAGTATATGACCCGGTTACAAGTGAAGAGCAAGTCGCTATGTTTTTAGATGTGTCTAAACAACAGCAAAATCAATTGAACGAACTAGTTGATGATGCATTTATCGAACGAATGAAAAAGCATGATGCTTATAAATTTGTGACGAATAAATTGCAAGAAAACGGTTTCTCTTTGTCAACTACTCAACAATTCAACAGTCTACAGCATGCTGGGTTGTTATTGTCACCGAACACCAGAACTTCTAAGATACTTTATAATCTTTCAGACATGGGGGCTGGAAAAACCCTTATGACAGTAGAGAGTATTGTATTTGCGCAGATTGTCAATTGTGACGCATTCATTAGCGAACTCAACAAATCAGAACGCAAACCAGATGCATTAATACTACCTAGTATCAATATTATCGCACCATTGCTATCTTTACATTCCTCATGGATAGATACATTTAGAATCTTTTTTGATATTGAACAGTCTAATGAATCACATTATACCTATAAAATTGAGCGTGGTGGATACATCTTCTCAGGGGATATTTATCTATCTGGATTTACCGTCAAAAATGGTAGTTTAACAGTTCATACCATGTTACCAGCCCCACCAACAACCTCTTATCTCATCATTGATGAGGTACATCAGTTATTAGCTCGTAACATTAGGCCATCACGATTTATTGATGCCATTGCGACACCAAACATTTATGCCAATTACCGCACATTTGTTTTATCCGGTACACTAGCCAATTTGTCAACCGCTGAATGGTATCGATTTATTCAATTCATGTCAATACCATCTAATGTATGGGGCTTGAACATCTACAAAGCATCTGACATCAAATACAGTATTGAACAGCGCTATAGCACCATACAAGCGGACCTGAACAATATGGCACAATCGCTTGAAAACCAACAAAATCGGACATTAGACGAATTGACACCGACAAAACCAATTTCGGTATCAAAAATGACTAATAAGGAAATCGAATTCCAGCTTCGATATGGAGCTGTACAAGTTAGCGGTGACAGATTATCATCACAATTGTCAAATAAAGTAGCTGAATTACAACCACTAGGTTCGGTATTGCCAGCTATCAACTTTGAATTATTTTATAAATTGGTTGGTCAAAGTGTTGTTACAGCTCAATCTCAGCAAATCGCAGAAGAGTTGTTTGGTGAACAAGCGACACAACATAAGGCTCAAATTATCAAAACAACATCACCACTAACAACAAGTGACGTTGCACTTTTGAAAAGACTTCATAAAATTGTAAAGGATGTGTCAATTTACAAATCACAATCAATTGCTCGCAATTTGGCTAACGCCATTTTAAATTTGAATGACGGATTACAAAATAAATCTATTTATGAATTATTAAATACATCAGCATCAAATAACGGGAAATTTCTTGAATATTTAACGACAAGTGACGTCAAATTACTTGAAGATTTAACCACGTCACAAATGATTGAACTTCCAACCATTACAGAAACTGAAAAATTTAAAGTTTTAAAAGATATTCTTGGAAAAGAACCCGATGAGACATTTTTGATTGTTGTTAATACTCCAGAAGTCGCAATTCAATTATCAAAGGCACTCGGTATCCCGTCACTCACGGTCAAAGAAATGCGAAACGAACTCGATTACCAAAACGTAATTGATGATTTCTACAAAAAACATTCTGTTTTGATTGTACCACAATCAATGATTAAATCATCGCTTGATATTGTACAGGCGAATCGCCTGATTCAGTATCAATTAAATACAGATATTGCAGATATCATCCAAACGCAAAACCGTATCAACCGTATCGGACAGACCCGTGAGACTAAGGCCTATTATATTGCAACAGACATCTTGCAAGAGAATATTATCAATCTCTTTTTAGAAACTTATCGTAATATTAAAGTTGCTCACAAGGGAATTGCAGAATTGTTTGTTGATATGGATAAGCAAGTAGATGTTGTATCGGATTATCTATCAAACGCCTTTGACGCTATTGACGAGCAATCAGTCGCGGAAGATGTAGAACAACTTACAGTCATGGTTGATGGCCAAGTTGTTGAACCTATTTTAGAGACTGTCAACGTATTATCCGATAATACTATGAAAGGTGTCCATTATCAGAATCATATTCTTGTCCAGTCCCCTACAGGAGAAACTCTTATTTTGACAAATGTTCAAATACCGAGTCCACAACCAAAAGTTGTGACTATCAATATTAAACGAGGTGAATTAAGTGCTTAAATTACCGACTATTGAAAATACAGTTATTTATCTAATTGGCGCTGGTGGAACGGGTGGTTTCACCTTCACCAATCTTGCAAGATTACTAGCAGGAACGAAAACGCCAATCACGATTTGTGATGGCGACATCGTCGAACCAAAAAATTTAAAACGCCAACAATTTGGTAAGGCAGATATTGATATGTCAAAAGCTAATGCACTCGCTAATTGGGCATCATCTAACATCCTAGATTGTCCACCAATTACAGTCAACGATAGATATGTGACCGACAGTGACGAATTGTTAGCGGAAATTTGCATCAACACCCCTGATAAGGCTGTACCGATTGTTATTTCTGCAGTTGATAACGTTGCGACTCGCAAACTCATCAATAACACACTTGGAGATTTGCCAGAATACATCGCTATTGACTCAGGGAACCATGACCAAGGTGGTCAAGTTGTTTTGACAACTAATCTTGACGTTACCGAGTCAAAAGGGTTTGAAACTCCAAAGCAAGTGCAATTAGCAAATATGCTACAAGTATATCCAGAAATTGCAAATATCGATGATAAAAATCCAGGCATCGAGCAATCATGCGATGAAGTTGTCGATAGTGAACCACAAGCCATGATGGCCAACAGTCGAAATGGTGATATTATCGCCAATTTGGTTATGTCTATCATAAGTGGCAAATCACTAGCTGGAAATGTGTTCGAAAGTTCTCTGATTGACTTGTGCACCAAAGTTCGAACGGTCACCTTACAGTAGAAAGGAGGCAACAAGTGATAGATTCATTAATGAGTTGGTTGATTACTACAACCGGCATAATTATTATGGTTGTAATTGCCTTGTTTATTTTATTGTTATCATCAATATCAAATAGACGAGGGAATAAAAAAATAACATGGACAATTCGTTTTCTAGCTATACTCACCGCAATATCACCTTTATTAACAATGGTGATAGATTTGAAAGACCCACCAATCATCACAACGACAGATTGGAAGACAATCTATACAAATGACATTGATGCACAAGTTACATTGTCAATACCAACCAGCGATGTATTTCACACTCGAAGACATGTCACGGCCGGCAGTGAATTGGGTAACAATTATGACAGCTTCGAATCCGCATCTAATGATGTCGCCATTAGGGCTGCCAAAAATAACGCTGTCGCTGGTAGAATTGTACGACTATCACAAGACAATATTATTGTGAACGGACAATTGAGTGCATATGCAAAAATCACAAAAATTGAATATCATGAAACTACAAAGCAGTTCAAACATCATACAAGTTCGGTCGGTGAAATTAGAGTGACGATTGACGGTACTAAAACGGACGGTGATAAGGAAGAATTAGAAAAGTTGTTCAAATGACGCTTTTATTTCAACACCTAATGTGATATAATATAGAAGAAAGGGGGTTGCGATGAATCCATTTCAAAACTTCATCCAGTCCATTCCAGAACATCATCGGGAGACTCGTTGTTGGTCATTCCACGATAATCAAATTTGGAAATATGATATTCCACTAGATATTCATGAATTTGACAACATGTTTAAAATTGTTGCCCGATATTTTAAAGAATGGCAATTATTTGCGGATTTAGAAGCTCAAGTATTAGTAGTATCCAATCATGATTATGAACACTATTATACACAGTTTCCGACACTTATGTCTGATAGTGAGCATTACAAAATTGTAGTATTACCACAAATTAACACATCCACAAATACTGTCATTGAAGACACTTATTGGTACAAAACCGTAAGAGGACAACCCATCATGCGAATTCATTCACATCACAAGTGGTCAGCTTATCAGTCTCAAACTGATTTTGAAAACTTAAATTCGGGAACTCTTGAAGTCGTTTTGGGAAATATTGACCAAGATGTCATCACTATTGCTTATTGGTTGACTCGTCACTCTGACGAATCCGTCAAATCATACACTTTTTCAACAACTCTGTAAATCAGAAAGGAAACTTATATCATGCAAAAATTTTTCAACTTTAACAACGAAGAATATGTACTACCATTCGAACAACACGAAAATGGCTCAGTCACTATTGAAGTTAACGGAACCAACATGGATTTTGATAGTGTTCATGAACTTGCCGAAAATTATGCACTCGCTCGTAACGTCAACACTCAACATTTGAAAAACTGGACTCTCGTTGAAGACGGTGACCATTATGCCTTCGTACTTCGCGCCGCAACGGCAGGTGTAGACTTCTTCGATATTGTTTCACAACAACCGACACCTGCATATTTCATCGGTGAGTTGGAAGAACAAGACCCATATGAGCAAGAAGAGGATGGTAAATTAGTTTACGATTCTCTAACATCTGATGAAATCGAAACAGCTGGGTACGTCCTAGGTACTGATGATAC
>FLSB01330515.1_pt1 | contig 11180 bp, 8 predicted proteins | sample 1550551 | NCBI WGS metagenome assembly FLSB01 (sample SAMEA4031774, study PRJEB14383) | metagenome | biome: human; feature: oral; material: saliva | place: Philippines | collected 2014 | reverse complement strand
GCTATCCGTATCTGGCCAGGACATCCAGATAAGACCAGCAATATCTGGCACCTAGTAGCCATCAAACCTTACAAAAATCCAGCTTTTTCAAATGAAAATCAAGAAGAACAAGACCTCAATCCATATCAGGACCTACAAACCCTTGCCCGTCGGATGGACCATTTCCTCGGCTTGTCCTATAAGGAAGATACCATTGAAACAGGTTTGGACCGCTTAAACTTTCCTGAGTTCCCATTTAAGAAAAAGAAACTCGAAGACTATAACGAGAAGATCATGGAACTATCCAAGGATCGTGCCTCCCTACGTAAAAAATGGCAGGAATCTCTCATTGTTGCTGATAAGATTGAGATTGTCAATGAAGTGGCGACCGACAGCAAACGAATCCCTCTGCTTGCCCTAGCGGATGCTGAAAAGTGGCTTCGCTACGCTCTGATGGTATTTGCCATTAGTCTCCTAGCTTATGTCGTTCGACTAACCTTCTTTGCCTTGCCATGGCTGACAGTTCTTTGTGTCCTCTTCCTAGCTATCACTGCCTTTCGCTTTTACAGCTACAAGAGTCCTTATAAACGCTTGCGCCAAATCGGTGAAGCTATTCGCAAGGTCATGGTGACTACAGGGCATTTGTCTGATGATCAGTCGCGCGTGCAGGTCGATGAGGACAAGGAAAGCTTTAATGTCTTCGCCTATCTAAAAGGTGGCAGTATGCGAGACAAGGAGCTCTTTTCAAAGGTTCTAGGAGAATTCTTTGCGCCAGTGGACAATCAACGCTACCTCTTAGTAGCTCAAAAAGCACCAGCCGGTCAATCCAAATATTTCGTAGTCCCTAGTCTCTTTGAAAAACGTAAGGAAGATGCCCAGCTCTTTCAAAATGCCGTTGCACCACACATAGGCAACTACCAACTCGTCTACACCCGCAACGAAGTAGGCAGAAAAATCTTGCTCGAAGCCAGACTCAAATCCCTAGCCAACAAAAACGATCGCATCATCACCAAGAAAAAGGTCAAAAGTGCTTTGAAATAAAAGGAAGTGAGCGTTTTCTACTAGGGATATGATATAATAATAACAAGAATGTTGTCCCTGAAGGAGAAATATAGATGCAGGTAAAACCAGAACTGGAAATAGAAAAACAACTGATAAACCAGCTGGTAACTGGTGAAAGCCAATGGACTTATCGAGAAGACCTAAAAACAGAAGAACAACTATGGGACAATTTCTTTGAGAAACTAGCCCAAAACAACGTTGCTCTGCTAGCAGACCATCCCTTGACTGAGCAGGAAAAACGCCAAATTCAGAACCAACTCAACTTTGTCAGCTACTATGATGCTGCCAAGTGGTTGGTCGGAGAAAATGGCATTGCCAAAGTCGAGGTTCAAAGAGAAGATGCGAGCCTAGGTACCATCCGTTTGTCAGTCATTTGGCGTGACAATATCGCAGCAGGAAAGTCTAGCTACGAAGTTGTCAATCAAGTCCAACGAGAAAAAGTAAATCCTCTGGACCAAGACCGTAGACTGGATGTTACTCTTCTCATCAACGGCTTACCCATGATTCAAATCGAGCTCAAGAGTTCCCAAGCAGCATTTATCGATGCCTTTCACCAGATTAAAAAATATGACCGTGAAGGTAAATTCCGTGGTATTTACTCTAGCTTGCAGATGTTTGTTGTGACTAACAAGGTCGATACTCGCTATATCGCTGCAGCTCGTGAAAATAAACTCAACAAGCAATTTCTAACCAAGTGGGTAGATAAGGACAATCATCCTGTGACAAATCTGACCAGCTTTGCTCACGAGGTTCTTTCGATCCCTCGTGCCCATCAGATGGTCATGCAGTATTCTGTCATTGACGATAGCAAGAAATCTCTCATCCTTTTGCGTCCTTATCAGATCCATGCCATCGAAGCGGTGCAGGAAGCCTCTCGCCAGCAAGCATCAGGCTATGTTTGGCATACAACAGGTTCAGGAAAGACCTTGACTTCTTATAAGGTAGCTCGCAATCTCCTTCAGATTCCATCCATCCAAAAGACGATTTTTGTCGTTGACCGCAGGGACTTGGACCAACAGACCACATCATCCTTCCTATCTTATGCGACCAATGACGTCATCGATATCGATGAGACAGATAATACCCATGATTTGGTCAAGCGCTTAGGAAGTAATGATAAGCGTGTCGTGGTGACCACCATCCAGAAAATTACTACCATGATGCGTAAGTTTGACCAAGGTCTTTACCAACGAGATGCGGACAAAATCAAAGGACTCCGAGTGGCCTTTGTCGTGGATGAATGCCACCGTGCCGTGACACCGCAAACACAAAAAGACATTAAAGCCTTTTTCCCACAATCCCTCTGGTATGGTTTTACAGGAACGCCCATCTTTAAGGAAAATAAACGCCAGCAGGTCGGCGACCTCGCCCAAACCACCCAGCAACAGTATGGAGACCGTCTCCATGAGTATACGGTCAAGGAAGCCATCCATGACGGAGCTGTCTTAGGCTTTAAGGTAGACTATCGCAATACCCTCATCACAGACCAGTCTGAAAATGAAATACCAGATACCGTCTATGAGAATGAGGAGCACATGCTGGAAGTCTTGGACGCTATTATCAATAAATCCCGCCAACAACTAGGCTTCCAAAAAGGAGTGGGCAATACCTACAATGCCATCCTGACGGTCAAGTCTATCCCTCAAGCCCAAGCCTACTATGACCTTCTCAAAAGAGTCAAGGCTGGTCAGACACGAGTCAAGGTATCCGAGAGAGTCAAGATGGTCCTTCCAGACTTTCCAAAGGCGACCATCACCTACTCGGTCACAGAAAATGAAGAAGACTCAAGAGCCAACCAAGACCACATGAAACAGGTCTTAGAGGACTATAACCAAGAGTTTGATACTCACTTTACAATGGCGGATCTTCGTGGCTTTAATACAGATGTCAATAACCGCCTTGCCCGTAAGCAAGATAAATATCTCTACCGCAATGAGCAGTTGGACTTGGTTATCGTGGTCAATCGTCTCTTAACGGGATTTGATGCCCCTTGTCTATCAACCCTCTTTATCGATAGAAAACCCATGCAACCGCAGGACTTGATTCAGGCCTTTAGCCGAACCAATCGTATCTTTGATTCTAGTAAGACCTATGGTCATATCATCACCTTCCAAAAGCCACTAGCCTTTAAGGAAGCAGTCGATAATGCCCTCAAACTTTACTCAAATGGTGGTGAAAATGATGTCCTAGCACCTAGCTGGGAAGAGGAAAAGAGAAACTTTTTGAGAAGTTGTAGCGACTTTCAAAATCTCATCACTGATGCCCCTGTAGAAGGACTCCAACTCGAACAAATCTCTACTCCACAGTTGAGAAAAATCGCCAAAGCCTATCAAGGATTTGATAAGTACCTAGCTTCTATCCGCGTTTATAAAGAGTATGATGAGGACGAAATCTACGCCCAAACGGAACTCAGTGCAGAAGAGTTAGAAGTTTATCTCGGTCTCTACAAAAATATACTAGCAGAGTTGAAAAGCCGAATCGAAGATGATAACGACGATGATGGACCTTTTGATATCCACTATGAACTAGAGTCTATCCAAGTAGATGAGATTAACTACGCCTATATCCTGACCTTGATCCAAAGCCTGATCGAGCAAGAGCAAAGTCGGGAAAAGAGTCTCAGTACACAGGACAGAGAAGCAGTGGATACCTATATCCAAAGTCTGGAGAAGACCAATCCAAACCTTGCCCAAATCATCTCAGAACTTTGGCAAGAAGTACAGGCAAATCCAGACCGCTACAGAGGTCAATCCATCGCCAATATCCTTGACCAGATGATTGAAGCAATCATCCAGCAGCATATTCAAGACTTTAGTAAGAACTGGTATGTGGGTGAAGATGAACTCCGCTACTATGTCAATCACTACCGCAAGGGCGCTAAAAAGCAACTAGGAGAAAGCCAACTGACCAAGAGTCAGCGCTACAAGGACTATAAAGTTGAGGTAACAGATGCCCTCAACCCACTCCTCTATAAAAAACACATCAAAGAAGCCTATACCCAACTGATAGAAGAAGTGATCGAGCCGTTGAGGGTTGGGAGATGAAAGTGAAAGAAAGGAAACGGTTTTGAAGGATTATACAGAAAAAAGTGTTTTAGATATGACATGTATTGAGGCGAGAGAATACTTTTTAAAATCTAGTTCTTATTTTAGTGGAAATTTACCTTCATATTTTGATTTTACTAGTGTATTACAAAGAGTATCTGAGAAATTGGAGAACAAAAATTTAAAAGATGTTTGGAATAAAATACCAGGAAATTGTTGTAATGTAAACCGAAAGATTATTATGAATAAAGATGGTCAGTATGCATGGAGGCAACTCCAAATTATACATCCGTTTATCTACGTAGATCTTGTGAACATTATTACAAAAAGAGAAAACTGGAAAGCACTTAAGGACAGGTTTTCTGAATTTAACAACACTTCCGATACATCGAAAATTAGATGCATTTCAATACCTAAAGAGTCAAAATCAAAACTTACTGATACCGGGAATACGATTCTAGGATGGTGGAAAAACTCAGAACAAGCAATGATAAAATATTCATTAGATTTTGAGTATTGTTTACAAACGGATGTTACTGATTGCTATCCATCGATATATACACATTCTATCTCATGGGCTATTCATGGGAAGGATGTTGCTAAGTATAACCGAAAAGTTAACATACTTGGCAATGAGATTGATAAAAGAATTCAGTTTATGCAAAATATGCAGACAAACGGTCTTCCCCAAGGCAGTACATTGATGGATTTTATTGCTGAGATAATTTTGGGGTATTCTGACAAGCTATTAATAGATGAATTGAAAAAAAATAGAATTAATGATTACCAAATTGTTAGATATAGAGACGACTATAAAATATTTGCAAATAGTAAAGAGGACGTCGAAAAGATACTAAAAATTCTCTCAATGATTTTGTATGATTTAAATTTAAAGTTAAACTCGTCAAAAACCATTTTATATAATGATATTATACTGGATGGAATTAAACCTGATAAACTTTATTGGACTACAAAATACGAAAGCTTTGTGGGCTATTTTCCGGCAAAAGAGATACTTCTAAATATAAATAATGATGAGCTTCCTGAGGACGAAGATGATATATTTGATGATTTGTTGAATAAAAAGAAAGACCGACGTGCTTATTTTAAAATATCAATTCAAAAGCATTTGTTAGAAATAAAAATCTTAGGAGAAAAATATCCGAATTGTGGACAACTTAAGAAAGCTTTAACAGATTTATATAAGTATAGGATCATGAAAATTAATAAGATACCAGATGATATTGATCAGATTATCAGTATCTTAGTTTCAATCATGATAAAAAATCCAACGACAATTCAACATTGTACTGTAATTCTTGGAAGGATATTCGAATTTTATAATGAAAAACCTTCAAGGATATTAGATTTTATCAAGAAAATCTTAAAAAAATATTCAAAGTTACCAAATACTGATTTAGTTGAGATATGGTTACAAAGATTTACAGACTTACTTGATATAGAAGAACAATTCTCATATCAGTCTGAAATATGTAAGTTTGTAAACAGTTCTATAAATATTCTATTTTGGAATTCGGAATGGTTAAAAAAAGATTATCGTATTGCGGATGATTGGCATATTGATAGAACAATAAAAGAAAATCTTGACTTTATTACGCCTGAAGAAGAAATTAATGCATTTTCTGAGATTGATTATGATAATGATAATGATGTGAAATATTAATTAGATATGGAGAAAAAAATGAGTATAAAAGATGGTGTAAATAATTTATATAAGATTGTTAATTTGTTTAAGAAAATCACAGATTATACATTTTATATAAATATTATTCTTTCCCTTGTTTCAATTTATTTTAACTGTCATATAATTCTCGTTTTACAACTTATAACTGTTTTGACGAATATCGTAGTATCTTTTTTTTCAGATTCTATTTACTTCCCAAAAGCAGAAGAGGAACGATTAAGAACCAATATAAAAAATGCCTTTGGGGTAGATATTACCGAATATGATACTGATGGTTATTATAACAATAAACAACCACATTCAATTCATAAAGCAATATTAAATACATTTGAAAATATTTTTTTTACAAAAAATACTATTGATAGAATGATTGTTAAGGACTTGCTAAAACCAATTCTTTCAGGAGTGTTATTGGTTGTTGTATTTGTTTTTTTCAAGGAGAGGAGCATTATATTGATTGTATTTCAATCAATATTTTCCAGTAATTATTTAATTGGGTATTTAAAATTATGTATCTTCAAGAATAAACTTGATATATTGTATTCTAGATTTAGGAGTAAGTTACTATCAGAATGTCGCAAAGAGGGAGTGGACTCTTTAACTAAAGAAGAGCTAGTGATATTAATTACTGATAGTATAGAATATGAACTGTTAAAATCATCTTTCAAAATTATGCCTTCCTCAAAAGTATTCAATGAAAATAATGAAGAGTGGAGTAGTAAATGGGATAGCATAGCAGACACAATTGTTATTTCGAAAAATGAACATCAATAATAATACGATAAACAACTAACAAAAATGAAGAAATAAATTATTGTTTATATATTTCTCTTTAGACAATTATATTATGTAATTCAGAAGTGCTAGTAGTCTAAGTTGTAAATAAGTTACTAAATGAATATAGGAAAGAACAGTTGTATGCAAAGCGTAAATAAAATAGCAAAGATTAGATTTAAGGGATATGATAATTCTCTTGAGAAGAAAGCAATTGGAGAGATAACCACAAGTTTTTCTGGGGGAACTCCAAACACAAAAAAGTCAATTTTTTGGAATGGTACTATACCTTGGATTCAAACATCGGATATACAGAAGGATAAACTATTTGGAGTAAAACCTCAAAAATTTATTTCAAGGGAGGGATTACAAAATTCTTCAGCAAAATTAATTCCTAAAAACTCAATTGCTATTGTTACAAGAGTCGGAGTTGGGAAATTGGCTGTTATAGAACAAGATTACGCAACAAGTCAAGATTTTCTATCTCTTTTAAATTTTAATGGAGACACTCACTTTCTAGTTTATAGTATCTATAGAATGCTTCAAAAAGAAAGTACACAACTCCAAGGAACTTCGATTAAAGGAATTACCAAAGAAGATTTGCTGTCGAAGAAAATAAGTCTTCCAGAGATTGACGAACAATCCGCCATCGGCTCTCTTTTTCGTACCCTCGACGACCTTCTTGCTAGCTACAAGGATAATCTTGCCAACTACCAATCTCTCAAGGCGACCATGCTTACCAAAATGTTTCCCAAAGCTGGACAAATCGTTCCTGAGATTCGTTTGGATGGATTTGAAGGTGAGTGGAAAAAGGCTAAATTAAAAGATGTCGCTCATCGTGTACAGGGTAATGATGGAAGAATGGATTTGCCGACTTTAACAATTTCTGCATCTGGCGGTTGGATGAATCAAATTGATAGATTTTCTGCTAATATTGCTGGAAAAGAACAAAAGAACTATACCCTGTTAAAAAAAGGGGAACTGTCATATAACCATGGTAATTCAAAATTAGCAAAATATGGAGTTGTTTTTGAGTTAAAGGAATATGAAGAAGCACTTGTTCCAAAGGTTTATCATAGTTTTAGAGTTAATCGACTTGCAGATGCAAAATTTATTGAAATAATGTTTTCAACAAAAATCCCAGATCGAGAATTAGGAAAACTAGTTTCATCAGGGGCAAGAATGGATGGATTATTAAATATTAGTTTTGATGATTTTATGAATATTGCTATTATTATCCCAACTATTGCTGAACAACAAGCCATAGGCTCTTATTTTTCGAACCTAGATAACCTCATCGTTGCTCACCAAGAAAAAATTTCGCGGCTAGAAACACTGAAAAAGAAACTTTTGCAGGATATGTTTATATAGGAGATTAATTTTGGGTAATGAAGATTTATTAAATACAGTAAATTCACTAACTAATACATATTATGCTGCCTTAGGTTTTGTTGCGACTGTAATATTAGGTATTTTGGCATTTGTGTTTTGGGATAGAGTAAATTTTAAAAAATCTCTTGAAAAAGAATTTAAAATTATTTTAAAAGAAGAACTTAAGAATCAAAAGCTTGAAATAGATTATCACTATTTGAATTATTTACCGTTTATAAATAGTCTTGAAACAAGATATAGAGGAATGGGCGTTTCTAATCATTTAATGAATCGTCTTGTTTTGAAATATTGTGATATTCCTTTAAATACAATTGTTAATTTATATAAAGAATGTGTGGGTACTTCTTTTGATAAATGCTTTGGGCGATATTCTAGAAGGTACTATGATATCTGCTATAAAATTATTGAAGATACAAGAATATATTCTATAAACTATAAAGATACCCTTACCGATATCGAGCTGAATGCTATGGAAAGAATGAATGATCGGATAACTCAATTGAATTATATATTTAAAAAATATGATTTTTTAGAGTTTAAAACAATTGTATTGGATAAAACTAAATAAACATTTTATGATAGTTCATTGAAACGATTAAGTATAGAAAGAAACACTATGGAAACAACACAAACTTCCCAGTCGCTCTACCAAGCTCTGTGGAACTCAGCGGATGTTCTCCGCTCCAAGATGGATGCCAACGACTACAAGTCCTATCTTTTGGGCATGGTCTTTTATAAGTATCTGTCAGACAAGATGCTCTTTTTCGTGGCGGAGACTATGGAAGAGGGGACAGATAGTCTGGAGGATGCTCTTGAGGTCTATCGCAACTACTACGAGGATGCGGATACCCATGAGGATTTGGTCTCTGTTATGAATGACGAGCTCAACTATATCATCAAGCCAGACTTGACTTTTACGGCTCTGGTAGCACGTGTCAATGAGGGGACTTTCCAGCTGGAAGATCTGGCTCAAGGTTTTCGTGATATCGAGCAGAGTGACGACCTCTATGAAAATCTCTTTGAAGATATCGACCTCTACTCTAAAAAGCTAGGGGCAACTCCGCAAAAGCAAAACCAAACGGTAGCAGCAGTCATGAAAGAGTTGGCTGTGCTAGATGTGGCTGGTCATGCTGGTGATATGCTGGGGGATGCCTATGAGTATCTGATCGGTCAGTTTGCAACTGACTCGGGTAAGAAAGCTGGTGAGTTCTATACGCCTCAACCTGTTGCCAAGCTCATGACTCAGATTGCCTTTTTAGGTCGTGAAGACCAGGAAGGCTTTACCATCTATGATGCGACCATGGGTTCTGGCTCTCTCTTGCTCAATGCCAAGAAATATTCTCATAAACCGCAGACGGTTGTCTACTTTGGTCAGGAGCTCAATACCTCGACCTATAACCTAGCTCGGATGAACATGATCCTACACGGTGTTCCAGTTGAGAATCAATTTCTCCACAATGCCGACACATTGGATGAAGACTGGCCGACTCAAGAGCCTACCAACTTTGACGGTGTTCTCATGAACCCGCCATACTCAGCCAAGTGGTCTGCAAGCTCTGGATTCCTGAACGACCCTCGTTTCTCTCCTTTTGGGAAACTGGCGCCTCAGTCCAAGGCTGACTTTGCCTTCCTCTTGCATGGGTATTACCACCTCAAGCAGGATAATGGGGTCATGGCTATCGTCCTTCCTCACGGTGTCCTCTTCCGTGGCAATGCAGAAGGAACCATTCGTAAGGCCTTGTTAGAAGAAGGAGCCATTGATACGGTCATCGGTCTACCAGCCAATATCTTCTTTAACACCAGCATTCCAACTACGGTTATCATTCTCAAAAAGAACCGTACCAACCGTGATGTTTACTTTATCGATGCTTCTAAGGAGTTTGATAAGGGGAAAAACCAGAATATCATGACGGATGCCCATATCGAGAAGATTCTGGAAGCCTATAAGTCTCGTGAGGAGATTGACAAGTTTGCCCATTTGGCAAGCTATGAAGAAATCGTCGAAAATGACTACAACCTCAATATCCCTCGCTATGTAGATACCTTTGAGGAAGAAGAAGTCGAGCCACTGACAGACATCGTTAGCAAGATTAATGAGACAAATAAAGCTATCGAAAGCCAAACAGCTTCATTACTGGAAATGCTCAACCAACTCCACGGCACCACACCAGAAGCTGATGCTGAACTCAAAGAGTTTTTGAAAAACTTTAAAGGGTGATGGGGGAGTTAAACACGATAATTAAATTAAATATTCCAGCCAAAACAACTTTTGGCTGGTTTTTATTTTCTAAAGATGGTATAATTAAATTACCTAAAAGGTAATTTAATTATACAGAAAGGGATATATGAAGCTTATCTATACAAACAAAACTGTTGAAAAGCAGTGCACAGAGCTGAGGAGAGCGAAAAAAGATTTTTCGGATAAGATTGCTGTAAAGTTGCATCAGTTGATTAACTTTTTAGAAGCAGCGGATTCTTTAGCCAGTGTGACGGCTTTTCCTAAGTATCACTTTCACCAACTCAAGGGAAAGAGACAGGGACAGTTTGCTTTGGATATAGATGGTCGAAGGAGTTCCTATCGGTTGATTGTAGAATTTCGTGAGGAGGATCTAGAAAAGGTATTTCCTAGTCCTGTTGAAATCGAAATCCTAAAAATAGAGGAGGTCAGCAATCACTATGAGTAATAAAATTGTTGAATACAAAGACCTGATTGCTTTTCATCCAGGTCAGTATGTTGAAGAATTGATTGAAGATTATAACGTAACTCAGAAAGAATTTGCGGAGCGCTTAGGAGTTTCAGCAAAGACTGTCAGCAAGCTTGTCAATGCGGAGGAGTCTATTAGTAAAGAGACGGCTCATAAATTAGCCAAGCTAAGCGGAGTTTCCATGCAAACTTGGCTCAATCTACAGAATTCTTACGATGTAAAAGTTGCAGAAATTGTAGAACAAAAAGAACTAGAAGAAGGTAGCGAGAAAGAAATCTGCGAGATGATTGATTTCAAGTATTTTAAGGAAAAAGGCTACGTTCCAGACAAACGCTATAGCTTGAAGGAAAAGATTATCGAACTTCGCAAAATTCTAGGCGTGGCAAGTTTAGAAAATCTTACATCTTTTAACCATCTAGTGAGTTATCGGAATACGCGTGAATTTACAACTAAAAGTATAGTCAACTCCAATATCATGCTGGAGTTGGCATCTAAAAAAGCACGTGATACAACAACTAC
>FLSB01331623.1_pt1 | contig 11202 bp, 10 predicted proteins | sample 1550551 | NCBI WGS metagenome assembly FLSB01 (sample SAMEA4031774, study PRJEB14383) | metagenome | biome: human; feature: oral; material: saliva | place: Philippines | collected 2014 | reverse complement strand
GATGCAAAACGATCGATGGCATACATAGAGCTTGCTACATAAGGATTAACCGAGTCTACCTCCGTACCAAATTGACCAGATAAATACATCTTAATAGGCATAGATGCATCACTATCATAATTAGGAAAGCTAACACTGCGCACACGATGGCCTTCTGCTTGTAATCGTTCTACCAAGCACTTTGTTTGTGTAGCTTTGCCACTGCCATCGCCACCTTCTAGTATGATTAAAGTCCCCATTTCTACTCCTCTACAATTTGTATCGTTTCTAAGTTCATATCGGCTGCTCCATTTGGCATATACCCTAATGCACGCCGTTGTTGTATATATTGTAACACAGATTCTGTAATCTCTTCACCTACGGCTATACAAGGAATACCTGGAGGATAATAAGCAATTGTTTCACCGCAAATATGATGTAACGCCGATTCTAACATACAGGAGCTACGATTCTTGTAAAGGGCTTCCCTCGGTGTCATACGTACAACAGGAGTAGGCAGAATACTAGCTGACTGAATCGTTTCAGTACGTTCCTCTATTTGATCACCAACACGATTCATTAACGATGATTTACTACAAATCTCATCACTTATGGACTGCACTGCTTTTACAAGGGTCATGATAGATTCCTCTGTATCACCTATCGTGATGAGTACCAACACATGATGCGCTTGCACAAGTTCCACTTCGATATGATGAGCACGCAATCGTTTTTCAAAATCCACACCAGTAAGCCCTAATTCCTTGGCATCAATCAACACCTTTGTTACATCATAATTAGGTCTATCTACATCATTGCTCGACATGATAGAAATGCCCTTTATGGCTTCCAATTTGCGTCGTAATTGTAAACTTAATGTTACAGCACGATTTACTAAAGTGGTGCCTTTCGTAGCCAACTGATGGCGCGCCATATCAAGGGATGCTAAAAATATATAATTAGGACTCGTACTTTGTAGCATCTGATGCATTTGTGTAATGCGCCGTTTATTAATTAAATCACCTTGCCCTAATAGCCAAGAAGTTTGCGTTAAAGAGCCTACAGACTTATGCGTACTTTGTGCTACTAAATCTGCACCAGCCGCAATAGCCTCAATGGGCAATGTTTCTGAAAACGGCAAATGGGGGCCATGAGCTTCATCAACAAGAACAATCATACCTCGTTTATGTGCTTCTTTTACGATATTCACAATATCTACACCTACTCCATAATAATTGGGATAGACTAGAAGAATAGCCTTAGCCTCTGGATGTGCCTCCATTGCTTGAATAGCAGCCTCTAAGGATACCCCTAACGGAATCCCCCATCGTGTGTTGAAGGTACAATCCATATATACAGGTTTTGCACCAGATAACACTAATCCACTTATAACCGAACGATGTGCTTCTCGAGGAATGATAATCGTTTCATTCGGCCCTACAGTCCCCATAATCATGGCTTCAATCAACGCAGTGGTACCATTAATAGAGAACCAACAATAGTCAGCGCCATATAATTCAGCAGTTAAGTCTTGCGCCTCTTTTAACTCCCCTTCCGGTTCATGTAAATCATCTAGAGCATACATTACTCCTAAATCATATGGTAGTGCCGGCCCCATCCATTCTTTAAGTAACTGAGGCGCTTCTACACCAATCTTATGCCCCGGTGTATGAAATGGCATGAAATGTTGTTTTTTATATGATTCTAAAGCCTCTACAAAAGGCATTTTGTCTTGATTACTCATACATACCTCGTAAAAAGGGCATGAATCTCTATGAGACTCATGCCCTTATGCATGTTATTTATCGATGTGGACGGCGTTTAGGGTTGAATTGATTCATCCCCTTATCAATACCCACCTCTAAGGTGCCTAATACAGCTTTTGCCGTATCCTTGATACCCTTTTGTACCTTCTCTTGATTTTCTTCACTAAATGGTGCTAACACGTGGTCAATGACAGTCCATTGTGGTAACGGACGACCGATTCCAACGCGAAAACGAGGAAAGTTTTCTGTTCCTATATGGGAGATTAAGGATTTAATCCCATTATGACCACCGGAACTACCATTTGGTCGAATACGCAATTTGCCTACCGGTAAATCCATATCATCATAAATGCAATACACATCAGATGGATCAATCTTATAGTACCGCATCAATGGACCTACAGACTCACCACTTGCATTCATAAATGTTTGTGGCTTTACAAGCAATACCTTCTCGCCATCTACAGTAATACTGCAAACCTCAGCACGTTGTTCCTCTTTCCAAGGCGTGTGAGATACGCTATCTGCAATAGCATCGATAACCATAAATCCAATATTATGTTTTGTCGTTTCATATTGCTTGCCTGGATTACCAAGGCCTACTACTAATTTCAAGAATCACCTATTATTTATCAAATAAATTACTTACTGAAACTTCGTGAAAGATACGCATAATTGCTTCACCTAATAATGGAGCTACAGATAATTGCGTTACATTAGGTAATTTGCAATTTTCTGGTAATGGCATTGTATTTGTTACGATAAGCTCTTTAATATTAGAGTTTGCAATGCGTTCACTTGCTGGGTCTGTCAATACAGCATGGGTAACAGCGGCCATAACGGATTTTGCACCAAATTGTTCTAATGCTTTAGCCCCTTCTACAAGGGAACCTGCTGTATCTACGATATCATCAACGATGATGCAATTTTTACCTTTCACATCGCCAATTAAATTCATAACTTTAGCCACGCCTGGTTCAGGACGTTTCTTTTCAATAATGGCAATTGGAGCACCAATGCGGTCAGCCAAATCGCGAGCACGTGTTACACCACCAAGGTCTGGAGATACAACGATAACATCTTCAAGATGTTTTTCATTAATATATTTAGCTAAAATAGATGCACCGTATAAATGGTCAACTGGCACATCAAAGAAGCCTTGGATTTGACCTGCATGCAAATCAATTGTTACAAGACGTGTAATACCAGAAGTTTGCATTAAGTTAGCTACTAATTTAGCTGTAATTGGTTCACGACCACGAGTTTTACGATCTTGACGTGCATAACCGTAGTAAGGAACTACTGCTGTAATATGACGAGCAGAAGCGCGTTTTAATGCATCAGCCATTACCATTAATTCCATTAAGTTATCATTTACAGGATAGCTAGTTGGTTGAATGATAAATACATCTTTGCCACGTACGCTTTCATCAATCATAATTTGTACTTCGCCATTATTAAAGCGACCTACAAATGCTTCACCTAAAGGCAAACCTAAATAATCACAAATTTCCTTTGCCAACTCTGGATTTGCGTTACCTGTGAAAATTTTAAGTTTTTTGCCGTCTTCAAATGCCATTTTGATACCCTTTCATTTCTCCGTAATCTTAGTTAGTTACTCAATGTATATGTAACGAAATATTACAGATATACAACCTTATTGCCTTATTATTGTATACTATTTTTCCTATCTTGTGTGAAAAATTTTTGATAAATTCTTATTTCTTTTTGAAAGTATCGTCTGTAACCCAATTTTCTTTCACAATTTGCTTGCTGCGACCTACAGCTAATGCCTTATCCGGAACATTTTTAGTAATCGTAGAACCGGCTCCTACATAGCTATAATTACCAATTGTAACAGGTGCTACCAAATTACTATTACAACCTACAAATGCACCATCGCCAATAGTTGTACGATGCTTGATTTTTCCGTCATAATTTACCGTAATCGTACCACAACCGATATTGACACCAGAGCCTACATCACTGTCGCCAATATAGGATAGATGAGGGAATTTGGTGCCTTCCCCAACATTGGAATTTTTAACCTCAACGAAATTACCAATATGAACCTTGTTGCCAATAACCGTATTAGGACGCAAATGAACATATGGACCAATATCTACGCCATCTTTTACTTCGCAGTCATGACCATAGGTAAAATGAATTACTGTATTATTGCCAACAGTTACATTCGTCAAGCGTGTATGAGGTCCAATTTCACAGTTTTCACCAATCACCGTATCGCCTTCTAAAACGGTACCAGGATGTAGAATGGTATCAGCCCCTACAGTAACCTCTGGTGCTACATAGGTATTGTCAGGATCAATAATTGTTACACCAGCAGTCATTAATTCTACATTTTTACGATGTTTTAAAATGGATTCTGCTTCGGCCAATTGCAAGCGAGAGTTTACCCCTAAAGATTCTTCAAAATTTTCAGTCATATATGCGCTTACTTTATCGCCGCCATTTACGAGAATACCAACCACATCTGTAATATACAGTTCACCTTGTGCATTATCGTCGGATAATTGGCCGAGACAAGGCCATAGTTTTTTACTATCAAAAGCATACATACCAGTATTAACTTCTTGTACAGCTAACTCTTCTGGTTTGCCATCCTTTTGTTCTACAATGCGTACAACATGACCGTCTTCGTTACGAATGATACGACCATAACCTGTTGGATCTGGCATATGGGCCGTTAAAATTGTAGCCGCTGCTCCAGATGCAGTATGTTCTTTTAAAAGAGCTTCTAAACTTTCCTTAGTTACGAGTGGCGTATCCCCACACAACAATAGAATTGTGCCATCAAAAGATCCTAATACAGGTTCTGCCATTTTTACTGCATGACCTGTACCATTTTGCTCTTCTTGACGTACAAATTCAGCACGACCTTCTAGATAGTCTTGTACTGCATTACCACCAAAGCCAACGATAACAACATCCTTATCGGTTCCAAGAGATTGAACAGTTTCTAGAACGCGTTCAACCATAGCTTTACCGCCAACTTTATGAAGTACCTTTGGCAATTTGGACTTCATTCGTGTACCCTTACCAGCTGCTAAAATAAGACTTGCAATATTCATAGTAAACTCCTATCTATCAATCGTATCAAATACAGGTTCGATGTGAATTTCATTTGTACTTTCATCAATACCATGGAACGTAAATAGTGATTCATAATCATTGATTAACTTAGGATTTGGTTCAGCAGTAGCCACTAGAACACCTGTTCCCACCACTTTACCATTCATCTCATGTACAAGCTCGGTCAGGCCTTTAGCCGTACCGCCAGCCTTCATGAAATCATCAATAATTAGCACCTTCGCATTTTGTGGAATAGCGCGTTTAGTTAATGTCATCGTTTGAATTCGACCAGATGAACCCGTTACATAGTTAATACTAATGGCAGATCCTTCTGTAACCTTACTATCACGACGCGCGATGACAAGTGGCTTGTTGAAAGCCCTAGCCACCATAACCGCCAAAGGAATCCCTTTTGTTTCTACCGTCAAAATATAATCTGGATTGCGATCTACAAAGCGAGTCATAATAATTTCGCCTAACCGAGTCATCACATGCCAATCATACAAAATATCCGACATATAAATAAATCCACCGGGAATAATACGATCTGGTTCACGCAAACGTTGTTGCACATCGCGTAGGATTTCATTGGCCTGCTCGCCTTTTCGATGAGGTATGAATCGAACACCGCCAGCTACCCCCGCTACCGTTTCTAGAGTACCCAACTGAAAATGTTCCATCGATTGACGGACACAGGTTAAATCTTCACTTACTGTAGATTTCGCCATTCCGAAAAAATCACAAAAATAATTAAGAGATATAAGTTTTTGTGGAGAATCGACTAATAATTTAGTCATTGCCACCATTCTTTCAACACGTCGAACTTTATTCATAAGCCTTCCTTTGCTGAATACTCGATTTATATTGATATCTATATTATACCATGAATTTCCGAATATTCGCATTGAGAAAAAATATATAATTCGGAAAAAGCTCTAGTCATAGACTAGAGCTTTCAACAGTTTATATATAGTTATAAAATATATACTTTTACAGTTTGACGACCAAATTGCAAAGCTTCTGCACGAGAATTAAAGGCTAAGTCAATACGACTACCTTTAATAGCTCCACCAACATCATCAGCCACGGCATAGCCATAACCTTCAATAAACATCTTTGTGCCTAATGGTATAATCCGTGGATCTACTGAAGCAATACCTTTTTTTAAGCGACTGCCAGTTGCCGTATAATTACTATTCCCTGGGTCTTGAGCACTATATCCACTAGCATGCATCGTCATAACGCGTACATACTTATTGGGAACCCCATTATGACTACGCGAGATGGCGGAATCGCCAAAACGAGTTTCTTCCTTTTCTAAAGCACTCATCGTAGCCGCACCTACACGCCCATCTACAGCGAGTCCTTTAGCCTTTTGAAACTTACGTACTGCTAATTCAGTGTTACGCCCAAAAATACCATCTGCTGAATCATTAAGATATCCTTGATGCACTAACATGGTTTGAATTTTCTGCACATGATGACCTCGTTGTCCCTTATCAACTGACTTCGCCTGTGCGAAAGCCATCATATTAGTCATACATAGCACAGTACATAGTATTAAAATTCTCTTAATCATGTACATTCCCCTTTATTGCTTAACTTAGCAATTATGATATACCCCAATATGACATTCTTTTCGTTTAGCACCTACAATTCGTAAGTAGCCATAACCAATGATAGCAGAAATGATGGAACCTATCAATACGCCACCTTTAGCCATCTCTTGCGCATGACCTGGATCATAGGCCAAAACAGACACGAATATACTCATAGTAAAACCAATGCCACACACAATGGAAGTGCCATATATAAACTTCCAATTGGCTTCTGCAGGCATAGGAACAATACCTAATTTAATCATCCCAAACATAGCACCAAAAATACCAATTTGTTTACCTAAAATTAGGCCTAATGCAACGCCTAGTACAACTGGATGACTTAAATCAGCCATGCCAAAACCATCAAGGTTAACACCAGCGTTAAAGAATGCGAAAATAGGAACAATAACAAAGCTTACCCAGTTGGATAAATAATGTTCCCAGTGTTGCATCGGTCTCACATATTTTTTACCGATTTTGCCGCGTTCTGGTATTGTCATCGCAAGAATTACACCCGCCATCGTAGCATGTAAACCAGACCGTAAAATACAGTACCATAAAATAACACCGAGAATAATGTATGATAAGGATCGTACATAGCCGGTTCGATTACAATAAATCAATAATCCCGTCACAATAACGGATGCCACTAAATAAAATAGATTAATACTTGCTGCATAGAATATGGCAATGACGATAATCGCAATTAGGTCATCAATAACAGCTAATGCGGTCAAAAACACTTTCATAGAATTAGGTACGCGAGAACCTAATGCAGTAATAACGCCAATGGCAAACGCAATATCAGTGGCCGTCGGAATTGCCCATCCATGGACATATACATCATTGGATCCTGCTATAAGATAGAAAATAATAGCCGGTACAATAACCCCAAATAAAGCAGCAATACCTGGCATGATACGCTTGGCATTTGTGTTTAATTCACCGCTTACCAATTCACGTTTTACTTCTAATCCTACAAAAAGAAAGAAGATAGCCATCAATGCATCATTAACCCATTCCATGGCAGTTAAAGGTCCCAATGGCAAATTGACTAATGACATGTATTGTGTCGCCAAAGGAGAATTGGCAACAATTAAAGCAATAATTGTAGCTCCTAGTAATACAGTAGTTGCAGCACCAGGAGAACGTAAAAATACAAATATTCGTTCCATATGATTCCTTCCTAATATTCTTAACTCACTATTTATTTCTAGCCGTTCTAATTTTATATGCTACTGATAAAACGGTAGCACCTAATAAACCAGATATAATAGATCCAATAAAAATACCAATTTTAGACATTTCTTGAGTTACACCTGGCGGAAATGCCAAAGTGGCCACAAATAAACTCATGGTAAACCCAATCCCACAGACAATGGCTGTACCATACACCTCAGGCCATGTCGTATTCGTCGGCATCTTAATTATCTTAGATTGTACTAATACGTAAACAGCAGAGAAAATACCAAGCTGTTTCCCCAAGATAAGGCCTAATGAAACACCTAAAACAACCGGGTGGAACAAATGATCTACAGAAACATCTGAGAAGGATACACCAGCATTTAAAAAGCTAAATAGAGGAATAATCAAAAAATTAACCCAATTTTTCAGTTTATCCGCCCATGCGTGCATAGGATACACTGTTTCGCCATCCAACTTACCCGTTGCAGGAATAGTCATAGCTAACACAACACCAGCGATAGTGGCATGAACACCAGATTTTAAAACAAAATACCAAAGAACGGCACCTAGTACACCATATAAAACTGGTCTTACATAGCCTTGTTTATTGGTATACCACAATGCACCTGTCACAATAGCAGCAACGATTAAATGAGGAAAATCTATACCACCACCATAAAATATAGCAATAACTATAATAGCAATTAAATCATCGATAACGGCCAATGCAGAAAGGAATGCCTTCATCGCTTGTGATACACGTTTACCAAGCATCATAATGACACCAATTGCAAAGGCAATATCGGTAGCAGTAGGTATTCCCCAACCATGCGTATATTCTGGTACAGATCCAGCAATTAAGAAGTAAACTAACGCAGGTGTTACCACCCCGGCAAATGCAGCTAAAACTGGTAACAATCTCTTTGAGTTGGTGTTTAGCTCACCGGAAATCATTTCAGTCTTAATTTCAATCCCTACATATAGGAAAAATAAAGCCATAAGACCGTCATTTACCCACTCCAATATATCCATTGGACCTAAATAAATATGCATGAGAGAAAAATACTGTTCAGCTATTGGCGAGTTTGCAGTTATAACACCAAGAATCGCAGCAAGTAATAGCATAATACCGCCAGATGATTCAGACTGAATAAATGCTTTAATATATTTCATAGTAACTTCCACTTTCTCAATCATAATATAAATACAGGTTTTAACACATAAAAAACCTAGTTAATATATATTATTATATCATTTTAGTTCGAAATCAATCAATAAACTAATGATGAAGCACGCTGATTAGATACAGGAAGAATATAATAACTTAATGATTAAATCCTCTAATTAAAGAAATAAAAAATACAACTAGAGGAATAGTTAAACAAATACCTGCTATAGTATTTGTAACTGGATTGGACCAAAGTGGCATAATAAATCCAAGTAATACTAAGGTACCACAACAGATTGGTGTACGCCAAACATATTTTATCTCAGCTGATACTTTAGATTCTGTAGCACTAGCTCTGCCAAATTTCTTTTTAATAGTCATAATAATACCAGTCACAATGCCTACAATAAGAACAATATCCCAGATGGCCCATAATATTTTAAGAGCCATCGTATTATGATTATGAATATGGAGATTAATCATTGTAGTCATGCCCGTAAAATACCAGGGGATATTTTTTGTAGAATACATATCCTTAGTAGAATCAGTATATAAATTAGCATAGACTGGTTGGCCCAAGAACATAGCTGGATCATCATCATTTTCAGCACCTAAATAAAATGCATAATGATGATCATTAAATTTAGATGGATAATCCATAGATATAAGCTGACGATCTGGGTATGCTTTCATAATTCGAGAGATAGCTTCAGATGGTTGTAAAATGTCAGATTGACCAACTGAAAGTTCTTGCTTTGCAGTGTGTAGTACATCTGCATTATAGCTGTCATTAGCAATAAAAAATCCACCTATCCATACACCTGTAATGCATAATATGAATCCCCATACAGTAGCAACCATAGCAAATTCTCGATGTAATGTACTTAATTTCATATAGTTAGACAATACAGTAGATTTGGCAAAGCTTTTACGAAATGGACCATATAAAAAAACACCAGAAATAATAGATAACCCACATACTAAAGATAAAATCGTTACAATATAAATTCCTGTTTTACCAAGGTCTAATCGAGTATGTAGTTGATGAAGTGTGTGTAATACACTTCGAACCCAAGGATGTGCAGGCGTTTCATGATGCGTAGTAATAAGCCCCTTTGTTTCAGGGTTATATAATGCATAATCCCCTCCCATCCCCATACGCGCTGGAGGTGCTACGGTAGCTGATGACTCAATAATACGATACCGTAAAAGATGTGAAGCACCCATGGCAGGAGAAATATTTAAAATATCCTTTGACGGATATTTTGCCTTAACTAGTAGAGCCCCTTCATCTGCATAATCAAAAATAGTGGGCTCTTCTTGCCCCATAGCCATTGAAGTTGAAGTATGGTTCGTTCCCCCTTGAGCCCACACATTTAATTCAGTTCTGAACATAAGGACAAGACCTGTAATACAGAACATTAAGAAAAATAGCACAGAAACTATAGATAACCATTTATGAATTTTATAAATTTTTGACATACATATGCCTCCTTCCTCATTATTTTATACATCCATTTTGGTAGTAATACAATACAATTACCACTATGGGTATATATATAGTATAATTAACTGTACTTGAATAAAAAGATTAATATATGATACAATATGTACATCATGCGGGCGTAGTTCATCGGTAGAATGCGAGCTTCCCAAGCTTGAGAGGAGGGTTCGATTCCCTTCGCCCGCTCCATACATAAAATTCCGTGATGTGATATGCGTCATGGTTATTTTTTTGTATAAAGATATAATAAATACAGATTTGTATTGTATATTTGTTACAAGGAGTATTCCATGAAATTAAGCGCAAGAAATCAATTAAAAGGTACAATCATTGAAATTCAAGAAGGTGCTGTAAATGCAATTGTAAAAATTAATGTAGGTAACGATAACATTCTTACAGCTGATATTACAGTTCAATCCGTTAAAGACTTAGGCTTAGCAGTTGGCAAAGAAGTTGTGGCTGTTATTAAATCCACTAGCGTAATGGTTGGTGTAGAATAATAAAAAAGGCTAACCATTTGGTTAGCCTTTTAGCTTAATCAGCGACTTCCTATCATTCCTCACTGTGGATTTCTCATCGCTGCTTTGCAGCTGGAGAAATCTTACGTTCGGATGAAGGTGATGTGTGGCTCCCATACGTCGCTACGCTCCTCTGTTAGCTCACCCCCTACCTTTCCCAGGTGCCCTGGTCGGACTCTACATGTAAGCATATAAAATAAAAAAGGCTAACCATTCGGTTAGCCTTTTAGCTTAATCAGCGACTTCCTATCCTCCCAGGCCGTCTCCAGCCAAGTACTTTCGGCGTTTACGAGCTTAACTACTGTGTTCGAGATGGGAACAGGTGGACCCTCGTAGCTATCGCCACTGAATCTGTCAGAGTTTGTACTCTGAAAACCACATAGAAGGT
>FLSB01003034.1_pt1 | contig 11205 bp, 9 predicted proteins | sample 1550551 | NCBI WGS metagenome assembly FLSB01 (sample SAMEA4031774, study PRJEB14383) | metagenome | biome: human; feature: oral; material: saliva | place: Philippines | collected 2014 | reverse complement strand
TTTGGATGTACGTTTAAGCATAAATATCTGCAAGAATTATAGTGTAAAGGTACAAAAACTTGCAGATATTTGCAAATAATTTATAGCATAATATACTATGAATCAGAGGAATATTAGGCTTTTAAGGGAGGACTATTTACTTAGTGTTTATCTCCTATTCTATTAGTGCACAAAATTGCTAAATTAAATGTATGATAGCCTTATTTTTAGGCAAACATTTCTGTGGTTTTAATGTAAGCAATGAAACTTAGTATGCCTTTATTCTGTACATAAAGCCAAGTTCAATACGGTTTGTATTGAAGTCTCTCAAACCAGACCCCTCATTATAATCGTATTTTCTTCCAACGTATGCTAAGAACACACGGAAGTCTTGGCTCTTTACTGGATAATATTCTATACTACCAATGTAAGCATAGCTCTTACGATAGTCTTTTAGTGGTTTCACTTTAGTTACACTAGCAGTTTCGTACATAGCTTTCAGCATAAGGTTCCATTGTGGAGCAAACTGCCAATTCAGCTTTGTTATGAATGAATTGTAGTGAACATCGCTGAAATAAGAACCGCCTGTGTATGCTGGCATAGCTGTAAGTTCGGTTGATGCAATTTTCAAACGGTCTAAACCATCGAATGCACCCATATAATCGAAATACCATTGTAGTTTAGGTAAATTTAGTTCTTGTCCTAAAACTACCATACGAGAGTATTTGTGTCTTGCTTGTGTTTGAATGCCCCACGACCAACGAGTAAGCAATTTGTTGCCAAAGAAACTACCATTCCAGTTTACAATGTATGTAAGTGGATTTTTTGATGCTTCTAAGTCGCGTACACTGTTCTTTTCTAGACTAATAGGATTGCTTCCATATTCGGCAGCAAACTTATTGTTGTAAGCATTGCTCACCTCAAAAGCTAATTCTTGTGTAGCAACAGGTTTATAACTAACAGCAACACCAGCCATAAAGTTATCCATATTGTCTACCATATCAGAGTATTGGTAAATAACCATAGGATTCTCGTCGAACTCAAAACCTCCCCAGATTTGGCACATTTTACCAGCTTCTACTTTTAGCTTGTCGTTAAACTTATATCCAACCATCATAATATCGGTAGCCTTTGCAAAGTTGTCTTCGCTTTGCGCACCATTAGCTTTGTTCAAACGGTGGCGGAATCGATAGTAAAGTTTATCGGTAAGATTACCTTTAATTTCAATACGAAGCTGTTTGTTAGCGAACTTTGTGCCCCAATCTTTATTGGCATCTTGTGCAACCTGTCCAGAAGCTGCATAGTTAAAATAGACATTAAACATATCGTTATGTTTCTTCAACTTCGCAATTTCTTCCGACAGCGATTTGAAATCGCCATCTCCTGCACCATAACCGTGGTTATCTTGTGCATTACTACTAGTGGCAACTGCCAGCAACATTCCTAAAAGTAAAGAGTGTTTCATAATTGTTTATTTTTTATGTTGAACGTATAAAACATTTTTTGTGAGTAAAAGAGAAAAAAGCTAACGCAAAATCGCAAAAGAGCAGGTTTTGGTAACACAGTTCTCTTGCGATTTCTGTTCTATCTATTAGTATTCAGCAAAGTATTGTTGAATTTTCTGCCAATCTCTTGTTTTTGTTAAAGCAAGCATTAAGAGCACACGAGCCTTTTGTGGATTAAGGTTCAACGAAGCAATGAAGTGATATTTAGCATCGTCAACCTCGCCATTCAGATTGGTTGGACCAAACGGAACACGACTTGAACGTACAACGTTGATACCATTATTAACAGCTTTCAGCGCAACATCAAAAACATCTTTGTAGAAGTTTCCATCGCCTACACCAGCCAAAACAATACCATCATATTTAGCATCTACAAATGCTTGCATTGGAATAGGAGAACAGTTGGCATAACCATAAACAATACCAACCTTTGGAAGAGAAGTTAAATTTTTTACATCGAACTCTGATTGGAGACCTTGTTTTGCCATTGGTTTGTGCAAATATACAGGCTTACCATTATAAACGTAACCCATTTCGCCATACAAACCACCTTTGAAAGTAGCGCAATCGGTAGTGTGTGTCTTTATAACAGATTTAGCTTCGAACAATTCGTTGTTCATACAAACCATAACACCTTGACCTTTTGACGATGGAGAAGCAACTGCACAGATTCCATTATACAAGTTAGCAGGACCATCGGCACTAATAGCAGTAGAAGGACGCATAGAACCAACCAATACTACTGGTTTATCAGAGTGAACAGTTAGAGAAAGGAAGTAAGCTGTTTCTTCCATAGTGTCTGTTCCGTGAGTAATAAGAACACCATCGTAGCCTTCTTCGTTTAATAGCTGATTAATACGGTTTGCTAATTTCAACCAAACAGCATCGTTCATATCCTGGCTACCAATATTTACAATTTGTTCGCCAGAAACATCGGCAACATCTTTTATTTGTGGAACTGCATCTATTAGTGTTTGAACACCAACTTGTCCTGCACCGTATGCAGAATTTGTTGCCGATGTAGAAACACCAGCAATAGTACCACCTGTTGCAAGAATACGAATTTTAGGTTTTTGCGCAAATGCAATTGTAGACACTGCAAATGCCAATACGATTAGAAGTGAAATCTTAAATCTTCTCATAATAATTAAGTTTGATAAGTTTTATTTACTTGTTTAATTTTTGTAACCTTCTTTTATATGCTTTCTTTTATATGCTGCCGGAGCCTTATTAAACGAATTGAATAATCAGCGCAGCCACAGCAATAGAAACAATAGTTGTTACAAATCCTGGCAATTGAAAACTGTGGTTTATAACAAACTTACCTACATGTGTTGTACCTGTACGGTCGAAATCAATAGCTGCCACCTCTGTTGGATAGTTTGGCAAGAAGAAATAGCCATTGCAAGCAGGAAACATTGCTACTAATAACATAGGATTAATGCCTAAAGCTACACCTACAGGATAAAGAGTGCTAACAGTTGCAGCTTGTGAAAATAGCATAATGCTCATAATAAACAGAGCAACCGCAAATAGGAAAGGAGCGCTAGCTATCATTCCCGATAAGGCTTGATTTAAATATTCCTCATTACCTGTATAGAATGTGCTTCCCATCCATGCAATACCAAATATGCCCACTACAGCATTCATACCAGCTTTGAATATATTGCCATTAACTGCATCGGTTGGCTTAGCTTTACCAACAAAAAGTATTAAAGCTGCAACCGACATCATTATCATTTCTATGGTTTGGCTCATTGTAACTCCTTCCGGACGCAATTTAGGGAAGAAACCGAAAATAATCACCAATAAAACACCAGCAAAGAAAGCCCAAACAGAGTATTTCGCACGTGGATTAGATTCTTCTTCCGCCTTTTCTAAGTTTCGTTTGTCTTCGTCCGGATTAATTATTCCCTCAGCAACTCTTCGCTTATATTCTGGATCGTCTTCCAATTCTTTACCAATGTGGTTCTGAATGAAAGCAGCAACCAAAATAGCTATAAGCGATGCAGGAACACAAACTATAAGAACAGTTCCTAACTCTATACCTTTTGCACCAAGAATATCTTGACTAATTAAAGCTGCTGTGGCAGCACTTACAGGACTTCCTGTTATTCCAAGAGAAGCTGCTATAACACTCAAACTCATTGGACGTTCAGGACGTATTTTGTTTGCTTGTGCTATTTCAGAAATAATAGGCAACAACGAATAAGATGTATGTGCTGTTCCTGCAACAAGACAAAAAAGCCAGCAAGTTAAAGGACCGAAGTAAGTGATTTGCGAGGGGTGTTTTCGTAAAAATTTGGCAGCGACACCCACTAAATATTCTAATCCGCCAGAAGCTTGTAACGAAGCTGCTGCTGTAATAACAGCAACAATAATCATCATAACATCAATAGGTGCTGAGCCAGGTTTAAGACCAAAACCATAAACAAGTACGAAAACGCCAATCATACCATATATTCCCAAACCTATTCCACCAACTCTTGCACCAATAAATATCATGGTTAAAACCACGAACAATTCTGCAATCACTAAAAGTTCCATTCTACTGTTTTTGTTTTTGTATTATGTTTTCTACAAAAGTACAACTTTTTATATTGTAACTGTTTTCTTCCTCTACGAAACATTGCGTTGTTACCATATTTTAACAAAATAGTTGTTACATTTTCTATAGCCATCTGAAAGTTCTTGCCATTTATATATCATAGTGAAAGGTTGAGTAACAATACACAAAAAACAATTCTATGTAAAAATAGTAGATATGTGCGCATTGTTTCTTTATGTTTTTATATGAGAATATTTATGATAGAAGCAGGAATAATGAAGAATAATGTTTAACTTTGCATTCGTAGTAAATTAACAAAAACAAACTAAATAAATAAAAGTATGAAAGTAGGAGATAAAGCTCCCGATTATTTGGGAACAGACCAAGATGGAAAAGAAATAAGATTAAGCGACTATAAAGGTAAAAAGGTAGTGCTTTACTTTTATCCAAAAGATTCTACTCCTGGTTGTACGTCAGAGGCTTGCAACTTACGAGATAATTACGAGTTAATGTTGAAACGTGGCTATGTAGTAATTGGTGTAAGCATTCAGGACGAGAAATCGCATAAGAAGTTTATAGAAAAGAACAATTTGCCTTTTCCACTTATTGCAGATGTAGATAAGAAACTTAACGAAACATTTGGTGTTTATGGCGAAAAGAAAATGTATGGACGTACTTATATGGGCACCTTCCGCACCACCTTTATTATAAACGAAGAAGGTGTGATTGAAGAAATCTTCACACCAAAACAAATAAAGGTAAAGGAGCATGCCGAACAAATATTGAAATTAGGAGCAGAATAAAAACCAATTGTGAAACAAACAAAAAGAATAAGCAAAGCTACGAAAGAACAACTCGTAGCTTTTGCTGCTTTATACGAAACAAAAGATTTTATTAATGGCGACCCATCGTGGTTTATGCACCAAGTAGATGGTACACTAAACAAGGAAACTATAGCATTTATAGCAGCTTGTTTAAGTTATGGCTCGCGAAAAGTATTTATGCCCCGCATTCAGTTTTTGCTCAATTGTGCAAAAGAAAATCCATACGAATGGATTCGGCAGGGCATTTTTCGACAAGATATTCCCGATAACGATGCTTGTTTCTACCGGCTTTATACAAACCACACTATGTATGTTTTCTTTGTTGCGCTCGAAAAAATGCTAAATACATTTGGTAGTATTAAAAACTACATAAAATGTTATGCTAACGAAAAAGAAAGAAACTCCGAAACAAAAATAGAAGCAATTGTAGCAATAGAAGCTCTTTGTACATTCTTTGCCGAACAACAAGTAATTGGTATTGTACCTAAAAATACCTCATCTTCGTGTAAGCGCATTTGTATGTTTTTACGTTGGTTAGTGCGCAACAATTCGTCTGTCGATTTGGGTATATGGCACGATTTTATCAATAAACAATCGCTTATAATTCCTTTAGACACACATGTATTGCAGCAAGCAAATAGATTGAAGTTGCTGAATACAACATCAACAACAATGTCGGTTGCACGCCGATTGACAGATGTTTTACTTAAAATATTCCCAGACGACCCCCTAAAAGGTGATTTTGCATTGTTTGGTTATGGTGTAAATCTTTAGCTATAAATTGTTTTATAGAGCAACTTGTGTTTAGCAATATATACTTTTATGCCTACGAAATGTGTCTTTTATTCTTCAATTGGGCTAAGATTTATAAAAGATACTTTTTATTATTTTCCTCCACTAATAGTTTAGCTTGTTATAACTATGAATAAATGTTCAGTTCAATGGCATTCATTCGTAGTTTAAATATCGTTATAATGGTATTTAAACGCCAATTAAATGTATTTAGCTAAATGTGACGTATACTGCTAAAGGTATATTTTGTCCATATTCTTTCCTGCCAGCTATATTGCTTTATACAAAAGTATATTTTTCTTTTTTCTATTCTACACATTTCTATTGTATTCTATGCAATATTTCAAAAAGAAAATGTGTATCTTTGTGATAGATAAAACAAAGAACTATTAACATTAAGCAAATGACAGATATTAAAAATTTCTTTTCAAAAGATAAATCTATATATAATGAACCTAAAGAAGATTTCTATATGCAGTCTACATTGATTCATATAGCAGAGGCATTTTCGCGTATTACATATAAAAGTATATTCTTGTTAGACTATTATAAACAAGAATTTCTTTATGTATCTAATAACCCTTTGTTTCTATGTGGACACACTGCAAAAGAAGTGAAAAAATTGGGATATAGCTTTTTCTTGGAACATGTGCCAGAGGAAGAACGAGAAATGCTTATTGAGTTAAATAGTAATGCTCTTAAGTTATGGGAAACTTTCAATGATATCGACAAATCTCAATGCTATATGTCGTATCATTTTCATTTGAAAAGTGGAATAAAAAGTAATTTGGTAAATCAACAAATCACTCCCATATTATTGACAGACGACGGAAAAATAAGAGTTGTTATGTGTGTTGTATCTTTATCTTCGCATAAGACTATTGGACATGCTGAATTTCATAAAAAAGATTTTGAACATTATTGGGAATATTCTTTTGAAAAACATGATTGGGAAGCACGTAAAGAAATAGCGCTCAACGAACAAGAAGTTGAGGTGCTTAAATTGTCTGCTACAGGGTTTACAATGACAGAAATTGCAAACAAAATGTACCGTTCGTTACATACTATCAAGTTCTACAAACGGAACATTTTTGAAAAATTAGGTGTAACAAATATTTCAGAAGCAATTTCGAGAGCTATCTCAAAAAAGCTATTCTAAAAATTTGTTTTTGTTTATAATAAAACGAAAAGAAGAAGATTGATAACAATACCCATTATCTGTTCTTATAATATTCATATTTCTAATAGTTCTGTTTGTGTAAAAGAAGATTAGCATACATTTAGAATGCTAACCATCTTTTTTATTTCTTATTTTTCCATAGGATTATAAAACAATGACAGCTGTTCAGAAATAGGGTGGCTACCTTTTTCTGAGTTATCCATAATAATTACACGTGCTCCTGTGCTGGATATAAAAAGACCTGCGTGTTCATACATATTTTTTTCAAACTTTATCCACTCTGTTTTTGACATATTTTTATACTTCCAATCATAATTAACTATGGGTAGCGTTTGTTGTGTAAGTCCTATACATTCGAAAGAAAAATTGTGTTCTGTATCTGTTACTTTAAGAATAGCTCCAGGCAAGCCAGCAAATTTCCATGGACCTGTACTTATTGGAATATCATTTGTAAACCACACAATATATTTTCGTCCTCCATATTCGGTTGTTGCTTTCTTACATTTATAGCCAAACACACTATCAACACTGTTTTCTATATTCCACTTCATTTGTGGTGAAGGCTCTGTATATCTGCATACATCTTTTGTAAAAGGGATACGATTATCAACAGTGAGTTCCTTTTTCTGTAAATCTGTCCTTATTTCATATCCTTGCCAGCCTTGTTCAGGGGTTGCCATTCCATAAAGTTTTATGATAGAGTCTCTTTTTACATCAAGTTCATGGAGGTTCTTACTATAGAATGATGTGTATTTTTTGCCAATAAGTAAGATCATATCATCTTCAAATTGCATTTTAGTGTCATTTGCCGATGCTTTTATTTTAACATGGTAAATTAAATTAAGATATGATTTATCAATTATTTCATACTTACTTACATCTTGACTCATAAGAACGAGTCCTGGACTATCCATCGCATAAGTGATTGTTACTTGCGATTTAATACTCTGATGGAACATTGCCATAATTGTTACGATGAGTAATCGTTTTGCTAAATTCATTTTTTCCATTTTATTAAAGATTTAGATAATTCTGAAACGTATACCAACTAAGAATGTCCTTCCACGGAGTTCTAAACTATTTTCCGATTTAAGAACACTGCTGTCTGTTATCTTATGGAAAACATTTTTATTTAATAGATTAATACATTCCATATTTAGAGTTACAGACTTTAGTCTCCATTCAAGTGTAGAGTTAAGAAATAGGCTAGTTTTTTCTTTTCTAAAATAATTGTTGTAATAATACTGCCCTTCTACGTTTAGAGTCAGGTTCTTTGTCAGATTAATAAATGCAGAATTCAAGCTATTGAATGTAGAAATGTTTTTTCCACTCGTTTTATTGTTAATGTAAGTTTTGTTGAATGTATAGAGATTTATGCTAGAAATTCCAAACCATTTGGTGAACTGAGCATTAAAATCTATTCCTGTCTGAAAAAAGTCTGTTCTGCCTTCGTATGTATTATTGTTGATTTCATAGTTTTGGTAACTTTTTCCTATACTTAATTGTTCTGAAATTTTAGTATTCCAACGATAAAAGGCTTTTGATGCTTCTTGTTTAAGTTGCATAATGCGATAATTTCCTATTGTAGGAGAAAGATGGAAAACCAATTGGCGATTCACAATATTATAGGCATGGAGATAGCCATCTTTTGCATTCACATATATAAATCCAACGTTTGCAAAGAACATCTTTAATACATTTTTATAGCTTATGGCAATATCTCCTTTTAATGTTTTGTTCAATTCTAATCGATAAGGCTGTGCATTGTTAAATACATTCCTATAGTTCAGATAATACATCTGTGGTAAAATATCTATGCAGTTACCAAATTGTCTATCATGACTGATAATAGATATTACTTCCCAATTTTCTAAAGGTTTCCAACTAAATGTGGCGTATGGGTTAAAAGAAAATTTCTGTCTATTCTCTTTCCTATTTGCTAATATATCCTTTTGGTTATATCCCATCATACCAATTGGTATGTAAACAGCAAAATTTATTTTATTTGGCGAATAGTAAACAAATTTTGGCAAAATGTAGTAACCATATTTTATCACCCTTATATCATTTATAGAATTGGGTAAACTTGTCTTTAGGTGTTCATAGTTTAATTTACCTTGTATCTTTATATCAAATTTTACGAAATTTATAGGGAAACTAAATATCGAAAGAGTATTGTCTATTATAAAATTCTGTGCACGGAATATTTGAGTAGTTTCGTTAAATCTCAAATTTGATTTTGATGTTTCAAACTTCATTTCTGAGGTAAACTCGTTAAACAGATGTTTAGAATTTGTGTTAAGTAGTAGACTGTTGGATATTGAAAAATCGTTTTGTTTCAATAGTTGAGAAATAGAAGAGTCATTCTCTAAGACAGAGCCTAATGCATGGTTGAAGTTCAAATTAATCCCAAGCAAATTTTTTAAGTATAAACTTTGTGAATTAATTTTATAATTCAAATAAGTAGCAATATGATGCATTCTGTTTTTGAGATTATTCTGTTCGTTATAAATTAAATCTTGTTTACTGTCAGCATAATAACGCAGATAATCATGTGATTTTCGATGTTCATAGTCATATAGATAATTAAAACTACAACTTAACGTACGAGTATCGTTAAGTTTGAAGAGTTGATTTATTGTAGTTGCTGTAGAATTGTTATTGTAAGACCAGCTTTTATTGATAGGTGCATTGTTTGGAATAATGAGACCAATGCCATACGAAGAATTTATTTTTGTGGGAGCATGTAGTTCCGTGCGTAGGTCATTTCCAATATTATTAGATTTTACGAAAGATAAGTTTTGTCTTTTTTGTGTAAACTGCATAATATTTAGGTTTACATCGCGTGCAATTGGAGTTCCACCTACTTTAATATCAGCATTGGAAGTAATGACTCCTTTAGCAGAATTTCTCAATTTTATGTTGATAGATGGCTGGTCGTTAGTTTTTTTTCCACGAAGTACATTGGCTTCCTCGTGATGTTGTAATATCTGTACAGAAGCTATACTTTCTACATTAATATTAGTAGTTGCAATATTATATCTATCGCCTAATATATCATTTCCTTCTATATAAAAATCTTTTATCCATTGTCCGTTAACAGAAATTTTACCTTCACTACTTATGGTCAGCCCTGGCAATTTTTTCAACAAATCTTTTAAAACTTTATCATTCTTGTCAATGAAACTTGCTGCCACATAATTAATAGTATCTCCTCTTTCTCTTATCTTTTTTGCTTTTACAATAACTTCTTTCAGTTGTTTTACTTCTGGTTTTACGTTAAACGTTAGACTTTGTGTTTCGTTCTTAATTATCTTTTCAATAGTTTTTACGTTGAATCCCGTTACTATAATCTTTAACTGTGCGAATGTAGGAGCATCTATTATTAGAGAGAATTTACCATTTTCGTCTACATTAGTAAAAGCAAGAATAGAGTCATTGTTTACAGGAGTTACTGTCAGCATAACAGACTCGTCTCCCACAACTTTTCCATCTATTTTGTTCTGACCAAATATAGATATACAACTAAAAAGAATAGAGATGGTTAAAAGAATCTGTCTCATACTATATTGCATTTAAGGTGTGGTTATGCTATAATAGGCGTAGCCACAGTTATTAATCATTAAGAACTCTGTGTGTATTTATCACACTACGGTTGAATAATCTTGTAATCTCGATTATATCTCTTTTGCGAAATTATAAATGTTTTTTTATTATTCCACTACACAAAAGTATATTTTTCTTTTTTCTATTGTATTTCTATACTTTTGTGTAGCTTTTTTATGCGATATTTTTTCAAAATGATGTGTAGTTAATAAAAATCTATCTTTTTGTGCACTATCTTATTCGTGGAAGGTGGTTACTGTAACATTAAAATATAGGAGCATCGGTATCTTTATTTTCTATTTTTCTGCTAATCGACTTATTTTTTCCAGAATTAAAATTGAATTCAATACCAAAAATGCACATCGATTTATTGTCTCTGATGCTACGTTCTAAATATTCCTGAACAATAGAGTTGTTATTTGTTTTGGTAATGTAAGTAGCATCTTTACCAATAAATACCATTCCCAATGAGAACTTCCAGTTTTTTAACTGGTATGCAATGCTAAAATCGTTTTTTTCTTCACTTCTTGTTTTATAAATACCCTCTGCTGAATAAGTAGGAATAGAATAAGTATAGTTTGCCGACCAGTTTTTATAATTGAAATCTAAGCTAAAATAGTTGGGGCAAGAGAAAACACTAAACTTATTTTCGGCTGTAGAAATTGTATTCTTACAAGGATCTAATGTTATTTGTAAACGCAATAAATTTGTTCCAAATGGTTTTATAGATGCATTTACTCGTCCACCATACGTGTAAGCATAGTTTCCATT
>FLSB01331270.1_pt1 | contig 11211 bp, 10 predicted proteins | sample 1550551 | NCBI WGS metagenome assembly FLSB01 (sample SAMEA4031774, study PRJEB14383) | metagenome | biome: human; feature: oral; material: saliva | place: Philippines | collected 2014 | reverse complement strand
GTAATGAAATTAAATGCTGAAGATGGAGGTAATAGAAAATACATTCTAGTTCAACTACCTGAAGAAATCGAAGAATCAAAACCAGCTTTCAAAGCAGGATATAAGACAATTGATGAGATTGGTCGCGAAAGAATTAAACGCGCTGCTCAAAAAATCAAAGAAGAAACAAATGCTGATATTGACTATGGTTTTAAAGTAGTTAAACTCGAAAATATTCAAGAAAATACATTAGATAGATTAGAATCGTTCGATCCCAATGTACTAGTTAGTGATGATTATGTAAATGATTTTTCTAATGAAGACTCTTCTGGTCTTGAAACTATCCTTACTACTTGGTTGAATCAAGACGGTTATGGTCTTCATGCTAAATGGGAAGACTTCAAACTTGTAAACTACATTGCACATCGTTACTCTAATTCACTTTACGTAGTAAATGAAGGTATTGAAAGTTCTGATATTAGTCGACTAATTGAAATGATAGAGAATAACGAACTAAATATCAGTCGTATTATTATCTATACATACTCGCTTCCATTTACGATTATTAATGAATTAAAAACTAATATTAAAAACTTAAGAAACAATAAAACTGTAGATATTATAGAGAGGTACTAATATGAAAATTCAATTACAAATACTACCTCATCAAACGAATACTGTTGATATAGTTAACGAAGTTTTCCGTGATGTTGAATTTATCTCTGGTAATATATCTCAAAATCCAATTTTTGATGTTAGAGACTTAAGAATTAAAGATAATATAAAAAGCATTCAAAATGGTACGTTTAATCCTGAATCTCGTATTGATATAAACGATATAAAATCAGATGATGATAATATACTTGGTATAGACATTAAAATGGAAACAGGTACAGGAAAAACATATGCCTATACTCGCGTAATGTACGAACTTCACAAGAATTATGGTTTTAATAAATTCATTATTCTAGTTCCTACTACTGCTATTAAAGAAGGAACTAAGAAATTCATTGAATCAGATTATGCTCGTGAGCACTTTAGTGATTTATATCCTGAGGCTGAACTTAAACTTGAAGTATTAAACCCACAAAAAAATAAAAAAGGGAAGAAAATGTTTCCCTCTGCTATTTCAAACTTCTCTCGTGCTACTAGACTAGAGAATAATAAGATTAATTCATTGTTAATTACAAGTAGTATGTTATTATCAAAAGCAACTATGGATACAAGTTTTGACCAGACATTATTCGGTTCAATAACTGTGCCAACTGAAGCTTTAAGAGAATCAAGACCAGTGGTAATCATTGACGAACCTCATAGATTTAAAAAAGATAATAAAGCATACAAAAAACTAGTAGAAGAAATAAAACCACAAGCTATTATTCGCTTTGGTGCTACCTTCCCTAAAAACGAAAAAACTAAAGAAATTGATTATAATAATCTTGTCTATAATCTAAATGCTGTTAAATCTTTCAACGATGGTCTTGTTAAAGGGGTTGCTATACAAACACCAGAAAACAATAGTAACGAAAGTGCTAAAATAAAATTACTTAGCATCACTACTAAAAAGCCAAAGGTTGCTATTTTTAGAAATGAAGAAAATAAAAGAGAATATACTATCAATTTAGGAGAAAGCTTATCAGATGTAACGCCAGAATTTCGTGGAATTACACTTGAAAAAGTTGGTAAGCTTGAAGAATATAATATAGCTAAAGGAGTTGAGTTATCTAATGGTACTATAATTGCTGTTGGTGAAAAAATTTACCCTAACATATATTCTGATAACTATCAGGACATTATGTTAAAACAAGCAATAAAAAACCATTTCAAGCAAGAAAAAGACAATTTCTATCGAGAAAGAAAAATAAAAACTTTGTCATTATTCTTTATTGATAGTGTGTACTCATATCGTGGAGATGAAAACGATGGTTATTTGAAAACAAAATTCGAGTCATTTCTTAAACTAGAATTAGAGAAAGAAATTGAAAAACTATCAGACACGTCCAAAATAAGAGAGCTTGAATATAAAAGTTTCCTAGAAGCATCTTTAAAAGATATTAAAGCAACAAACGGTGGATATTTCGCTGTAGATAACTCTACAGATGATGATAAGATTAAAAAAGAAATTGATGCTATTTTACGCGATAAAGAAAAGATGCTGTCTTTTAAACATAAAGATGGAAGTTGGAACACTCGTAGATTTATCTTTTCTAAATGGACACTACGTGAAGGTTGGGATAATCCTAACATTTTCCAAATCGCCAAACTTAGATCAAGTGGTAGTGAAATTAGTAAACTACAAGAAGTTGGGCGTGGATTACGTCTTCCTGTAGATGAATATGGTAACAGAATTTCTAATGAAGAATTTTATTTAACATATCTAATTGACTTTAGTGAACAAGACTTTGCTAATACTCTTGTTAATGAGATTAATAGTGATGTTGTTCAAAGTTCAGTCATTACCGACTCTGATTTAGAACGTGTAGCTAAATCTTTAAATACTACAGCTGACGAACTATTCGATGTTCTTTACTCATCTAAATTCATAGATAGAAAGAACAATATTATAGCCGATAATAGAAATGAATTTTTCAATAAATATCCAGAATTTAATACTGGATTAAAACCTAATAAAGTTGGAAATAAAGATACATTAGATAAAAAAGGTTATGTAGGAATACGTAAAAATAATTATGAACAGCTTAAGCCACTTTGGGAAAGTATCAATAAAAAATACTATCTAAAATTAGATGATATTAGCGATGAAGAGATTCATTCAGCTATTATGAATATACTTTATGAAGGGATTTATTCTGCTAATAATATAGCGATAATAGAGAAAAAACTAGTAAACACTAATGAGAATATGTCTGTTAAAGATGGTACTACAGGAGACTATCATGAACTTAATGAAATTATTCCTTATAACAAGTTCCTGAAGACTATTAACAAACAAACTGGTTTTCCTATTACTACTCTTCACAAATGTTTTGTAGAATTTTCTAAAACAAATGAATTTGAAAAAGATTATTTCAACAAAAAATCATTAGCTAACTTTATAAATAAATATCAACTGTGGTTAGAACAAACATTTAGAAATAGATTTAGTTATACTAAAATGAATGTAAAAATTAACGAAACAGCTCTTACTACGCTAGATGGTCTTCCTAAAGAAAAAATTATTCAAGGGAAAATCGGTGTAATCAAAGATGATCAAAAAATTGTTCCAGAAAAATTCCTTTTTGACTCGTTTGTTTACGACTCTGAACTAGAAAAAGCTACTATAGAACGTAGTAAAATAGATGAAATAGTAGTCTTCGGAAAAATCCCACGTAAAAGTATTCAAGTACCACTTTACTTCGGTGGAACTACTAGTCCAGACTTTATGTATATTATCCAAAGAGAAAACGGTAAACCTGAATTAAATCTAATCATTGAAACCAAGGATGTTCAAAAAGATAGTGGATTACGTACTGAAGAACAGCTACGTATAGAAAGCGCTAAGAAATTCTTTGAAGCTCTTAAACAAGACGGCTTAAATGTAACTTTCAAAAAACAAATGAAACAAGATGAGATTATTAAGTTGATAAATGAAATTGTGGAGTAAGTGTATGGAAGATATTAAGTTTAGCCCTACTGAAAAGGTTGTTTTAAAGCTAATATATACTGATATGAAATTCATATACAATCTAATTCAAGATATACAAATAAAAGAAGCTAGTAATTTTGCAATAGCTTTACTTCCATATATGGCTCTTGTTTATAAAGAAGCATACAAATGGTGTGAAAAAAATAAAAAATTAAGAACATTATTACCAAAAATCCCTAATAAAATAGAAGCTTATTATAAATATTATAGAGAATACAACAAACTTTTAAAAGAACCTATTTCTATAATAAATGAAAAATATAGGACTAAATTTTATCATGCTAAAGATCATTTTTCTAGCAAAACAAAATTTTTAAAATATTTAGATATTTATAATATATATGGGGTAGGAACATTCAATAGCGATTTGGTTAAATTATCTCCAATATATAACACTGTTTATTTTTCAGTTATTATTCCCGAATTTTCTTGGGACAATTTTGATCAAACTGATAAAGAAGCCTATGAGTTATCCTACCATTTAGGTTATTTTTTCGGATTATTTTTAGATCCTTGTTTAGATAGATTAACAGATAGTATTGATAATAACAAAATAGAGGATTATGATTTCAGTGCACGAACTTCTCCTTACCATAAAGTATACAGTGATAAATTTCTTGTTTTTGATTTATTATGCAAGTGTAATTTTCTTCTATATGGTTTGAATAGCTATACAACTATATTTGAAACTACAAAATTACGATTTACTTACAATCTATATTTTTATATTTGTGAAAATATAGATAAAATCAATAATTATTATAATACTGATTTCACTATTAATAGTATATACAGAGATAATGAACTAAGAAGTGCATTTATGCATTATGGTATATGGAAAATTGTAAAAGATAAAGTTAACCCGTTAGATTCATTCGGTGGAATGACTAACATCAGACTAGGTATTGACTGGAATAATTTATTAATTTTTACACTTAGTGAAATAAAATCATTCTCTTTACAGTTAGATAACTATTTGTCAAAAAATAATCTATCACACAACTATAGCATTTTCAATAAAGCATAACAAAGAAATAAGCAAGAACACTTGTTCCTGCTTATTTCTATTCCTATATTATTCATTTTCCCTTAATTGTTATTAAAATCCCCACATAATATTTATTGTATCTAGTAACATTTTTTGCTATACTCATAGATAGAGGGTGAAGTTAGAGATAGGAATATCTCATTAAAGATGGTGACTACAACTTTACGAAAGGGGCTGATGCTATGCTCGCATACATCAAAATCTTGAAGAAAGGAGTAGAATCTTGTCAGTATTTGAGGCGTTACAGCTACTAATTAACTTTGCTGCACTTGTTGTTGCGATCTTGACATTAGTTGTAGCAATAATAGTACTTAAAGACAAAAAATAACCATCTTTGCTTTGACACGGAAAAGATGATTATTTTGTAATCAATTTTTTGGGGTCGCCGTCTTTAAAACGGTACCCTCTTTCATGCTTCTATTTTAACATATATAATTTTGTTTTTCAATGATTAAGTCATTAATTTCTAATTTTCTACTTTTAAATACTACATTTCAATTTAAAAGTAATTATTCTCTAAATAATTCTTCAAATGCCTCATCTACACTAACTGATTCACCATTTTCAGCTTGTTCCAGACTTAACTTCATAAAATTATTAAACTCTTCATTTGTCATATCTTCTCTAGTTTTTATTATATTCATAGACGCAATACTCTTTTTATCATCTTGTGTTTTAAAATCTTTATTTTTTATCAATCACCAACTCTAATCAAAATATTTAATATTCACAAACTTTTGTTTTTCGATACTTTAAATATTACCATTAAACTTGCACAATTTTATATACTAATAAAAAAATAACCATCTTTTGCCTAGAATTTCAAAAAAAAAAATAATTTATTCAAATTTTAGAGGATAAAACTTACCTATTCTTTTTGAGAAATTCCTCTCATTTCTGAATTTACATACATACAAATTAAAATATAAGTTGAAAAATTAGAATAAAAATTTATATCAACATGTCAATATAGAATTTAATAATTTAATTAAAATGTATAACAAAAATTTTCAATTATATCCTAACCTATTAAATTATTATTCTAAAATAAATTTGTTGATAAGTTATATTATAGTTAAAAAAAAATAATATTTGAAATCTTTAAATACAAATTTTACAAAAATCCATTCCAAAATTAGTAATTTTAATTAATCCTTTTTTTAGTTTTATACTATGTAAATCATCATTATATTCATTTTTAAATTGGTTAATTATTGGATGATTTTCATAAAATAAATATCTATTTTCATCAGATAAAAATACACCATAATTAATTTCAATAAGTCCTAACCTCTTTAGATTTAGGAGAGATGAAGCAACTCTCACATGAGAAATATTACCGATATTTTCTATATAAAAATGATCAAAAACTTCTTTATAGTTTTTTGAATCTTTACTTTCTAGAATAATCGAAACTATAGGATTTTGTTTATCTTTAATATCATATAAATTAATAAGATTTTTAGCATCTATTGGACTCATTTGTTTTATTATTTCTACAAATGCTGGTTGTAATACTTCATTTTTTGAATTATCCATTGAAGCTGCTATTAGTTTAGCAAATAATGAACGTAATTCTTCATCATCAATATAATACTTAGAAGCTTCCAACGCTGGTCCTAATACACTCAACTTAGGTTCTTGTATTTGGTCTATTGGTATGTTAGAAACTTCTGTAGCAATATCTTTTAAAAATAAATTATCTACCTCTTGTTTTCTTTATCGAATTTTAATATCCATTTTGTAACCAAAATTATAATACCATAATTGACTAAACGTTTCGGCAGGACCTTTAAATACACTACTAATAGCTGCACCACCTGCAGCTGTTAATAGTGAACGTACAATTTCATCCATTGTTTATCACTCCTTTAAAACTGCTTAATTTCCGGGGAATTTTTAATTTTATTATAACATTAGAGTCGAAAAAGGTCAAAAAGGTTTAACACTATTTAAATAATAACTTCAAACTTCATATAACTATTCTATATCTTTAGTATTAGAGTCTAAATTATAATATTACTACTAAGACAAGAATTATTTCTACTATAATTCTAAAATAGCTACTATTTCTTCTCCGTCTTTTTCATCGGTTTCTACAAAACCAACTGACTTATAGAGTTGTTGCGCTACAACATTATCACTTTCATAAGATAACCAACAATATTTTGCTGTTCCACAAGGGAAAGTTTTAACAAATTCTAAAGCTAAATCCATCGCTTTTTTACCAAATCCCTTACCTTGGTATTTTTTATCTATCATTAGACGCCATATATTATAATTCCCTTTAGATATCTCAGGAACACCTTCACCATCTGAATTCACATCATAACCTATCATTAGAAAACCGATAGGTGTATCGTCGTTATAAATACCAAATGTAAATACATCATTATTCTCAGTAATTGCTATATACGCTTCTATGATACTACTATTATTTGTCGCTACAAAACTTTTCTGATTATCGAAGACCTCTAATTTCAAAATCTCCGCTATATTATTTCTATTAATCTTTTTCAATTTAAGCATAATCTATTCCCCATTGATTTTTTTATTTTTAATATGAAGTTTATTTTTGTGATTATAAAATAATTTCGTAATGTTTAGATACTATTTCTCAGTACTACTACCAAACGTCCTACTTAATAAACTTCGTTATTTTACCCTCTTTTTTGTATGTTTCTACTGCTTTTGCTACTCTCTCGAAGTCGCGTCTTAAGCTATAAGAATAGATATCTCTAAATAGTCTATACCCTAGTTTTTCATTTACTTCGAATGCTAGAGTATATAACTCATATATTTCCATAGAATCGAAGTTTTCGTGTGCTTTTACTACATCTACTAATATATCGTCACAATGTTCGACTAACGCTTTTTCTAATCTATCATTTAAAAATTTTGATTTATCTAGAGTGGATTTATACATTTTTCTTGATGTAGTTGAGAAGTCTGCTATTAAACTTTCTCTATCAAGTTTATCATACAATTCATATCCTAACTGTTCATTTACATCTTTTGCGATCTCTACTAATCTTTCATCTGATACTGGTTCTAAACTAAATGCTGCGTTATTAACTTCTGTTAATGCGTTGTAGTTTTCTTCTATCGCTTTTTTTAATAATTCTAATTTCATAAAGATCCTCTCAATACTAATTTTCTTACATTCTATTATAACATACTTACTAGTAATTCTTATATCTCTTTATAACTTTTATACTGTTCTTGTATATATCCTTAGATTTAACTATTTCATATAAGGTTATCTTGAAAATTTAACCATTCTACGTTAAAATTAATGTATTAACTAAGGAGAGTTTTAAAAATGAGTGAATCGAAAATTGTTTTAACTATTGATGATGAATTAAAAAATGAGGCTGAGGATTTATTCGCGAGTCTTGGATTAAATTTAGAAACTGCTATTAGCATGTTCCTTACAAAATCTATTAATGAAGGTGGAATACCTTTTGAAGTGAAACAAACAAAATACGTTGAAAGTCCTGATTTTATCTCTAGTCACTTCACTATCAAATCAGCTGTATATGAGATTAATGAATACATTAAAGATAGATTCAATGAAGAACCATCATTTTACCTAGCATGTGAAAATAGAGGTCTTACAGATGATGAAGCTAGTAAATTATTCATTCTATTTTCTAATAATACTGAAGAGATTGATCAAGAAGAATTCACTGAAAAAAATATTGATAACCTAGTAGAATTATCTACAATAGCCTTTCCAGCATTAAGACGACTATCAGATGAACAACTACGTGATATCGTAAATGCATATATCACAAACTATTATTTAATTAGATAATAATAAGTGACTAGTAAATTTTTAAAAAGGATATCCAAAATAAAAACTCAAAATTCCAGAACTGAATTTTGAGTTTTTTTTTATTTACACTTTATTTCAAAAGTTTTAGATATTATTCTTCCTCAATTAACCAGTCGACAATATATTTAATTTCTATACCATCAATATGGTCTGTTCCTTCATATCGACCTGTAATTACTATTTTTTTATAATTATCTTTTATCATTAATAAATTATCAGTTTCATGTGAATTATTTGGAATTTGATATGCTACTTGATAGTATTCAATTACCCCATCTCTTTTAGCGATAAAGTCTATTTCTTTATCATCTAATCTAACTATATCAACTTTATATCCTCGTCTCAGAAGTTCTAAATATACGATATTTTCTAATCGATTTCCTAAATTACCATCTTTATGACTGACAGCGTGGTTTCTAAGTCCATTATCAGCTATGAAATATTTAGAGTTTTGTTTCAAATACCCTTTACCTCTAATATCATACGGCTTAGCTTCATAAAATAGATAGGCATCTTGTAATAATTCTAGATATCTATTTACTGTATGATTAGATATTGATAATTTTTCTTGTTTTAGCATATTTGATATTTTTGTAGGATTTATTAATTGACCTACATTATCAGCTAAAAATGCAACCACTCTCTTTAAAACTAACGTGTCTTTCACAGATCCTCTTATTGCTATATCGTTTAATAATATCGAATCATAAATTCCTGATAAAATAGTTGTCTTTATGGCTTCAGGTGACAATACAACTCCTGGGAATCCTCCATATTTTTCATAATCTTTATACGCAGAATCCACAATTCTAGAATTAATATCAATGTTATTAACTTCTAAATACTCTCTAAATGAAAATGGATATATTTCTATTTCTACATATCTTCCACTAAGTAAGGTAGCTAATTCACCCGATAACAGTTTTGCATTTGATCCAGTTATTACTATATCTATATCAAAACTAACTCTTAAACCATTAATTACTTTTTGCCACCCATCAACAAATTGAACTTCATCTATTAATAAATATACTTTTTTTCCGTTATTTGGTAACACCTCTTTTAGAATCTCTGAGAATTCTTCAGAACTTTTTATATGTTGATACTCAAATGCTTCTAGATTTATATAAATTACATTTTCTTTATTTATTCCTTGTTCATATAAATAATTACTATATTGTTTTAATAAGACCGATTTCCCTGAACGCCTAACTCCAGTGATAACTTTTATAAAATCTGTATCTTTGAACGAAATTAGTTTACTTAAATAATTATCTCTTATATACATTTTTTCTCCTTTCGTTAAATTGATTATCATATTACCATTATCATACCATATTTCTTCATTAATTGGAAGTGGACTTCCAACTTTCTCCATTTTAACCTTAAATTGGAAGTGGACTTCCAACTTTCTCTATTTTAACCTTAATTGGAAGTTCACTTCCAACTTTCCTTTTTTCCTTATTTCTTTTCTTCAGATTTTTATTTTTACAATCACTTTATTTTCTGATAAACTATAAATGTAAATAAATAAAACACTTACATTTATGTAAATAAGAGGAGATTAAAATGGGAAAATTTAATAAAAAAGTTGTTTCAGTAGCTTCAATTGCTGCAACATTACCTGCCCTAATCGGTAGCTATGCAGGATATCAAAAATTACGTTATAAACGTAGTGCTAAAGCTGGTTTAATCGAGCTATACCTTGGTAATAAATATAAGAAACTAAGAGCTATCGATGAAACTAAAAGACTAGAAAAACAAAAGGAAGATAAGAACGAAGAAACTGTAAATGTATATGGATTCGATACTAAATCTAAATTCTATACTAGAAATATTTCTGATAGACAGGTATGGCATTTAAATAGTTTTAATAATTCTAATTCTACTATTTTCTATATTCATGGTGGTTCTTACGTTCATGAATTTGTAGATATTCAATGGGAGATGGCTGATAAAATCGCTCAAGAAGCTGATGCTGAGGTTATTATTCCTGATTACGGACTAGCTCCATTCTATACTTATAAAGATAGCTATGAACTTCTAACAAAATTATATACAGACTACGTTGCTGAGAATCCAGATAAAGATATCTATGTTATGGGAGATAGTGCTGGTGGTGGCTTAGCTCTAGGATTAGTTCAAGATTTTGTTCAAAATAACATTAAACTACCTAAAGGTCTGATTTTACTAAGTCCATGGGTTGATTTAACAATGTCAAATCCTGATATTAAAAAATATATCAAAAAAGATCCTCTACTACACGTAGATACTCTACTAGCTGATGCTAAATCTTGGGCTGGTGATACAGACTTATCAGATTGGAAGGTTTCCCCATTATACGGTGAAATGAAGAATTTACCAGAGGTATTATTATTCTCAGGAACACGTGAATTATTATATCCTGACATAGCATTATTAGCTGAAAAACTTCGTGAAGCAAATGTTAAAACTAAATTCGTAATCGGTAAAAATTTAAATCACGTATACCCTGCCTTCCCAATACCAGAAGCAACAAAAGCTATTTCTAAAATTGTTGAGTTTGTGAAGAGTAAATAATTAATATTAAATATAAAAAAGATGTACTCAAAATTATGATTAAATAATCAATTTTTGGGTACATCTTTATTTAGTAATTCTATAAAGATAGTTATTTGTATTTTAAAAAATTATTTTATATCTATTTCCTCCAATATTTCC
>FLSB01000445.1_pt2 | contig 11216 bp, 10 predicted proteins | sample 1550551 | NCBI WGS metagenome assembly FLSB01 (sample SAMEA4031774, study PRJEB14383) | metagenome | biome: human; feature: oral; material: saliva | place: Philippines | collected 2014 | reverse complement strand
GTCGGAGCCGTCCTCGCCGAACAAAACGACGAATGGGCCGAAGGCCGACGCTACCTCAGCCTCGACATCCTCACCAAATCACGACTCACACCCCAACCCACCGGGCAGGAGGAACCCCCACTCCAACTCAGCGCATAACCCACCCCGAAGGACACAAAACGATTACACCACTCCACAGGACTTGACCAACAGCAGTCCGATGACAGCAAAGATGATCCAAAGTTGAGGAACCCTTGGTTTCTTTGGAAGAGGTCGCCTCGGCAGTGGTTGCAACACCATTGCCTGTTGCGGCCAAGCAGGATGAGGCGGCACCCCGCAAGGCGCCCCATCTTGCGTGGGACCGGTAGTCACCGCCTCGGTAGGCGTCACATGCTGGTCTCTTTCATCCATCATCAAACCTCCTCGTTCGCGATGTGAATGAACCTGACTAGAACCACCAGAAGACAACGGCCGCGATAAGCAGCGCGGCGGCTACGAAGGCGCTGAAGCGCGGGAGGCGACGCTCCCCCATGGGCAGCGAGTATCGGCCGGGCGTTTGCAGCGCGAAAATTTCCTCGTCGAGGGCGGCACGCGTCTGCGGGCGCACGGTCGGCGGGTACGAGGGCGGCGCAGGGCGGCGACGCCGAGCGGATGGCCTGGTGACCTGGGCTCCTCGCGCGGCACCGCCGACTCCCCCAGCGTGCGAGTACTGGGAAGGCGAGTGATACACGGTCTCTCCGTTGAATTCATGCGGTTGAATGGCGTAATTCTAGCACTCATGAGGCGCGCGTCACATACTTTTGTATCCGAGATTGTCCGTGTGAATACGGGCCGGCCCCGGCCTCGTCGATAGGGGGACGAGGCCGGGGCCCGGACCTGCGCAGATGGCGCGAACTACTCTCGCCCCTCGCGCACGCCCGCGAGGATCCGACGACGCAGGGGCACGGTCGCCTCGGAGGCAACGACGATGAGAACAACACCGACGATCGCTGAGGCGAGCGCAATGAGGAAGCCCTTTCCGGCACCCGACGCAAGCATCGGTGACATGAACACCATGCCGAGCAGCATCGAGCCGACAATCATCACGAACGCGGGGATCGCGACCTCGAGGCGGCGGCTGCGATCCATGAAGCCGCGCGGGGAACCCATATAGGACAGGGCGCGCACCTGGTCGGCGGAGTCGAGGACGCGGATCGACTGATTGACCGCGGTCGACACGGCCCCCAGCACAAGGGTGATCGCGAAGGTCAGCAGCATGCCCCTGTTGATGTCGCCGATGACGATGCGGGCGACCTCGTCCGTAGAATCCCCGCTCATGGAGATCGCGTCACTCGCCGGGTACATGATGCCCACGAGGAACCCTACGAGGGCCACCGCCCCGAACGAGCGCCATACGGCGCGCGGATCGTCGGCCATGCGACGCCCAGCCACCATCATCTGGGGGCTACGCGAGACCCGCGCCATGATGCGGCCCATCAGGCTGATCGACCACACGCCCACCAGGTTGACGATGAGGAAGATCGCGCCCATGAAGCCCATGAACACGGCCATGCCGATCGCGGTTCCCAGGTTCATCGCGAGGGTACCGACGCTGAGCCACAGGACGAGGAGGACCAGGCCGAGGATCGGGCCGACCGCGCTCACGCGGCCCGCCTGGCTGCGGCGCGCGACGCCCAGGGGCGTGATCGCGACCTTGCGCATGGCCAGCCACGAGGACAGGGCGGCCAGAAGGATCATGGCGAGCCCCTCGACGAGGAGGGCCACGACCCCCACCCACATCTCGGACACTCCCATCGGCTGGCCCTGGAAGGACAGGGCACCCCACGCGGGCAGCGTCACCGCGTACAGGATCGAGCCGACGACGACGCCCACGGCTGCAAACACGCAGGTTTCGAGGATGCAGGCGAGCTTCGTCTTGCCCGGCGCGAGGCCGACGAGGCGCAGGACCGCAAGGTCACGCTCGCGCCGACTCATACCCAGGCGCGCGGCCGCCGCACCCATCGAGATGATGGGGACGATGAGCAGGGTCGCCGCGAAGTACGCGAGCATCACGTAGAAGGAGGCCATCCCGTCGAGGCTCGAGGGGTCGTCGGCGGTGGCCGACGTCGCGGCCACGGCCGCCCGCGCGCCGAAGGCCATGACGCCGCCCGTGACCGCGAGCAGGAACGCATGCGGGAGGGCAAACGCGGCGACCGTCAGGACGGAGGTCGCCCGGTCGCGCGACCGCAGGAGCGCCCCGGCGGCGGTGCGTACCGCGCTCATCGGGCCACCCCCTGGCCCGCCGCGCCACTGCCTCGTCCCTCGAGAGAGATGCGACCGTCGCGCACGTGGATCGTGTGCGGCAGGCGCGCGGCGACGGCAGGGTCGTGGGTGACGAGGACCAGGGAGGCGCCCGTGGTGGCGCAGGCGCTGGTCAGGAGGGACATGACCTCGCCGCCGGTGGCCTGGTCGAGGGCACCCGTGGGCTCGTCCGCGAAAATCACCGAGGGATCGGTGGCGAGCGCGCGACCGATCGCGACGCGCTGGGCCTGGCCGCCCGAGAGCTGTCCGGGGCGGTAGGGGCCGGCACCGGCGAGGCCGAGGTTCGCGAGGATCTCGCGGGCGCGGCTCAGGGCCTGCGACTTGGGCGTGCCAGCGAGCATGAGGGGCATCGCGATGTTCTCTTCCGTGGGCAGCTCGGGCAGGAGCTGGCCGTCCTGGAACACGAAGCCGAAGCGACGCAGGCGCAGGTCGGACAGCACGCGCTCCGACATGGTCGTCATCTCCTCGCCGTCGAGCGTGATCGACCCGGAGCTGGGGCGTAGCACGCCGGCCAGGCAGTGCAGGAGCGTCGTCTTACCCGAGCCCGAGGGGCCCATGATCGCCACCTGCGTGCCCTGCGGGAGCGTCAGGTCGACGCCTGCCAGCGCGTGGACGGGCGTGTTCCCACGCATGTATGTCTTCGTCAGTGCTCGGGTCACCAGACCCGCGTTGTTCTCTGTCATGCCTCCACGTTATTCCCGAGGCGCATCTCACTTCCATGAGGGGCTGCCCTGGTTATCCCCTGAGAGTCCCCCGACATGTCGATGCCCCAGTTGCTACTTTTGGCACATGACCCCCGCCCTGGATCCCCTCGCCGCTCAGCTGCTGCTACGCGCCTACGCGCGGGCCACGAACATGCTCATCGCGGGGCGTTCCTTCGCGACGGACGACCCGACGCTGGCCGCCCTGCTGCGCGCGTTCGGAGCCCACGTGCGCCCGATTGCCGAGGCCGAAGGGACCCCGGCCTCGCCCCTGGTCGTCTTCGCACTCGAGGAGGACGCGGCCCCCACGCCCGGGGCGATCACGGTCCTGGCGCCCGGGGGCGCATTCTGCGCGGTCATCGCCCCCGACGGGCGCACCATCACGGGCCCCGGCGACGAGGGGCGCATCGAGTGGGCGCGCGCCCACATGCCCGTCACCGAGGCGGCGGCCCGCGCGCTCGCTCCGCTGGTTGCGGGCCGGAGCGTGGGGCTTTCCCTCGTCCTGGAGCCGAAAACGGCGGCGCTGGCCCTCATGCTCGCCGAGGCCGGGGCACGCGTGAGCGTCTTCGGCTGGGCCTCGGAGACCCGCGAGGACGTCGCGGCCCGCCTGCGCGAGGCCCGAATCCCCGTCTTCGCGGATTCGCACGCCTCCCGCGAGCGCGAGTGGGAGCTCGCGCGCGAGTTTTTGGCCCAGCGCAGCGAATTCCTGCTGGATGACGGCTCGCACCTGATCCGCGTGGCGCACGATACGGATGCCTGCCCGGGGGTCCTGGACGCGCTGGTTGGCGCGGCGGAGGAGACCACGTCGGGGTTGCGCCCCCTGCGTTCTTTCGACCTGCGCATTCCGGTCCTGGCCTCGAACGATGCGCGCTCGAAGACCCTGTTCGACAACGCCTACGGGACGGGTCAGTCGTGCTGGACGACGATCCTCGACCTGATTGACCCGCGCGGCGTGGGCGCGCCGGTGGCGGGGATGAGCGTCGTCGTCATCGGCTACGGCGACGTGGGGCGCGGCTGCGCGCGTTTCGGCGCGGCGCTCGGCGCCCGCGTGACCGTCGTGGAACTGGATCCCGTGCGCGCCCTGCAGGCGTCGATGGATGGGTTCGCGGTGGCCTCGCTTGAGGAGGCGGCCGCGAGCGCCGGCATGTTGATCTCCGCGACGGGCGAGCGGGCGACGATCCCGCTGAGCGCGCTGGAGGCGGCGCCGGGCGGTGCGATCGTCACGGTCGCCGGCGGCGTCGACGGTGAGGTGTCCATCGACGAGGCCGTGGCCGCGTCCTGGGTCATGGCCGAGTCGGGCGATCCCCACGTGCAGACGCTGACCAGCCCCTCCGGCAAGACCCTGCGCGTCCTCGAACGCGGGGAGGGCATCAACTACACGGCAGGCGAGGGCAACCCCATCGAGATCATGGACATGAGCTTCGGCGTGCAGCTGGCGTCCCTGCGCGAGCTCCTCACCCGCGAAGGCGAGCTGACCCCCGGCCTGCACGACCTGCCACGCGAGGCCGACGACGCGGTGGCAGCAGCTGCGCTCGGCGCCCTCTCCCTGTCATAGTCGCAGGTCACGCCCACCGCTGGGGCGGGTATGCCTGCCCCACTTCTACACTGTTAGTCAGCGTCCCCCACTGAAAGGTCCCCCATGAGCGACGTGGTCGTCTGGTCCGCCGGCATGGTCATCCCGATCACCGCCCCCTCGATCCTCGACGGCGCTGTCGCCGTGCGCGACGGGCGCATCGAGCACGTGGGCGCGCGCGACTGGGTCGTCGAAACGCTCACGCAGCGCGACCTTTCCTTCACGGAACGCCACTTCGAGGGCGTGCTGCTCCCCGGCCTCGTCAACGCGCACACGCACCTGCAGTACACGGGCATGGCCACCGTGGGAGCCGGACAATACCGCGGTTTCGACAGTTGGGCGCGCGCCTTCGACGAGGTCTACGACGCGGGCGGCCTGGACTGGGGAGGCGACGCGGCTGCGGGCGCGCGCCTGCTCCTGGAAAGCGGCACGACCGCGGCCGCCGACGTGGTGACGGACGCCGCCGCGGCCTCGGCCCTGCACGACGCGGGTCTGCACGGCGTCGCCTACTGGGAGGTCGTGAGCTGGTCGAACGAGGAGTGGCGGGCGCGCGGTGAACGCGAAGTCTCCGAGTCTCTGGACGCGATGCCGACCCCTCCGGCCGTGGGCATCTCCCCGCACGCGCCCTACTCCCTGGACGCCGAGCCGCTGCTGGACCTGCCCGACATGGCCCGGCGCCGGGGCATGCGCATCCACATTCACCTGGGCGAATCCCACTCCGAGGCCGAATGGTCCGAGACGCGCACGACCGACCTCGCGGACCTGTGGAAGAGCGAGCATTCCTCGTCGTTCACGGCGATGCGTTCGCGCGGCGGCGGCTTCTCCTCGACGCAGTTCGTCGATCAGCTGGGCGTCCTCGGGCCCGACTGCCACGTCGCGCACGGCGTGTACATGCGCGCCGATGACCGCAGGCGACTGCGCGCCCGCCAGACGGCGGTAGCGCTGTGCCCGCGCTCGAATCGGGTCATCGGCCTGGATGCGCCTCCCGTCGCCGCCTACCTCACCGAGGGCAACATGATCGCGGTGGGTACGGACTCCCTGTCCTCCTCCCCCTCCCTCGACCTGCTCGAGGACGTCGCCCTCCTCTTCGATCTGGCGCGCGCACAGGGGTATGCGGACCAGGATCTGGCGCGCCGCCTCCTGCAGGCCGCGACCCTGGGCGGCGCCACCGCGATGGGGCTGGCGACGGGCCCCGACCGCCTGGGCCAGCTCCAGGCGGGCGCGGTCGCCGACATGTGCGTCGTCGACGTGCCCGTGACCTCGATCGTGGACACCATCGACACCGTGGCCCGCCACGGCGCCGGCCGCGTCATCGAAACCGTCGTGTCCGGGCGCGTGCGCTACTCAGCCTCGCGCTGACTCCTTCGTTTCCCTGTCGCTCACCCTCCCTTTCCCTTCATTTGGAGCTTCGTATGACCGACGTTTCCCCGCTGATTGACGCGATGAGCCTCGCGCCCCACCCCGAGGGCGGGCACTACCGGCGCACGTGGACCGCACCCGCCCGCGTGGACACGCCCCGCGGGAGCCGCCACAGCGCCTCCGCGATCATCTTCCTCCTCGAGCGCGACGAGGAAGCCCGCTGGCACCTCGTCCACTCCGACGAACTGTGGATCTGGTCCGGCCCCGGCGCCCTCGAAGTGCACCTGGGAGGCAGCGGGGACGCGCCCTCGGCCGACCCGCGCATCGTCACGCTGGGCTCTCCGGCCGGAGCGCAGGCCTCCGATGCGAGCAACCCCGTGCAGGTCCTCGTGAGGGCCGGCACCTGGCAGCGCACCTTCGCCCGCGGCGACTACGCGCTGGCCACCTGCGTCGTCTCCCCCGAGTTCACCTTCGACGACTGGAAACTCGCCGAAGGGGCCTAAGACCGCCGGCACAATGTCCCACGGCTCGGACGCTCAGGGAACGATTGCGCCGCTGGGCGCCTTGAACGCGCTAGCACCGACGTTCGGTTATAGGGTGAGACCACCCGCTCAACAAAGACGAGCGTCTCGTTCCGAGGAGGAAACATGGGTCTGGAAGATCTGAAGAAGCAGGCTGAAGAGGGTCTCGAGGTCGCCAAGGACAAGGCAACCGAGGCCGCCGAGGTCGCCAAGGACAAGGCAACCGAGGCCGCCGAGGCCGCCAAGGACAAGGCGACCGAGGTCGTCACCGAACTGAAGGACAAGTTCCAGAAGTGACCTGACGGGAGGGCCGGGCCGATGTGGCCCGGCCCTTTCGTGTACCCGCACGCCACTGTGTCCCATCCCCCACCACCCTGAAACCCTCACGATTTCAACGTTTTCCCAGCCCAGGCCTCGTTCCAATGTTTCGTGCATCGGAACTATGCCAGCGCGTCTTTCGGCGCACCGATACTCTCATCGAGTCAGACCCGCCCTCACCGGCGGATTCCTTCACGTCACTGGGAGGCCCCATGCGCCGCTCTGTCCGTTCCCTCGCTGCCGTCGCCGCCGTCGCGGCCCTCGGCCTGGCCGCCTGCACGGGCGGCACGAGCTCCTCTTCTTCTTCCTCCGACGCCGAGCAGACCTACGGCCCCGGCGCCCTGCCGACCGTGACGGAAGGCAAGCTCACCGTCGCCACCTCCGATCCCGCCTACTCGCCGTGGATCCTCGACAATGACCCGGCCTCGGGCGAAGGCTACGAGTCGGCCGTCATCTACGCCCTGGCCGAGGAACTCGGCTACACCGCCGACAACGTCCAGTGGGTGCGCGCCACCTTCGATTCGTCGATCACCCCCGGCGCGAAGGACTGGGACCTGAACATTCAGCAGTTCTCCATCACCGACGAGCGCAAGAACGCCGTCGACTTCACGTCCCCGTACTACACGACCACCTCGGCCATCATCACCAAGGCCGGTACGCCGGCCGCCAACGCGAAGTCCATCGCGGACCTCAAGGACGTCCTCATCGGCGTCCAGGCCGGCACCACGTCTCAGCAGTTCGCGTCCGAGAACCTCGAGCCCGGACTCACCCAGAAGCTGCAGATGTTCAACTCCTCCGACGACACGGTCCTGGCCCTGCAGACGGGCCGCGTGGATGCGATTGTCGTCGACCTGCCGACCGCCTTCTACATGGTCTCCGCGCAGATCGATGACGGCGTCATCATCGGCCAGTTCGACGACACCACGGGCGGCGAGCAGTACGGCATCGTCCTGCCCAAGGGTTCCAAGCTGACCCCCACGGTCTCGGCAGCGGTCGATCGCCTGGCCTCGTCCGGCAAGCTCGCTGAGCTGCAGGAAAAGTGGCTGAACGAAGCACAGAACGTGCCCACCCTCAAGTGAGGCCTCATTCATGAGTGACTACTCAAATGACGCGCTGGCCACGCCTCCCGTTTCGGCGGTGGAGCGTGGCCGGCGCGCTTATCGGCGCAAGCAGACGGTCCGGTCGATCCTCATCTCCCTGGTCTCCACGATCGTGGTCGCGGGAGTCCTCATCGCCGTGGTCGTCAACTCCGACGGGTGGGAGGCCACCCGCCAGACCTTCTTCAACGGCAAGTACTTCGTCGAGGCCTTCCCCCAGGTCCTATCCGGCCTGTGGCTCAACATCCGGATCCTGCTGATCGCGGTGCTGGGCGTCGCGGTGTTCGCAACCCTGCTGGCTGCCGCGCGCACGCTGGCCGGCCCCGTGTTCTTCCCGATCCGTTTCCTCGCGGCGGCGTACACGGATATTTTCCGAGGCGTCCCCTTCCTGGTGGTCCTTTACCTGATCGGCTTCGGCATCCCCGCACTCAACCCGACGACGCGCATCCCGACCGCCTTCCTGGGCACGGTCGCGCTGATCCTCACGTACTCCTCGTACGTGGCCGAGGTGCTCCGCGCGGGCCTGGACTCCGTCCACCCCTCCCAGCGTTACGCGGCCCGATCGCTGGGCCTGTCCCACGGGCAGACGCTGCGCATGATCATCGTGCCGCAGGCGATCCGCAAGGTCACGCCCGCCCTGATGAACGACTTCATTTCCATGCAGAAGGACGTCGGCCTGATCTCGGTCCTGGGCGCGGTCGACGCGATCCGCTCGGCGCAGATGGTCCAGGCCAAGACCTACAACATGACCTCCTACGTCGTCGCCGGTCTGCTGTTCATCATCTTGTCATTCCCCTTCATTCGCCTGTCGGACTGGTACACGGCCCGGCTGCGTAAGCGCGAGCAGATGGGAGGCACCGTCTGATGTCGGTTTCCACTACGCACGAGGAAACACCCCTCGTTTCGGAAAGCACCACCCCAGTCCTGAGCGCCGTCGGCGTGGTCAAGCGCTTCGGCGACAACGTCGTCCTGCGCGGCCTGGACCTGGACGTCGCCCCGCACGAGGTCGTGGTCCTCCTGGGTGCATCAGGCTCGGGCAAGTCGACGCTGCTGCGCTGCGCCAACCTGCTGGAGCGGGTGGATGACGGCCAGATCTTCCTGGCCGGCGAGGACATCACGGACCCGCGCGCGAACGCGGACAAGATCCGCGCACGCATCGGCGTGGTGTTCCAGCACTACAACCTGTTCCCGCACATGTCGGTGCTGGACAACGTAACGCTGGCGGCCCGCAAGGTACACGGCTGGGACAAGGATCGCGCGCGCGAGCGCGGCCTGGAGCTGTTGGATCGCATCGGCTTGAAGGACAAGGCGAAGGAATTCCCGGATCGCCTCTCGGGCGGCCAGCAGCAGCGCGTCGCGATCGCACGCGCGCTCGCGACGAACCCGGAGCTGCTCCTGTTGGATGAGATCACGGCGGCACTTGACCCGGTGCTCATCGGCGAGGTCCTGGACCTCGTGCGCGAAATTAAAGAGCAGGGGTCGACCATCCTCATGGCGACTCACGAGATCAGCTTTGCCCGCCAGGCAGCCGACCGCGTCGTGTTCCTTCGGAACGGCCAGATCGTCGAGCAGGGCCCACCGGAGCAGGTCATCGACAACCCGCGCGAGCAGGCAACCAGGGACTTCCTGGCACGCATCCTGCACTGAGACGTCGGAAACCAGGGGGGTGGTCAACTCATCGTTGGCCACCCCCTTTGGGGTTGTTTCAGCCGCTATTCCTTGGCGCCTGAGCATCGCCGTCGGATGCTGCGGGACCCTACGGCGAGGCTGGTGTGGGGGGTTTTGCGCCATGCGAGGCGCTGCGTCGGCGTGTCGCCGGCGTGTCGCACCCCTGCATGGCGCAATTCCCCCCGTCGAGGTGCCTTCCTGAAGGGGGTGGCGCCCAAAACGCAGACCACCTCGCCAAAAAACGGTGAAAAAGGGCTGTTTCGGGTGAAGTGGTCTGTGTCTTGGGCGCTCCCATGCACGCAAACCCCTTGATACGCACGTAAACCGCTAGATATGCGTGTGGGCGGCGCTGCCCACACGCACATCATCGGGTTAACGTGCGAGGTATCGGGCCCACACGCATGTCATCGGGCCCACGTGCGCCAGGGGCCCGCGCGCTGGGCGCGATGCAGTAGTCATATCGACGAGGGGCACACGGTCGCTTGTATCAGTAAATTTCCATGCAGCAATGCCGAAAAGTCAACACCCCAGCAACACGTAGTGCTCTATAAGCCATCCATTCCCGCAGGGATCCCAGGGGAAAGAGCTAGCCCACTCGAACCGCAGATGCTAGGGTGTCTATACGTACGGATAATGTCCGTACGAACGAAAGAGGAACTGACATGAGCACTGCAAAGACAAAGACACAGCGTCTGGAACTGCGCCTCACCGAGGAGCAGAACACTCTCATTCGCAGCGCCGCCACATACACATCTCGCAGCATCAGCGAGTTCGTCCTCTCCGCAGCCACATTGGAGGCGCAGCGACGTCTCGCCGACCAGCGCTTCTTCATCCTGAACGAAGAGGACCACGCCCGCTTCGAAGAAATCCTTGAGGCCTCGCCGACGGACGATCCCAAGCTGCGCAAACTCTTTGATCGCCCCTCACCCTTCGGCACTCACATCGACCTGAACACACCGCACACCTCCGAGAACTGATGTACGTATCAGTCCTGCAAGAGCCGCGGCCTCTCGAGCGGAGGGACGACCGGTCACGCTTCCAATCGGGCAACGCTGAGATAGACGATTGGTTCCAGCGATTTGCGTGGCAAAACCACCGAGCCGGAAACGCTCGCGTCTTCGTCACAACACAGGAACCCGACACACTTGGTTTCTACGCCCTATCGATGGGGGCAGTGCAGCGCAGCACACTCCCAGATGCCCTCAAACCCGGTCAACGCCCGGAGCCTTGCCCGGTTCTCCTCCTCGCGCGACTCGCCGTCGATCAGCGCGCGCAGGGACGAGGCATCGGCGTAGCTCTCTTCAAAGACGCACTCTTGCGAGCCTACACGCTCAGCAATGAGGTCGGATTCGCCGCCCTCCTGGTCCACTGCGCCAACGACCAGGCACGCGAGTTCTACCTCAACCAGTCCTCGCAGTTTGTTCCCTGCCCCGGAGCGCAGAACCACCTAGTGTTGCCGCTGCGCGCCCTGCGGGAGTTCATCGACGCTCTGTAGCGTCCAGCACCCAGCGGCCGCAACACAACGCAAAGGGCCCAGGATCCGCAGATCCTGGGCCCTCAGCATTGTCAGTATGGAATCAGTTGGCGCCCTCGGTGATGGTCACCTTGAAGTCGGTCGTGATGCCATCCGGATCGGTCAGGCTCACGGTGACCGGGGCGTCGTCCTCGCCCAGCGCACGCAGCGGGTGCAGGGTGACGA